>ERZ857629.4484-NODE-4484-length-10770-cov-19.516939_pt1 | contig 10770 bp, 11 predicted proteins | sample MGYA00519700_ERZ857629 | MGnify/ENA primary metagenome ERZ857629 (study PRJEB31778, sample SAMEA3449351) | human gut metagenome | biome: human gut; feature: human-associated habitat; material: faeces | place: United Kingdom | collected 2010/2012 ... | reverse complement strand
AAAAAGACTAGTTCTTTTTAAGAATTTCTAGTCTCTTTTCTTCTTTTTCTAAGTCTTCTCTTTCTTTATTAACTATTGATTCTGGAGCTTTATTTACGTAGTTTTCATTTGATAATAATTTCTTACGACGACTAATAGATGCTTCTAATTTTTCTATTTCTTCTTTTTTCTTTAACTCTTCTTCTTCATTATTTTTAGAGTTATCAAAGAATATATCAAATTTATAATTATAAAGTTCTATAGTCACTTTATCATTAAACTTGCTTTCATTAACAATCTTATCAGTAAGTTTAAGCATCTTATTTAAAAGTTCATTATTATTATAATCAATTACTTCAAAATCATTTGATATTTTACTTTCAACTTTTTTATTTCTAAATAATGTTACATATTCAAGTAATTCATCTATTTCTTTAGTTTCACTCTTAAATACTTGTTTTTTATCATAAGTTGGATACTCACTCATTAATAATATATCTGTATCTTTTATTTCAAAATTACTATATATTTCTTCTGTAACAAATGGCATAAATGGATGCATCATTTTAACTATAGCTGTAATTGTATATAAAAGTGTACTCTTAGTTTCATTACTTTCACTAAATTTAGACATTTCTATATATTTATCACAGAAGTTATCCCATATAAATGAATATAACTCACTTCCTGCATTATTAAATTCATATTTATCCATAGATTTAGTTACTTTCTTAATTGTTTCATTAAGTTTAGTAAGTATCCATTTATCTGCATTATTTAAATTTTTAAGTGTATAGTCTTCTTTTTTGAAACCCTCTAATTTCATAAGTACAAATCTTGATGCATTCCATAATTTATTAATAAAGTTCCAAGTTGAAGCAACTTTATCAGTATCAAAACGAATATCCATACCCATCGCAGATGTTGTTGTTAAATAGAATCTTAACGCATCACATCCGTATTCTTCTATCATATCCATTGGATCAATTCCATTACCTAGTGACTTAGACATTTTTCTTCCTTGTTTATCACGAATAAGTCCATGAATAATACAATCTTTAAATGGACGACTATTCATTTGTTTTAGTGATGAGAACGCCATACGAGCAACCCAGAAGAATATAATATCGTATGCTGTTACAAGTACATCTGTTGGGAAGTATCTTTCAAGGTCTTCTGTTTTATTTGGCCAACCAAGTGTACTAAATGGCCATAATGCACTACTAAACCAAGTGTCTAACACATCTTCATCTTGAGTCCATCCTTCTCCTGGACATTCTTTTTGTACTTTAACTTCTTCATTCTTATACCAAGCAGGAATTCTGTGTCCCCACCATAATTGACGGCTTATACACCAATCATGGCAATCTTCCATCCAGTGATTTAATATTTTTTCAAATCTCTTTGGTATAAAGTTAATTTTATTGTCTCCACCCTTTTGAGCATCTAATAAGTCTCTACTCATACTACTCATATCAACAAACCATTGTTTAGATAAATATGGTTCAACTACAGCATCAGTTCTCTCAGAGTGCCCTACACTATGTGTCATCTTTTCAACACTAATTAATAAATTTTGACTTTCTAAATCTTTAAGTAATTCTTCTCTACACTTTTCACGAGACATGCCATTATACTTACCGGTCTTCTCATTCATTGTAGCATCTTCATTCATAATTAGAATTCTATCTAAATTATGTCTTTCACCTACTTCAAAGTCATTAGGATCATGTGCAGGTGTAATCTTAACACAACCTGTTCCAAATTCTGGATCGGCATGTTCATCTCCTATAATTGGAATTAATTTATTAACAATTGGAAGTACTACATTCTTACCAATTAATTCTTTGTATCTCTCATCTTCTGGATTAACAGCAACAGCAGTATCTCCAAATAAAGTTTCAGGTCTTGTAGTAGCTACATCTAAATACTTATCACTTCCTTCAATAAAGTATTTAATATGATAGAAAGCTCCTGGATCATCTTTATAAATAACTTCTTCATTTGAAAGTGCTGTTTTAGCAACTGGATCCCAGTTAATAATCTTTTCACCACGATATATTAGTCCCTCATTATAAAGTCTAATAAATACTTCATTAACTGCATCATTAAGGCCTTCATCAAGAGTAAATCTCTCACGTCTATAGTCAACACTAAGTCCTAAAGTTTCCCATTGCTTATGAATATTACTTCGATGTTCATCAGTCCATTTCCAACATTCTTTTAAGAATCCTTCACGACCAAGTTCATATTTATTTATTCCCTCTGTCTTAAGTCTATTAACAACTTTAGCTTCTGTTGCGATAGCCGCATGATCCATTCCTGGAAGCCATAAAGTATCAAAACCTTTCATCTTTTTATATCTAATAATAACATCTTGAATACTACCATTAAGTGCATGTCCTAAATGTAAATTACCTGTTACATTAGGTGGTGGTATTACTATAGTAAAAGCATCTTTACTTTTATCTCCAGCATCAAAGCAATGACTTTTAAGCCACATTTGATACTTTCCATTTTCTACTTCTTTATGATTATATTTTTTATCAAGCATTATTTTCACACTCCCTTAAATATTTTTCTACCTCATCAAAATAAGGTTTGAATTTATCTTTATCTTTTATATGTTCAAATATTCTATTATAATATCCTTTATCTAATAATAGACCTCTACTATAGTCATAATATAAATCAAAAGCAAATGATAATAAGAATATTATTCTATCATTAACAGTTTTACAATCGACTCGTTTAACTGGTTCATGTAAATAGAACTCTTTCTTTACTTCTTCACTTATTTCACTATCATCTTCTTTAAGTTCTAATAGTCTAATTGTAGAAAAAGCATATATTATATCTAATTTATCGGCATCCCTAACTATTTTAGCATGCATCTTTTCACGTACTGTTAAATCATCTGGTAATTCATACTTGTTATGATATTTTATAGCTTTAGAAACTATATCATAAAATTCATCATCAAGTTTAAAATTCTTTATTAAGCCTTTCTTAAATAATAATTCTTCTCCTAAGTCTCCATGGTCAATAGTTTTTAAATCATCAAATGATTTATATTTAGTCCATTGTTCAAATCTACCAAAATCATGTAATAATCCAATTAAACAAGTTAAATAATTATCTTCTTCATCTAAATTTAATGTATATGATATTTCATCACATTGATGCATGACTCTATATGAATGATTGTATTTATAAGCAATCATATCTTCATTAAAATCAAACCCCATAACATACTTATCAAATTCATCAAAATTTTCATTCATCTCGTTCATTTCTTTTTCCTCCAAAATAAAAAGGTAATACCAAAGGACGAATCAATCGTGGTACCACCTTATTTTATACTCTATATATTTAACGCATATCTACGTAACTTCTTACTATATTTCACAAGTTAACTCCCAAGCTACCTTCATATACCTATCTTAAGAAAAGCTTTCACCCAGTGACTTTTCATCTCTAATAATTAGTATATATTACTCCTCTTGTTCCTCGTTTTATAAGGAGATTATACATCTATATTATTTATTTGTCAAATAGTATTCATTGATATTAATTGATATTTAAAGAAATCTCCATCTTTAATTTCTCTAAATTTAATCTTTTTTTCTAAAATTTCAAAACCATAATCATTAATAAAAATCTCATTAAAATTATTAATGTCATTACTATCTAAACTTCTAACAAAATCTTTTATTAAACTCTCCTCAATATTCTTATCATCTGTATCAATTAAATATTCATATATATTTAATTCTACTATATCACTCTTTATTTTCTTATCTTTAACATAAATTAAACTTGAATAATCATATAGATAATCTTCATCATAATTAAAGCATATTTTAATAGGTCCTGCATTAATATTTGGAAGAACATTAATATTAGGATAAAACTTTTCAATATCTTTATCAAACAATTCTTTAAACGAATTTATAAAAGATTGTTTATTTAAACAAAAATTTAAATTATCATCACTTGTTTCAAAAACTTCATTTTTATTCTTTGTAATATTAACTATATAATAATTCATTATTTCGCTTATATTATTTTCATCTATAACACCATTATATTCATTTATTTTTACAAATAAATTGAAGTATGAATTATTATATATATTTTTTCTTAAAGTATTAATATTATCATTAAAATTAAGAGACTTATAATATATAAAGCTTTTTTCTTTATTTTCTTCTATTTGTTTTTTATTGTTATTATCTAATATAAATATTGTAAGAATACATATTGAAATTAATATGATAAGTGCAATTATATATTTTTTCATTACCTAGCATTCCTCCAATCAATCTCAAAGTGCATTCCATCTATTTTTGTACCTTTACCATTTCTTCCCCAATTACCACCCCATATGAATCCAAGTGGCTCAAAAACTTTTTTCCATAAAACATAATTAACATTTCTAGGATCGCTTTCTCCACCTATAGCATTTATAAAATTATTATATTTTTCTAAACTTCTACCATAAGGAGTTGGATATTTTTTTCCATTAATAGTATAACTTTCACTAGGATTTATATCTATTGCAATTCCAAAAGCATGAGTACTAATTGTTTTGGTATTACTTATATATCGTATAGATATAGGTCCACTAACTACTATTTGATTAGTTTCATATTTTATTCCGTCTATTCCAACTGTAATTATTTCACAAAATTTTTCTTGAACTTTTTTCCATGTTGAAGAAGCAAGTCTATGAACTGTCCAATTATATTTTTTTCCATTAGAACATGTAGTTGATACATTAACTAGATTTGTATTTTTCCATGATGGATCCATTTCAATACTATTACGATTAGAAGTATCATTTGCTGCTGCTTTATCATAATAGGCAAATGACCCAAAGATTCCTTTTTTAGCAGAACATAATTGGTATTTTCCATTTTTATTGCAATCATGGGTTTTTCCTGTATCAGGTCTAAATGTACCTGGATTACTTATATCAGGAACGGTTGTATTAGAACCATTACCACCACTATTATTATTACTATTACCACTATTACTATTTTCATTCTTAGTATTTTCTTTTTTATTATTTTCTTCTATTTTTTTATCAATAATATTTTTTACATTATCAAGTCTTTTTTTAAGTGCATTCTTTGTATCAGTATCTTTTATATTATTAACTTTATTTACAGCATCATAATAATCATTATATTTAGAAGATGATTCAGCCTTACTAATAGAATTTACTGCTATATCATAATATTTCTGATTAATCACTTCAGTTGAAGTATTATTTAGACAATCTTTATATTCACCATTTGTTAAAGAAACTTTTACTAGCACGTTAACAAAAGTTGGTACAAAAAATATAACTACTGCAGCAATTGCATTATTAATAAGTTGCTTCTTAGCTTTCGCAAGTGAGTCTTCTTCACCGACCTTAATAGTTTTTAAAAGTGTTATCATGCCTGTTAAAATTAATAATATTGGAACAGCAATCTTAATAATTAAAATCGCAATATTAACAATACGCATTACACTCAAAACAGTTGGATTATCACATATTTGTAAAATCATTACTACACCTCACAATCAATTACTATCTTTCACGTTAATAATACCGCTAAAAGACTTTCCTTGGTTATAATTTTGTTCTTCATCTAAATTTTTAAAAGTAATCTCTATTGTATATTTATGTTTAATACCGGGGGCTATATTTACTTTTGATTTTATATTATTTGATGTAACAGGCATTTCTTCTATATTACTACATGTTCCACTCATTATATTATTTGTTGTCATACTATCACAAATACCTTTTATAACAAGTTCATTATTTGTTATTTCATTTTTATATTCTTTCCATATTAAGTCGTATGTAGCATCAAGTGTACCAGTATTTGCTATAGTAAATGTTTTTGTGATTACATCTCCAGGTTTAAAACTTTCTTTATAAATAAGTGGACTCTCATCAACATAATCTAATTTTAATGTTCCAGTAGTTACTTTTAATTCATCAGATTGATATGAAAACTCAGCTTTAAAATATCCATAAGTAAAACCTACAGTTCCAATAAAAACAAATAATAAAACAAATACAAATATTATTTTTTCTTTTCTTTCCATAACAATCACTATTCTATGTATTTATAATATCATAATTTTTATTTAATTACTAATATATTTATAAAAAAAAATAATGCATTTCTGCATTATTTTAGTTCTAATATATGTGATTTATCAATTATCGGTTTATATTCTATTCTTTTACCGCAGCAAGGACAATATTCTATAGGATAAAGTGTCTTTTTAACTTGAAAATTAACTTGATAATTTCCATCTAAGTCATAATCTCCTTCATCAACTATTTCATCATTTACTAAACATAATTGTCCTTCTGTTACATCACTTGCGAAATTAGAAAGAATAAAACCTTCTTTATATTCACGAACAAAATCTATTATAAGAAATTTTGTCATACATTTACATAAATTCACATACTTAATTTTATCCATAACCCACCTAATTATTTATTATTTTCTTCTTCATGTAACTTTTCAATAATTTTTTCAATTTTTTGTCCATACTCTATAGATTCATCAAATATAAATCTAAGTTCTGGAGTATGTCTAATTTGTAATCTCTCAGCAAGTAAACTTCTAAAGAATCCTGCTGCATTATTTAAGTCTTTTTCTACTTTTTCTCTGTCATCCGTAGTAGTAAAATATATTTTAGCAAAACTTAAATCATTTGTTACATCACAATCAGTAATAGTTACATGTTTAAAATCTTCATCTTTAGCTTCAAGAAGTAAAATATTACCAAGTTCTCTTTGCATATCAGAAGCTACTCTTTCACCTTTTAAATTCATGCTCTTTTCACTTCCCTATTTTCAAATGCTTCTATAATATCTCTTTCTTTAATATCTGGGAATGATTCGATAGTCATACCACAATCATATCCAGCTTTAACTTCATGCGCTTGATCTTTTTCTCTTTGAAGTGTAGCAATCTTAGAAGTTGCAATTACTATTCCATCACGAATAACTCTACATGGACATCCAACTTTAACAACACCACTAGTTACATGAGAACCAGCAATATTTCCAACTTTAGAGAAATGGAATAATTGTCTTACTTCAGCTTCTCCAATAACTACTTCTTCATATTCAGGATCTAACATACCTTTCATAGCAGCTTCTATTTCTTCTACTAATTTATAAATAATATTATAAAGTCTAATTTCTACTCCATAGCCTTTAGCAGTTTCTTTAGTAGCTTTAGAAGGGCTTACATTAAATCCAATAATAATTGCATTAGATGCATTAGCAAGTACTACATCACTCTCAGTAATAGTACCTACACCACTTCTAATTACATTAATCTTAACACCATCAACATGTATTTTTAATAAAGCATTTTTAACAGCTTCTTCGCTACCCTTAACATCAGTCTTAAGAACAACATTAATTTCTTTACGTCCTTCTTTAATTTGATCAAATAGTTCATCTAAACTTAATGCTTTATGAGCAAATCTCTTACTCTTTTCATGTTCTTTTCTCTTTATAGCAACACTTCTAGCTTCTTTTTCACCTTCGAATGCCATAAATTTATCTCCAGCAACTGGTACGTCTTCAAGTCCAGTAACTTCAACTGGTTTACTAGGTTCAGCACTAACTATTTCTTTACCAGTATCATCCTTTAATGTACGAACTTTACCATAACTTGTACCTACTACAATAGGATCTCCAAGTCTTAAAGTACCATTTTGTATTAATAATGTAACAACTGGTCCAATATTTTTATCAAGTCTTGCTTCTATAACAGAACCACTAGCATATCTATTAGGATTTGCTTTTAAATCTAAAAGCTCACTTAAAGCATTAATATTATCTAAAAGTAAATCAACACCTTCACCAGTTTGAGCACTCATACGAACGAATATTGTATCTCCTCCCCATTCTTCAGGAACAAGATTAAGTTCACTCATATCACTCATTATTTTATCTATATTAGTATGTGGTTTATCAATTTTATTTATTGCAACTATAATTGGTACACCAGCAGCTTTAGCATGATCAATTGCTTCTCTTGTTTGAGGCATAACACCATCATCAGCAGCTACTATAATAATTACTATATCTGTTACACTAGCTCCTCTTGCTCTCATTTCAGTAAACGCAGCATGCCCAGGAGTATCTATAAATGTAATTTTTCTACCATTTCTTTCTACTTGATAAGCACCTATTGCTTGAGTAATTCCACCAGCTTCACCTTGAGCAACATGTGAATTACGAATGTAATCAAGTAATGTTGTTTTACCATGATCAACATGACCCATAATAGTTACAACAGCAGGTCTAGGAAGTAAATCTTCTTCTTTTTCATTTATTACATATTCTTCAAAATTAGTAATATCAGTAGTTTCTTCTTTAACTAATTCTTTATTATATTCAAGTACTACTACACTAGCATCATCAAAAGAAATAGCTTGACTTGAAGATATCATAAGACCCATACCAATTAATTTTTTGACTACATCAGACGCACTAACACCAATCGCAGCAGCAAGGTCAGATACACTCATACCTTCTTTATATAAAACTACATTACTAAGAACTTCTTCTTTATTGCTTTGTAATTTAGATTTATTTTTATAAATATTTTTCTTCTTTTGAGATAAATCATCATTACTTTGTTTATTAGAATCTTTCTTCTTGATTTTTTCCTTAACCTTAACTTCTTCATCTAATTCTATGTTATATGCTAAAGCAGCTTCCTCAGCTCTATCCTCTAGCTCGAATTTACTAGCAAGTTCCTCAGTTAAATTGTTTTCTTTTTCACCAGTAAGTTCATTGTCTAACATAATTATTGCTTCATCATCTAGAATATCTTTATCGTTATTATATTTAAAACCAAGTTCTTTAAGTTTACTAATAACAGTCTTAGTATCTACTCCTAATTCTAAAGCGTAATCTTCAATACTCATATTTATTTCCTCCTTTTCTTATTTTATATTTTACTAATTAATTCATCATAAATATTATCTTCTATTTTAACATCTAAATGACGTTCAAGAGCTTTAGATGCACGAGCTTTTTCAATAATTTCTTTATCTTTTTTTATGTAAGCTCCACGTCCATTAGCTTTACCTGTCTCATCTACAAATACATTTCCTTCGTTATCTCTAACTACGCGAAGTAAATCTCTTTTTTCTAATTTTTCATGTGTTATTACGCATGTTCTCATAGGGACTTTTTTAACTTTCATGTTTACCCTCCTTATGATTATTTATTTATTTCTGCATTAATATCTGCAAGTGTCTTAATATTAATTGTATATTTAGTAAGCTTACTAGCTAATTTAATATTAATTCCTTTCTTACCAATTGCTAAACTTAAATTTTCATCATCAGCTATTACTAATGCTTCTTTCTTCTTTTCATCAGTAATACTTACATTTAAATTTTTAGCTGGACTTAATGCATTAGCAATAAATTCTTCCATATTATCAGAATATGCTATTAAATCTACTTTTTCTCCACCAAGTTCATTAATTATATTAGCAATTCTTCTTCCTTTTTCGCCAATACAGCTTCCGATTGGATCTACTTTTGGATTAGTTGAAGCAACTGCCACTTTACTACGAACACCAGCTTCACGAGCAACTCCACGAAGTTCTAAAGTTCCATCACTAAATTCAGGAATTTCATGTTCAAATAATCTTTTAACAAATCCATAATTTTTTCTTGATGTTAGAATAAGTGGTCCTTTAGGTGTACTTTCTATTTTAGTAATATATACTTTTATAGAATCTCCCATAGTTAATTTTTCTCCAGGAATTAATTCAGTCTTTGGAAGTATTCCACGTGCTTTTCCTAAATCAACATAATAATTTTTAGCATCTTCCATTGCAAGGAATCCTACCATTAATTCATCTTCCTTATCAGCAAAATCAGCCATTATTTTTTCACGTTCAGCTTCACGAATCTTTTGAAGTACAACTTGTTTAGCAACAGAAATAGCTACTCTACCAAAGTTTTTAGGAGTAACTTCTTCAAGTATTTCATCTCCTACTTGATAATCACTATTTATTTCTTTTGCTTCACTAATAGTCATTTCATTTAAATAATCATGACTAACTTTAACTTCTCCAGTTTCTGGATCTATGTCATCATCATCATCTTGATAATCATCAACTATAGTAGTAACTTTAAATACTTTAATTTCTCCAGTATTTCTATCTATAAGTACACGACTATTATAATCAGCCTTTTCATTTTTCTTATATGCAGTACTTAATGCTGTTTGCATAGCTTCAATAACTACATCTTCATCTATTCCTTTTTCTTTTACTATGAATTCTAATGCTTTTTTAAATTCTTTAGCACTTGCTAAAGCTGCATCTTCTTCTTTAATCTTTTTACTCATTTTCTTCTTCTCCTTTGCTTCCAACATCTAGTACATAATTTTCTAAATCTAAGTCTAGACTATCAATAATTGGATCAACTATTTTAGTAGCTTTAACGCATAAGTCTGTATCTACTGGGTCCCCGTTAGGATTCTCAATAGTTACAAATAATGTTTCTTCTCCATCTTCTTTTCCAAAATGAACTCCTACTAAAGTAATATTTTCTTTTTCAAGTGGTTCTTTTACTGCTTCATAAATCTTTTCTTCCATAAGACCTCCTTATTCATATTCAATTTAAAGAGTGGGTTTTAGGCCCACTCTTCGTTGTCAAATGTATTATAACATATTAAACTATATGTATCAAGAACTTTTTTATGATTTAACATTCGCCATTTAAATA
>ERZ857629.4483-NODE-4483-length-10771-cov-3.546753_pt1 | contig 10771 bp, 10 predicted proteins | sample MGYA00519700_ERZ857629 | MGnify/ENA primary metagenome ERZ857629 (study PRJEB31778, sample SAMEA3449351) | human gut metagenome | biome: human gut; feature: human-associated habitat; material: faeces | place: United Kingdom | collected 2010/2012 ... | reverse complement strand
TACGCCCTGAGCCGCGGCGCGTGGGAGAGCCCGCGCGGCGACTATCGCGGCTATGGTCTCTGGTGGCTGCGCACGGCGGGCGCTTCGCGCGCCAACGCGGCGACCGTCGGCGAAAATGGTCACCTGCACTACAGCGGCGCCGAAGCCACGCAGAACAACCTTGGCGTTCGTCCCGTGATCTACATCAATTTCCACTACTTCGACTAATTTCATACAAAGAACAGGCCGGGCATCCTCCGCATACGCGAAGGCTTGACCCGGCTTTCCCATGCGCGGAACCAACATATATAATGAGGTGACACGACGATGACCGAACGCAATCCCATGCCGGTATGCACGCCCGAAGCGGCGGGCGTCCCCTCCGGCGCAATCGAGCGCTACATTCAGCGCCTGACCGACGCGAGGCTTCTGATGCACGACGTGCTGATCGCCCGAAACGGCGCGCTGATCTGCGAGGCCTACTGGAAGCCGATCGACGAAAGCTTCCGCCACAGGGAATATTCCTGTTCGAAGAGCTTCGTTTCCGTCGCGGTCGGCCTGCTGATCGAGCGGGGCAGGCTGCATATGGAGGATCGCTGCGTGGACTTCTTCGCGGACGTCGCGCCCGCGGACGTTCATCCGTGGCTGAAGGAAATGACCATCCGCGACTGTCTGCGCATGGCCACCTGCTACGAAGCGGGCTCGTCCTATAAGCCCACCGACCCGGACTGGGCAAGGACGTTCTTCACCGCCGAGGTCACCCACAAGCCCGGACAGGTCTACGCCTATTGCACCACCGCCACCACGATGCTGTGCATGATCATTCAGAAGGCATGCGGACAGGAATTCATGTCCGTGCTGCGCCCGGTGTTCGATGAAATCGGCGTTTCGCGGGACGCCTTCTGCGTGGAAACGCCCTGCGGACACGAATGGGGCGGCTCCGGTGTGTGCCTGACCGCGCGCGAATTTCTCAAATTCGCCGACCTGTGCACGCATTACGGCGCGTATCACGGCAAACAGCTTTTGCCGGAGGTCTACATGCGCGAGGCGACGACGAAACAGATCGACAACGGCGCGTTCCATGCGCACGCCGACGAGGACGAGGGCTACGGCTACCAGTTCTGGCCGATGCGAAACGGCGGCTTCGCCATGCACGGCATGGGCGGGCAGTTTGCTCTGTGCCTGCCGGATAAATCGCTCACGCTGATCACCAACGCTTACGACGAATTGAACGCCCACGCGCTGTGCACGGTCTTCGACGCGTTCTGGGAGGAAATCTATCCAAACCTCTCTTCCACGCCGCTGCCCGAGGAGCCCGCCGCCCACGCGCAGCTGACCGCGCGCACGAACTGCCTGTCCGTACCCACGCCGCCGGGCGAGCCGCATTCCGCCACGGAAGCCAAAATCAGCGGGCGCACCTATGAAATGGCCGAAAATCGCCTTGGCATGAAGACGCTGCGCTTCGACTTCACCGAGGACGGCGGCACGCTGACCTATGAAAACGCCTCCGGCGTTCACACACTCCCCTTCGGCGCGGGGCATTATCACCGCAGCCCATTCCCGGAGACGGAATACTACGGCCGCCGCATCGGCACACCCTGCCACCGCGGCTATGACAGCCTGACCGCCGTCGCATGGCGGCTGCCGAACGAGCTGATGCTCTATACGCAGATCATCGACATCCACCTCGCCAACCTGCGCATCGCCTTCGCCTTCGAAAGCGACAGCGTAACCCTCAACGCCCGTAAGCACGCCGAATGGTTCCTGACCGACTACGAAGGCTTCGCTACCGGCACCGCACGCTGACCACAGCCTCCCATAGAGCCGCACGGCTCTATGGGAGGTTTCCGTCTTTCCGTTGCTTCTCGTTTCCCGAAAATCGCCTGTCGGGAAACGAGGAGGATGCATGATCATGGCGAGAATCTTCTTTTCAGATTTCCTTTCAAACGACATCGATAGGTGCAATACAACCGTTAATGCCTACAGAAACGGAGACTGTGAAATCGTAGAAGGGTACGTCAAAAACTTTGCTCCGATGCCTGAAGGCGAGCATGCACAGGAATCGTTTGACATTGATGGAATCTATTTTGAGTACTCTGAAAACAGCCATGCCAAGCCGCATGGCGGCGTAATTCGAAACGGAACATATTTATAAATCGGCTACATCTATTATCCGCGTTTCGGAAATCTCATTGTGTATATAGAAGAAAACACAGTCCTTTCAAAACCTGTCTGACGTGGACCTACCCATAACGGTTCCCGTTTTCGAAAAGGCTGCCCCGCCAGTGAAGGCAGGGCAGCTTTCATAAGGGATTTATTCGTACAGGGGGCGCTTGGTGTACGTGGTATGGAGCAGCTCGTGCGCCTTATGGCTATTGGGCTTCTCGAAGTACTCATCGTACAGCTGCTTGATGGCGGGCAGCTCGTGGGACTTTCGCACGGGCTTCGCCGCGTCCTCGTCGTAGAGCGCCTTGGCGCGCAGACCCTTCACGTCCACATCCTCGCGGACGATCGGGGAAACGATCGGCTGGCCGCCGCCGTTCACGCAGCCGCCGGGGCAGCCCATGACCTCGATAAAGGTATACTTCTTCTCGCCGGCCTTGATGGCGTCGAGCAGCTTCGCGGCAGCGCCGGTAGAGTGCGCCACGGCCACGGACACTTCCAGACCCTTGAGGTTGTAGCTGGCTTCCTTCACGCCCTCGAAGCCGCGAACATCGGTGAACTCGAGCTTCTCGAGCGTTTCGCCGGTGATGACTTCGTAGGCCGTGCGCAGCGCCGCTTCCATAACGCCGCCGGTCACGCCGAAGATGACGGCCGCGCCGGAGGATTCGCCCAGGATGGGATCGAAGTCCTCGTCGGGCAGAGCGGTGAAGTTGATGCCGCTCATCTTGATCATGCGGGCGAGCTCACGGGTGGTGATGACGATATCGACGTCGCTCAGGCCGTTGTGTCCCAGCTCGGGGCGCTTGCACTCATACTTCTTCGCGGTGCAGGGCATGACGGACACGACCACGATCTTCTCGGGATCGATGCCTTCCTTCTCGGCGAAGTAGCTCTTAATGACTGCGCCTTCCATCTCGTGAGGAGACTTGCAGGAGGACAGGTTCGGAATGAACTCCGGATAGTAGGTCTCGCAGAACTTGATCCAGCCCGGCGAGCAGGACGTGATCATCGGCAGCACGCCGCCGTTGTTCACGCGGCCGACCAGCTCGGTCGCCTCTTCCATGATGGTGAGGTCGGCGGCGAAGTCGGTGTCGAACACCTTTTTGAAGCCCAGACGGCGCAGCGCGGCGGCCATCTTGCCGGTGACGGAGGTACCCATCGGGATGCCGAATTCCTCGCCCAGCGCGGCGCGCACGGCGGGAGCGGGCTGCACGACGACGTACTTATCCGGATCGGACAGCGCCTCGAAGACCTCGGCGGTATCGTCCTTCTCGGTGAGCGCGCCGGTCGGGCACACGGCGATGCACTGGCCGCAGTTGATGCAGCCGGTCTCGGCCAGACCCATGTTCCAAGCGGGCAGAATCTGCGTTTTGAAGCCGCGCTTCACGGGGCCGATGACGCCGACGGACTGCACCTTGTTGCAGACGGCGACGCAGCGGCGGCACAGCACGCACTTCGCGTTGTTGCGCACGATGGCCACGGAGGAGTTGTCCACCTCGGTCTCGGTCATGGGGCCGGCGAAGCGGGCTTCGTCCTCAACGCCATACTCGCGGCACAGCGCCTGCAGCTCGCAGTTGGTGGAACGCACGCAGCTCAGGCAGCGTTTGTCATGGTTGGAGAGCAAAAGCTCAAGGTTCACGCGGCGGGCCTTGCGGATCGCGGGCGTGTTCGTCTTTACTTCGACGACCTCGCCGGTCACGCGGTTCTTCGGCAGCGCCTCCACGGGATACACGCAGGCAGCCTGCAGCGCGCGGCCGCCAGCCTCGACGACGCACATACGGCACGCGCCGATTTCGTTGATATCCTTCATATAGCAAAGGGTGGGAATTTTGATGCCCGCCTGCTTCGCCGCCTCAAGGATCGTGGTTCCGGCAGGAACGCTTACGGGAATGCCATCAATTTTGAAATTGACCATATTCATTTGGCTTCCTCCTAAACTCTTGGATCATTCGCGAACGGCTTACTTCTTGGAGATCGCGCCGAACTTGCACTTCTCCATGCAGGCGCCGCACTTGAGGCACTTGGACTGATCGATGGTGTGCGGCTGGCGGACGGCGCCGGAAATCGCGTTCACGGGGCAGTTTCTCGCGCACAGCGTGCAGCCCTTGCACTTCTCAGGATCGATGTGGAACTGCAGAAGGTGCTTGCAGACGCCGGCGGGGCAGCGCTTCTCGTAGATGTGCGCTTCATATTCGTTGCGGAACTGGCGGATGGTGCTCAGCACCGGGTTGGGCGCGGTCTGGCCCAGGCCGCACAGCGCGCTGGCCTTGATGGACTGCGCCAGATCCTCCAGGCGCTCGATATCGCCGTCTTCGCCCTTGCCGTCGCAGATGCGATTGAGGATGTCCAGCATGCGGCGGGTACCAACGCGGCACGGCGTGCACTTTCCGCAGGACTCGTCCACGGTGAAGTCGAGGAAGAAGCGGGCGATGTCAACCATGCAGTTGTCCTCGTCCATGACGATCATGCCGCCGGAGCCCATCATGGAGCCGGCCGCGATCAGGTTGTCGTAGTCGATCGGGGTGTCCAGCATGGAGGCCGGGAGGCATCCGCCGGAGGGACCGCCGGTCTGCACGGCCTTGAAGGCCTTGCCGTTGGGGCAGCCGCCGCCGATGTCGTAGATGATCTCGCGCAGGGAGGTGCCCATGGGAACCTCGACCAGACCCGCGTTGTTGATCTTTCCGCCCAGCGCGAAGACCTTGGTGCCCTTGGACTTCTCGGTGCCCATGGAGGCGAACCAGTCTGCGCCGTTGAGGATGATCTGCGCGATGTTGGCGTAGGTTTCAACGTTGTTCAGGATGGTGGGCTTGCCGAACAGACCCTTCACAGCCGGGAACGGAGGCCGCGGGGTGGGCTCGCCGCGCTTGCCTTCGATGGAGCGCATCAGAGCGGTTTCCTCGCCGCAGACGAACGCGCCGGCGCCCAGACGGATGTGCACGTCGAAGTTAAAGCCGGTGCCGAAGATGTTGTTGCCCAGCAGGCCGTACTCGTGCGCCTGCTCGATGGCGATTTCAAGGCGCTTTACGGCGATCGGGTACTCCGCGCGCACGTAAATGTAGCCCTCGTCCGAGCCGATGGCGTAGCCGGCGATGGCCATGGCTTCCAGCACGCAGTGCGGGTCGCCTTCCAGAACGGAACGATCCATGAACGCGCCCGGGTCGCCCTCGTCCGCGTTGCAGCAGACGTACTTCTTGCCGGTGGACGGCATGGCGAACTTCCACTTGAGACCGGTGGGGAATCCTCCGCCGCCGCGTCCGCGCAGGCCGGATTTCAGAACGGTGTCCACGACGTCCTCGCGGCTCATCTCGGTCAGCACCTTGGCCAGCGCCTTATAGCCGTTGAAGGCAATATACTCGTCGATGTTTTCGGGATCGATGACGCCGCAGTTTCTCAGCGCGACGCGCTTCTGCTTGCCGTAGAAGTTGATCTCGTCCAGGGGCTTGATCTTTCTCGTTTCCTCGTCGGCGGAGTCCTTGTAAAGCAAACGCTGCACGACGCGGCCCTTTACCAGATGCTCGGAAACGATTTCGTCCACGTCCTCCAGCTTCACATGGCTGTAGAACGCGCCCTCGGGATACACAATAACGACCGGTCCCGCGGCGCAAAGGCCGAAGCAGCCGGTTCTGACCAGTTTGATTTCCTTGTCCAGTCCGTTTTCAGCGAGCAGCTGTTCAAAGCGCTCATACAGCTTCATGGAACCGGAGGACGTACAGCCGGTACCGCCGCATACCAGAATCGTGGAACGGAAAAGCTCCATAATGTCTACCTCCTTGTGTGCGCGAAGACTTTATTCCGCCTCGCTTATGGTGTATTCGACAACTGGCTTGCCATTGACGACATGGTCGGCTACGATGCGCGCGGCCATCTCGGGCTTCACATTCACATATGTGACCTTTTCCTCGCCGGGGCGCATGACCTCGACGATCGGTTCGTAACGGCACATACCGATGCAGCCGGTCTGAGCGACCACCACGTTCAGCAGGTTGCGCTTGCCGACCTCGTCAATAAACGCATTCATAACCGGACGAGCGCCGGCGGCGATGCCGCAGGTCGCCATACCGACTACAATTCGCACACCCTCATGCTCACGGCGGAGATTCACCTTGCTCAGCGTCTTCTGACGAATCGCTTCCAGATCAGCAATGGACTTCATGAATACCTACACCTCCACGGTTTATTGATCGTTTGATTGACCGGCTTCCTCTATTCCTTCCTTCAGATAATCGCGAATCCACATAAGCACCTCAGGCGTATCCAGCGGAACCTCGCTCCCCAGCGTCGCGCGAAGCTCGCCCGTTGAAAACTCAAACCTGCCCTCGCCGAAGGCGTAGACGAATACGAAATCCGTCCCTCCGCCGGACGCGGCGACCAGCGCAAATACGGTCTGCGCGAGATCGCCCATGGGAGGGCAGTCGACATGCGAGGCGCGCATCTCCATTCTGAGCTTTGTGCCCACGCCCACCTTGCTTTCAATGGCAAAGGAGCCTTCGCACATTTCACAGATCTGTCGCGCCATGGGGACGCCAAGGCCAACCTTGCGCGTTTTGCGCGTGGTCGTAAACGGACTCGATACGCGCGCCAGCATCGCCTCGTCCATGCCGCATCCATCGTCCTCGATAACGATGACAATCCTGTCGGATTCCGGCTGAACCGAAACGGTGATACGGATATTCTTCGCGCCCGCCGTTACGGAGTTCTGCGTCAAATCAAGAATGTAGAGTGAAAGCTCGTTCATGCCTTAGTTCTGACGATACTTGGCCAGAATGCCGGGAATCATGTCCGGAATCAGATTTCCGTACACATCGTCGTTGATCATCATTACGGGAGCCAGACCGCAGGCGCCCAGGCAGCGGGTGTCCTTAATCGTGAACAGACCGTCCGCGCTGGTCTTGCCAACCTTGGTATCCAGTTCCTTGCAGACGCGATCGAGCACGTCCTTGGAGCCCTTTACGTAGCAGGCGGTGCCCAGGCACACGCCGATGACGTATTCGCCGCGCGGATCCAGCGCGAACTGGGAATAGAACGTAGCGACGCCGTAAACCTCGCTCAGCGTGGTGCCAAGACCTTCGGCGATGCGGATCTGAACATCCTTCGGCACGTGGCCGAACAGATCCTGGGCGGACTGCAGCGTTCTCATGACGGCGCCTTCCTGCCCCTTGTTCGCAGCGATAATCTTATCGAGCTGAGCATACTTTTCCTGATTGACCGGCATAGACGAAACCTCCCTATCAGAAATGGATAGATCATGCAGGGACGAGCGCATGACTCGCCGCATTTCATTATACCATATCCCCATGAATAATGCAGTAACAAACGCAATATTTAACGCACCTAACTTGCAATACTCCGCATTTTTGGGACGCAAATCCGACTAAAATACCCGTATTTCTGCCAAAAATGCGGAAAAATAGAACCGGTGACGCATGGACGAAGCCGGTTCCATTTCATTTTATCTGATTATATTTTTATGCAAACCATTCATACGCGAGCTTCACGATAATCAATCCCATCACGCCCAGCATGACGTAGCGGATGAACTTCGCGCCGCGCCGCACGGCCAGCCGGGAACCGACCCAGCCGCCCAGCGTGGAAAACACGATGGCGGGCAGCGCCAGCGAATACAGCACCTTGCCGTTCAGGATGAAGGACGCGAGCGACGCGAGGTTGGACGCGGTGTTTACCGGCTTGGACGTGCCGGAGGCCGTCACGCCCTCCATGCCGCACAGCCACGTGAACGCCAGCGTCAGGAACGTGCCGGTTCCGGGGCCGAAAAAGCCGTCGTAGAAGCCGATCACCAGCCCCGTGCCCGCGCACAGCCAGAGCGTGCGCGCCGTGACCGGGCGCGGTTCCGGCTGCCTGCTGCCGCGAAACGCCACGATCAGCGCCACCAGCGGCACCAGCACCGTCATCAGCACGCGCACAGTCTGCTCGCTTAAGAGCTTCAGCACCTCCGCGCCCAGATACGCGCCCGGCAGCGCGCCCAGTATGGCGCACAGCGCCGGCCTCCACAGCACCTTGCCGCTTTTCATGTATTTCAGCGTCGCCGAAAGCGAGCCACAGCAGGCGGACATCTTGTTTGTGCCCGCCGCCAGCGTGGGCGAGAGCCCCGCCAGATAATACGCGGGCAGCGAAATCAGCCCTCCGCCCCCGCCGATGGCATCGACCACCGCGGCCAGAAACACCAGCGGGCACACAATCAGATACATGGACAGCGTAACGTTCATACAAGCCCTTCTTCCAGCAGACACATTCTTCTAAAGGCAGCGCCCATTTATTCAAACCATTCCATTTCAACCCGATCCGCGCACAGGTCGACGAGGACGCTGCCCGCCGACTGGAACAGCTCGATCTGCATCTCTCCGTACCCGACGAGGTGACTCAGATATTCCAGCCGTTCTTCCCTCCGCGCAAGCTCGAACAGCTTCTTCGGCTTCCGCTCCACGTAAACGTTCTCATACCTTCTGCGCTCATGGGCGAGCAGGTTGAATTCCTCGTCCAGAAGGTGAATCCGCATCCGCAGCGTCCGCGCGTTCGGGTGACTATATTGCACGGATTCGTGGCAGGCAATCTTTTCCTCAAACGACAAAACCAGCCAGCCGTCCGCCAGCGAAATTTCCCTGATCGCGCAATCGTGCGGCACGGGAATGGTCGGAAGCGCTTTTCCCGTCAGGTCGTATGTTTCCACAATCGACTTCATTCGCCTCTCCCCTCTCAGTCCCTCCCATTATAGCACAGATTCCCTCCGGTCGAAAAGATTTTTCCAATCGATTCAAAGGTTTACATTTACGGGGCTATAAATTTCGCATTTGACGTGCTACAATATAGGGTACCATTTTGAAAGGTTCAAAGAGGGTGTTCTTATGACGAAAGTTACCATCATTTCCGGCTTCCTGGGCGCGGGAAAAACGACGCTGATCAAAAAGCTGCTGAAGGAAGCGTTCGCGGGCGAAAAGTGCGTCCTGCTCGAAAACGAATACGGCGAGGTCGGCATTGACGGCGGCTTCATGAAGGACAGCGGCATTCAGATTTCCGAGCTGAACTCCGGCTGCATCTGCTGCACGCTGGCGGGCGATTTCACCAAGGCCATCGGCGAGCTGGTTGAAAAATATCATCCCGACCGCCTGATCATCGAGCCCAGCGGCGTGGGCAAGCTGTCCGACATCCGCCGCGTGGTGGAGCAGGAGGAAAAGGAGCACGGCGAAATCCATCTCACCGGCTGCGCCACCATCGTGGACGCCGGAAAGTGCAAAATGTATCTCAAGAACTTTGCCGAATTCTTCATCGACCAGATCAAGTGCGCGGAGACCGTCATTCTCAGCCGCACGCAGCTGGTCAGCGAGGAAAAGCTGGAAAAGGCCGTCGAGCTGGTGCGCGAGCAGAACGCCGACGCGCGCCTGATCACCACCCCGTGGGACGACATCACCGGCCAGGTAATCATGGACGCGATCGAGCATCCCACCTCCCTGATCGACGTGGACAGCGTGTGCCCGCATCACGAGCATCATCACCATCACCACGATCATGACCACGAGGAGCATGATCACGATCATGACGAACACGACCATGACGAGCATGATCACGATCATTGCGACCATGATCACGATCATTGCGACCATGATCACGATCATTGCGACCATGACCACGATCACGACGAGCATGACCACGACGAGCACGAGCATCATCATCACCACGGCCACTGCTGCTGCGGCCACGATCACGACCACGAGGATCACGATGCCGACGAGGTGTTCGAGAACATCGGCATCGAGACCGTCCGCAGGATCGACCGCGCGCAGCTGGAAAAGGCGCTCAAGGAGATCGAGAACGAGGAGAAGTACGGCACCGTTCTGCGCATGAAGGGCATCCTGCAGAGCACGGACGGCAGCTGGATTCACTTCGACTACACGCCCGGCGAAAGCGAGATCCGCAGCGGCAGCGCCGACTACACCGGCCGCCTGTGCGTAATCGGCTGCGACCTGAAGGAAGACGAAATCAAGGCCCTTCTGGGCATGTGAGGATTGGAATATGTCTCAGCAGGCAGAAGAATACAAAACCCCCATATACCTCGTGACCGGCTTCCTTGAGAGCGGCAAAACCAGCCTCATCAAGAACATGCTGGAGGACGAGGACTTCTCCGCCGGCGAGCGCACGCTGCTCATCGTGTGCGAGGAGGGCGAAGAGGAATACGACGCGAAGCTCCTGCGCAAGGCGAACACCGTCCTGCAGGAAGTCGAATCGTTCGAGGACCTTACGCCCAATCTGCTGAATTCCCTGAATCAGCGCATCCTGCCGGAGCGCGTGATCATCGAATACAACAGCATGTGGGGCATTGAAAACCTGTTCCGCGTGAAAAAGCCGGACGACTGGGAACTCGCGCAGATGGTCGCGCTGATCGACGCGACGACGTTCGAAAACTACATGGTCAACATGCGGCAGCTGATGTCCGAAGCGCCCAAGCTGGCGGATCTGGTCATCTTCAACCGCTGCGACGAGAACACGCGTAAAAGCCCCTATCGCCGCCTGATCAAGGCGATGAACAACACCTGCACGATCATTTTCGAAAACAAGGACGGCACCAGCGACGACGGCGTGGGCGAGGAAGACCTGCCCTACGACGTGAAGGCCGACG
>ERZ857629.4481-NODE-4481-length-10776-cov-2.295495_pt1 | contig 10776 bp, 8 predicted proteins | sample MGYA00519700_ERZ857629 | MGnify/ENA primary metagenome ERZ857629 (study PRJEB31778, sample SAMEA3449351) | human gut metagenome | biome: human gut; feature: human-associated habitat; material: faeces | place: United Kingdom | collected 2010/2012 ... | reverse complement strand
CCTGTACCGTCCGGCCTGCCCCATAGGTCACATTGTGTACCTATGAACATGAACCGTTGAGATTACAGGGTTTTGTGTGGCGGAGAAGGAGGGATTCGAATAATGGCTGGGCATTTTTCTGCTATTTTGGCCTATGTCAACGCATGTTAATCTGTGTAAGACAGCCCTGAGTCTGGTGTTGCCATGTGACAGCATGATACGAACCGTCACCATGCCTAAAGGGAAAAAATAAGGGAAAACTTTGCTCTTATTTTTCCGCCAAAATCCGAACCAGTTCATCTTTCAACTGCGGGATGTCTTCGGTTACAGTTTCCCAAACAATCAGCATATTCACGCCGTCATAACCGTGGACAATACGATTACGCATACCATAGAGCTGCCGCCACGGAATAGACGTGATTTGCTCCTTGGCGTGGTCACTTAGAGAGGTCTTTGCCAGTTCACCAATCTGCATCAGGTTGAACACCGTAGCTTCCACGCGCATAGAATCTGCTTCAAAGTCAGCAAGCTGCTTGCAATCCTGACAATAGCGCATGATGGATTCCGTATGCAGCAACAGCTTCTCCAAAATACGAATGTCTTTATTGTCCATAAATAGCCACCCCGCTATTCTGAATTTCACGTTCCACCAAGGAGCCATGCTCAATTTGTGTCACATCCAGCAAATCCACCGGAAGATTCAAGGCGCAGGTCACACTTTCCAGCAGACCAAAGAATTTCAATCCGCGCAGGCCGCTGTCCACCAGCAGATCAACGTCGCTGTGCTCAGTGGCGGTGCCCTTAGCATAGGAGCCGAAAAGAACAGCCTTGCGTACACCGTGTTCCGAGAAAACAGGGGTCAAAATGGACTGCAATTCTGTGAGAGAATAGACTTTGCTCATAGGACACCTCCTACATCGTATTATCAAGTATAGTATATCATGAAAACAAGAAGTTGTGAAGTGGAAGCATGACGAACTATCATTTAGAAGTATTCAAGCAATAACAGCTTTGTCAAAAGGGCAGAGGATATCAGCCCAATACGTTTATGAGCATAGCGTAGCGCAAGGCCACCAGATCACTGCTCTGGTGGCCTTACTGCTTATTCTCTTAAAGAACAGACTATTGTCCGCATCCCCTTATTTGCTTTGATAGGTACGATACAGGAAGGTAACAATCTGTGCGCGGGTGCAGCCGTTATTGGGGCTGAACGTCGTAGCGGATGTGCCGTTGGTCACACCGTTTTCCACAGCCCACGCAACAGCGTCAGCGCAGAAGGAATCTGCCGCCACGTCGGTAAAGCCGCTGATCGTGCTGGGGGCTTTGCCCACTGCGCGATACAGGAACGTGACGCTCTGGCCACGGGTGCAGGTGTTGTTGACACCGAAGGTGCCATCTGCCAGACCGTTGGTAATGCCGTTTTCCAGCGCCCATGCTACCGCGTCGTAGCAGTAGCTGCCGGGTACTACGTCAGCGGGAACCGCAGCAGTACCCTTGGGAGCGGGAGAACCGGCAGCGCGCCACAGGAAGGTGACGATCTGGCCGCGGGTGCAGGGGTCATTGGAGCCGAACAGCCCATTGCCCTTACCGTTGGTAATGCCGTTCTTCACCGCCCATTCCACAGCCTTGGCATAGTAAGCGTTGGCAGGAACATCTGCAAAGGTGGACGCAGTCTGAATTTCGGTAAATTCAGCGGAAACAGTCACCTTGGAAGCGGGCATAGTGAAGGTGTACTTGCCGTTGCCCTTGGCGGTGAGCTTCACTGTCTTTCCGTTGGCATCTTTGACGGCGATCGCGTCCAGCTCATAGCCCTTGTCAGGATCAACCGTAATTGTTACGGTCGTGCCCTTGCTAGCATTCTTGGGAGAAACGGTCACATTGCCGTTTTTCGTGCTGCTGGCAGTCACGCCGTAGCTGCTGCCGGAAGATCCGGAGGAACTGGAGCTGCTGCCGGAATTGCCGCTTTGCACGGTGAGACTGCCGCTGGCTGCCACAGAGCCATCCTCATTTTTGTAGATGTAGATCTGATAAGTCCCGTTTTCCAGAGTTCCGGTGGGGATCTGAACGGTCATCGCTCCGGAGCCGTCCGTGCTGCCGCTTTTCAGCGCCACAACGGAGTCATTTTTCTGCACGGAGATCAGATGATACACGGTATCTGCCGCAAGCCCTTGTGCCGATACCGTAACAGTGCCGTTTTTGTAGGACGCCTGCACATCGCTCCCTGCCGCAAAAGCGGAAAGCGACAGGATCAGGGCGGCCATGATCACGCCTGCCAAGAGGGAAGCTGTTCGTTTATATATTGCTTTCATAGATGTTCCCCTATCCTTTACAGCGCAGCAGAGCCGAATACCTGACCGCCTGCATTGGGCGTACCAGCCGTCATCTCCGGCTGACGTTCCGTCAGCCACACCTGCACATGATTGCCGCTGGCGCAGGAAATATCCATGGAGCCGGTCTGCGGGACGGGCACAGCGTACACGGAGTTGACGCCAGCCGCGTTGGTAATCTGAACCAGCAGGTAAGCACCGACCCGTGCGTTGGTGACAGTGACCTGTGCCAGCTTGCCGAGTCCGCCGCTGCCCTTATCCGTCAGGGTGACCTTCGGCGCCGTAGGATCTTCCCCAGTGACCACCCGGATGTGGGATGCTTCTACCAATGCGGTATTAACCAGCGTATCCTTCACAGCCTCATTCTGAACCGTGATCATGTAGTCCTCCGCCAGTCCATAGAAGGCATTGGCGCCGACCTCGCTCAGAGCGGGAGCCAGAATGGTGATTTTGCTCAGTGCGCCGCAATCCTTGAACGCGTTCTTACCGATCACGGTCGTTGCTGCGGGAATCTGGATGCTGGTCAGAGCGGTACAGCCCTCAAAGACGCCGGTCAGGTCTTCCTCCCCGGTCTGCCGCAGGTCGCCCAGCGTTTTCAGACCGCTGCCAAACTGCACAGATGTAAGGCTGGTGCAGCCCTCAAAGGTGCCGCTCTCCAGCTTTTCAAGGCTGTCACTGAGGGTAATGGAAGCCAGTGTGGTACAGTGATAGAAGGCCTGTGCGCCGATCTCATTCATGTGGGAAAGGTCGATCTGTGCCAGCGCGCCGCAATTCCAGAATGCCTGATATCCGATAGAAGTGACAGAAGACGGCAGGGTTACGCGCTCCAGCGCTGCATCGCGGGCAAAGGTGCCCTCCGGCAGTTCCGTCCATGCGGCTCCGGCCTCAAAGGTGACTTCCCGCAGTTTATAGTTGTAGAACATTGTATAGGTGCCGATATCCACCAGCGTATTCGGCAACGCAATGGTTTCCAAGACCGAGTTATCGCTCAGTGCGCCGTTGTCCAACTTCTTCAGGTTGCTGCCGGACTGGTAAGTGATGGCCTTTAGCTTCGGGCATCCGGCAATGGCATTCACGCCAATGCTCTCCACACCGGAGGGGATCTCGAAGGAGAGCAACTCCGATGCTCCATACAGGGCGTGATCCGCCAAAGCTTTCACACTGGCAGGCAGGCGCAGTTCCGTAACGGCGCTGCCCTTCAGCGCATTGTACGCAACGGAAACAACATCATAGGATGCGCCGCCATTTTGAACAACGGCAGGAATTGTCACTACGCCGCTGGCAGTCATGCCGTTGGTGCCGTCGCCGATCTGCACAGTGCCGTTCTTTCCGTCGGCGGGGTTCGTAATGATCTGATAGAGGACACCGTTGATAGTGAAGGTAGTATCGCCGGGTGTGGGCGGCGTGACACTCTTGACGATCACCTGATCCTCGCTGACGCCGCTGGCAACCACCAACGCCTTGACCGTGTCATTGACAACCGTCACCTTCAGCGCAGAGGAAAGACTGGAGAATGCATTGCTGCCAATGGAAGTCACATCCGCCGCCAGAATTTCAATGGAGGACAGATTGGGGCAGTTTGACACTGCGGAGCTTTCAATCTTCACGACGGAAGTTGGGACGGTCAGTGCAGTTAAGCTGTCGCAACTCCAGACGAGATTTGAGACAAGTGTATTCATACCAGAAGGAAGTTTAATCGTTTCCAGATAAGGGCACTTGTAAAAGCAGAGCTTTTCCATGGACGTTACGGAATCTGCGATGGAAATGCTCTCCGCCTGCGAATTCTGGAATGCAAATGCCTTTACGGTTTCCACGCCATCCCCAATGATGATTTCCTTCAGTCGGGAAGATGTTCCCTGAAACGCATAGGTGTCAATGGTCTTGACACCCGCAGGGGTCGTATACTCAGCAGCCTTTTTGTTAGCGGGATACTGGATCAGGGTCGTGCCATCCTTGCTGAAAAGGACCCCATCAATAGACTTGTAATTCGGGTGATCCTCAGCAACCGTGATCTCCGTCAGGGATCCGCAGCTGCCGAGTGGGCGTGTACCAATGGTAGTCAGCGTGGCAGGATAGTAGAAGCTGGTGATCGCAGTAGAGGAAAATGCCTCAGCTCCCAAGACCTTTAGCTGGCTGTTTTCTGTCAGGCCAATGCTATTTAATTTCGTGCAGTTGCTGAAAGCTCCCTGTTCAATAGTCTCCAGCGTGTCTGGGAACTGGATGCTCTTTAAGGTGCTGCACCACTGGAACGCATTCTCGCCTACCGTTTTCAACTGGCTCCCCTGTGCAATGGTCACCTCGCGCAGGGCTTCATCGCACCAGAAAGCCCGCGTTTGGATAGTCGTCAGGGTAGCCGGCAACGCCACAGTCTGTAGGCTGCCGCAGGAATTGAAGGCTAAGTTTCCAATTTCTGTCACGCCTTCGGGAATCGACACAGTTCTCAAACCGCTGCCGGAAAACGCACTTGTCGGAATCTTAGAGAGACTGCCGGAGATGGTGATACTGCTCAGAGTTTCAGAACTGAAGCTGTATTCGCCAATTTCTGCCACGGCAGACGGCATGGCAAAGGAAGTTACTGCTGAATCGCGGAATGCATTTCCGCCAATGCTTGTAATGCCCTCCGGCAGGGTGATTGCAGTCAGCTCGGAATTCATGAATGCCGCATAAGCTACAGATACCACAGAGTAGGTCTTTCCATCGTTGGACACAGTGGCCGGAATGGTCAGCGTACCGGCGGCGGAGGGCGCTGCGGCGTTGTCACCGTCACCGATCTGCACCGTGCCGTTCTGTCCATTTGCAGGTTCCGTCAAGACCTTGTAGGTCACGCCATCCACAGCGAAGGTCACATCCGCAGACGGTGCTACCACCGTGATGTTATCCTCGGAAGCGCCTGCGGACTTAACCATTTTTTTCAGTTCATCGGATGGGACTTCAAATTTCGTATCATAGCAATTGTAGAATGCGGTACTGCCAATGGAAGTCACGGTAGCAGGGATCGTCAGTTTTTCAAGTTTAGAGCAGTTCCAGAAGGCCAATGTCCCAATGGTTTCCAGACTATTCCCCAATTCCAGAGATTTCAGGTTGGTCGCTTTGGAAAAAGCGTACTTTCCAATGGACTTGACACCGTCAGGCAATACGACGTCCGTGATCTTGGTGTTATTGGCAAAGGCATAGTCGCCAATGGCCGTCACGGAGTCTGGAACGGTATAAGTCGCATCCTTCGCAGCGGGATATTGCAGAAGCGTTGTTTGATCCGCGTTGAAGAGTACGCCGTCATTGCTGGAGTAGGTTTTGCTCCCTTCTGTGACCGTGATGCTTTTGAGATAGCTGCATCCATCGAATACGCCACTCCCCAGAGTCGTCAGGCTGGCAGGGAGCGTAATGGAAGATAAGAATCTGTCTGAAGAAAACGCAGATGCTCCAATCTCGGCAACACCCTCCTGCATCGTCACGGAGGACAAGTATCTGCACTTGGTGAAGGCTGCCTCACCAATGGTTTTTAGGGAAGCCGGGAGGCTAATGGAGCTGATAGAGGTCGAATCGAAGGCATTGTCTCCAATGGTCTTCAGCTGACTGTTCTTCGCAAAGGTCACACTGTTCAGTGAGGACAGATCAGTAAAAGCGTTTTTCCCGATGGATGTGACCGTGGCCGGGATCTCTACACTCTTAACGCTGGTTTCACCGCTGCCGTTATAAAAAGCATATTTGCCGATGGCAACCACCGTGTAGGTTTCGTTTGCATCATTTGTGACCGTTTCCGGAATAACAACGCTGGGCTTACTGATGCTCATGGAGCCCCAACCGTTGCCAACCTGCACCGTTCCCGGTGCGTTGTCAGACGGCGCTGTCAGGACTGAATAGGTCAGCCCGTCCTTTTCAAAGCGGTCGCCACCATCCGTGGCAAAGGCAGCCGTCCCCATGCAGGAGAGCATAAGCTGTGTTGACAATGCGACGGCTAAAATACGCTGAATGTTCTTGTTTTTCATGAGTCCTCCTTTTGATTTGCTTTTCATACCGTGTCAAGCCTCCTGCATTTCCTGCTAGTTAGAGTTATCTAACTTGCGGGAGCAAGAAACCGCAGTATTCTCTGATTCTGGTGTGGCAGTTAGTTACCTCTAACCACACTGCCAAAAAACATCCTCGGGAAACCGAAGTATCGTTTTTTCGTTCTGCATGCTGCGCCCCAGTGGCTTTGTATGAGCTTTCTTTCGGGAGAGGGAGGGCAGCTATGCATACGCCTCGGTTAGTCTACTCTAACTCACGGATAAATAACCTCCTGATAACGGGATTTCACACCGCCAATAACAATAACACAGGCTCTTGTAATTTGTCAACCGTTTATGTGAATATTAGGTTGGATTGAAACCACCCGCTGCTGGGCGGTTATGGGGGAGCAGGCGAGAAGGTGTCTGCGCCGTTGTCGTTGGTGATACCATGTTCTATCAGATAAGCGCCACTTTCGGAGTAGGCATTACTAACTGCTGACGAGCGAGAATGCTTGGCACACTGGTCACGGATCAGCTCGGAGGATAAAAAATTGACGCTTACCTATATGCAAGCATTGGCAGACCGGCAGGGTCATATCGAAAAACCATAAGGTTGATAGAGGCCGCAGGGAACCCCCTGCGACCTTTCTTATTTCAGCTTGGCGTTTTCGATGATATATTCTTTCAGTGCTGCTTTGGGAACCCGCCAAACACGCCCATTGCGATACCCCCTGAGTTTCCCATTATTGAGCAGTTCGTACAATGCGTTGTACCCCACCCTGAGAGCTTCGCAGCACTCCTCAACTGTCAGGATGTCAGGGTATTCTTCAAACATTTTCCACAACCCCGTCACCAGTTTGCGCTTTCATACAGCGGGGACAGAAGGACGGGGCACACAAGCAGTTCTCACATAAGCATCCACGGGGCTTCGCAACAGACCGCCGCCGTTGAGGATTGGTTTTCCGGTTGTATAAGTCTAAACTCTCAATCTGCTGATAAACGGCAGGCTCCGTGCGGCATAACAAATAGGAAATTTTTGTAATACCGAAACCAGCATCAAACATAGTCCTCAGATGTTCCTTTTCCTCGTCAGTCCAGTATTCTCCCTCGCGATCCAGACGGATCTCCCGATTTCGCATGGCGATGACAGCCTCTTTTTTAGGTTCTTCATTATACATAGTGATTTCTCCTTTCTGAGCATTGTTTACCATGATGTTATCTGTTTTCACCGTAAACTAAGTGTTTTTCAATGATATATCATAATGGTGAAGCCGCCCGGTATCATCCGGGCGGCTATCTTATTTAATAGGAGAAGATACTATGAATACCACTGACCGAAAGACACACCCATGTTCCCATTGCGGACAAAATTTCGCTCCTGAGCAGTTGATCTCGTTTCAGGATGAACTGCTTTGCCTTGCCTGCCTTGACGAACAGACCACAGTCTGTTCCTGCTGCGGAGAACGGATCTACAAGACCGACAACAGCGGAACGGATGATTTTCCTCTCTGTGAGGATTGCTATGACAGCAACTACGAAAGCTGCACCCGCTGCGGAAGCCTGATCCACCGCCGGGATACCTATTACCGTGGGGACGATCCTTATTGCCATGATTGCTACTACTCTCTGCCTGCTCACGGCATCAATGATTATTATTTTAAGCCGGAGCCGATTTTCTATGGTACGGGGAAACGCTTTTTGGGCGTGGAACTGGAAATCGACGAGGGCGGCGAGTGTGATTCCAATGCTGAAAAAATCCTGCGGGTTGCCAACTTAGACAGTGAGTTGGCTTATTGCAAGCACAGTTTGAACGATGGTTTTGAGATTGTCACCCATCCCATGACATTGAGCTTTCACGAGAATCAGATGCCATGGGCCGAGATCATGGAAACCGCAAAGGAGATGGGGTACGTTTCCCACCAAGCCGGAACCTGCGGTTTGCACGTCCATGTCAACCGCACCACCTTTGGAGCTACAGAGAGCGAACAGGAGGCTGCTATCGCCCGTGTCCTGTATTTCTTTGAGAAATTCTGGGACGAGCTGCTGAAATTTTCCCGCCGCACCCAGCGCCAGCTTGACCGCTGGGCTGCCCGGTATGGCTACAAGGAACAGCCCAAGGACATCCTTGACCATGCCAAAGGGAATAACGATGCAGGCCGCTATACGGCGGTAAACCTCACCAATAGGGATACAGTGGAGTTTCGGATGTTCCGCGGAACTCTGAAATATAATACCCTGATCGCCACACTGGAACTGCTGGATAACATCTGCGAGATGGCAGTCTATCTGACGGACAAGGATATGCAGGAATTGTCATGGACGAGCTTTGCAGCGGGCTGTACCCAGCCGGAATTGGTGCAGTATCTCAAAGAGCGCCGCCTGTATGTCAACGATGTGGTTATAAGCGAGGAGGATATCTGATGTGCTGTTTGTTTGGAGTGATCGACTACCGTGGGACGCTGACTGCCAAGCAGAAAACCTGCTTGATCCGAAAACTGTCTATCGCCGCAGAAGTACGCGGGACGGACGCTACCGGCATTGCCTACAACACAGAGCGTGGCCTACAGATTTACAAGCGGCCCCTTCCGGCTCACCGGCTGCGGCTGAGTATACCGGGCAGCGCAAGAGTCATCATGGGACATACTCGGATGGCAACGCAGGGCAAGGCCAAGAAGAACGAGAATAACCATCCGTTCCGGGGCAGTGTTGAGGGCAATCAATTTGCGCTGGCCCATAACGGTGTTCTCTATAATGACTACCAACTGCGGCGGTTACTCCACCTGCCAGCTTCAAAAATCGAGACTGACAGCTACATTGCCGTGCAGCTAATTGAGCAGAAAAACACCCTTGACCCTTCCAGCCTGAAATACATGGCGGAACAGGTCGAGGGTTCTTTCACATTTACGGTTCTGACGGATCGAGACACGATGCACTTCGTGAAGGGGGACAATCCCCTCTGCCTTGTTCACTTTCCTGATGTTGGGGTATACGTATACGCATCCACGAAAGAAATATTAGACACGGCTTTGCTCGGTTTTGAAAAGCTGTTGGGCAGGCCGCAGCGGATATCGGCAGACTGTGGCGAAATCATCAGGGTTGATCGCAAGGGCCGCCTCAGCCGCAGCACCTTTGATGCAGCGCCACTCTATTGCAATCACTGGGGCAGCTACAGCTTTTCGCTGTCAGATCACCATTCCAAGACGGAACAGGAAAACATCCGCATTCTGAAATCCATCGCGGCCTGCTTTGGCGGCGAGATGATTGACCGCTTACTTGACCGTGGCTTTACCACGGACGAAATCGAAGAATGGCTTTATTGCGGAGAAATATGAAGGGGGTGAGTGTATGGAGAAGGCAGTAGGAAAGGCGTCTGCACGCCACAGAAGTACGGACGTATACTGCAATTTTGAACTTGCTATACACAAAACGCACAGCCGCAGCAAGGCCAGCAGCCGCGCAAGCATAAAGCGGAGCGGCACAGGAAGAGAGGAGCGTTAGGATGTATTTTGTAAAGCCACCTGATCCGCCGCCGATATTGGCAGACTGGATGTTTTTCAAAAACTTGATTTTGGTTTATTAAAAGGAAGGAGGAAAATAGTACATGGAATGGACGTTCGCTGGCTTTGTGACTACATTGACGGTACTGCTGGTCTTAGACCATGCTATTGCAACTAACTGAGTTGAAAGGAGATGTTGACTACGCCTATTCTATTTGCCATTACTGGCTCCGTCCTCGGCTGCTTTGCTGAGGGTGCTATCCTCGGCGCATCCGTCTACCTCGTAAGCCGGGGTGTACGCAATCCGCTGAAAAACAGAAAATAATCCGTGGAATGGGGAAGGGACATGGGGCAGACTCAAAGCCGCACATTGGTGCGGCTTTATCGTCTCGTCCCTTCCCCACGTCCCTGCGGGACTTCCCCTTCCCTCCGCCTTGCGGGATATTTGAGAGGTCATCTGTACAGATCATTCAGCGTCGATTATTTTTTACTTGTCAGCTTTAGCACCTTGTCAAATAGGCTCTGACAATATGCAAAGGTATTTGTCATCGCCTTTACAAGGTAGTGACAACACGCTTCGCTATGGACATACAGCGGCTTTAGTCGAAGGTTAAGTCTGTCTGCCCTTAGTGCTTTGATATCCGCTGTTTTTGAAAAGCAGGCATTCCCAGAGTAAGGTAATCAGGCTGCTGTAGGCACGAGTAAGGAGTTACTTCACGGGAATAACGACTAAATGAGTGACACGGCGAATGTGCTGCATGAAGTCATAGTAGTCTTTCTTTTTCCCGCCGTAACGATGACCGTCAAGGTAAGAAATCTGATTCATAACCAGATGAATATGGACTTCATCTGTATTCGTGTGAATCGCGTACACGATCTGATACTCAGGCGAATAGTGTTGAACAATTCTCTGCGCGTAGTCATTGGCCTGCTCTGGGGTGATATGTTCCTGTCGATCAAAGCTGACAATAGAATGACGTACGCGCT
>ERZ857629.4479-NODE-4479-length-10779-cov-3.365069_pt1 | contig 10779 bp, 9 predicted proteins | sample MGYA00519700_ERZ857629 | MGnify/ENA primary metagenome ERZ857629 (study PRJEB31778, sample SAMEA3449351) | human gut metagenome | biome: human gut; feature: human-associated habitat; material: faeces | place: United Kingdom | collected 2010/2012 ... | reverse complement strand
AAGGTCAGGGGTTCGAATCCCTTACGGCGTGCCACGAAAAAGCCTGTGATCGTAATGATCACAGGCTTTTGGTGTTATATGGGGGAAGTAACGGCATAAATGCCCATTGCGGCGCTTGACAAAAGCACCGAGAGGGCGGTATAATGAATATACAAAAAGGCGCTGCCGGTTGACGGTTAGCCCCTCAAATTGCGATTAAGTAACCGCCGAGTTGGAAGCTGGGGCGGTTACTTCTTTTTTGCCTGTATACACAGGCTTATGATGCCGATAATAACAAGACAGAACTGGAACAGATCTGAGTATGTAATTATCGGCATCATAAGCGCCCCTGCGATAATTCTCGGCACAAAGAGATATTTTACGGGCGGAACGTGAAGCACCTTCATTGCGGAAACTTGGTCAGTAACCTTCATTGTTGCTATTTCGGAAGCCATTGACGAGCCAATCATAGAGATTATTGCAAAGCCCGTCATAATCGTTCCCATTTCTCTGACCGTAACAATTGCCAAAAGTCCGCCAATAAAGTTCGCACCGCCCTGCTTCACCATTTCGGGAGCGACTTGAACGGCAAGAATTATTGAAGTCATTGAAACAATCGTCAAGGTTATCGGCAGAGAATCTATTGCAAATTTATTGCACTGCTCAATTATGTGTTTATATGAAAATTGTCCCGTTAAAATGTATTTCAAAACCTCAAAAAATCTTATGGACATACGACCGAAGGTCTCAAAAAAATCCTTCGATTGAGCCCTGATAATCCTTGCAAATTGGTAGGTTGCAGTCTGAGTTATAAAATACTCTATTCTTTTCATTGTTATAATTTTACATTAAATTTCAGTATTTTCCAACCCGTCAAATAATCTACATTTAACAAAGTGGTTATCGAAAATTTTATGCAAACAGGGATTAATTTTGTCGCAGCCATCAAAAGCCCTGAAACAGCGAGTGTGAAACTTGCAGCCCTTCGGTAATTGTTTGGGAGAAGGGACATCACCTTTTAAAATAATTTTGTTTTCGTTTTTTTCCTTTGAAATAATCGGAACTGAACTCAATAACGCCTGAGAATACGGATGTTTCGGATTTTTGAACAACTCTGAATTATCTGCCGTTTCGACAATTTCACCGAGATACATAACCGCAGTTCTATCGCAAATATACCTCACGACACTTAAATCGTGAGAAATGAACAAAATTGTTAAATTTAATTTTTCTTTCAAATCTTTAAGAAGATTTATAATTTGCGCCCTGATACTAACGTCCAAAGCACTTACAGGCTCATCAGCCACAATAAAACGGGGCTTCAAAATTATAGCGGAAGCAATGGAAATTCTCTGTCTTTGACCGCCCGAAAACTCGTGAGGATAGTTATTTAAAGAGTTCTTGTCAATTCCCGTCAACTCGCAGACTTCCATAATTTTTTCGTCAATTATTTTTTTGCACTTTTCACCGTGAACAACAAGCGGTTCTTTCAAAATATCGTAAATCCTCATTCTCGGATTGAGGCTGGCATAAGGGTTTTGAAAAATCATTTGTGCAGATTTTCTAAAACTTTTCAAATCCTTATTTTGAAAAATGTTTTGCCCGTCAAACAAAATTTCTCCCGAAAAATTGCCCTCTAAGCCCAAAATACACCTGCCCAAAGTCGACTTTCCGCAGCCGGACTCTCCGACAAGACCAAGTATTTCACCTTCCTTAACCGTCAAAGAAACATCATTTACGGCATAAATAAAATCCTTGCTTCTACCTGAAAATTCGGACTTTACAGGGTATTTTTTATTCAAATTTTTTATTTCAATCAAATTTTTCATAACAAAATTATACAATCTTTTTTTCAAAAATATATTGCCCGATTAAGCCGAAAATGCAGACTCTTTTGTTACGATTAACTTTTTATCTGCATCAAAAAGGCATTGCAGCCCGATTGGCAAAGTATATTTATCCGCCTCGTGAGAAATGGCAAAACCGCTGCAACAAGGGAGATTATACCTGTTTGCATATTCCAAAACCACATCATAAACCGTGTTCATTTTCTCAATTCCCGAAAATTCTCCGAGTGCAACAGCAGAAACATTTTTAGCAAATTTTTCAAGGTTAAAAAGTTGCGTAAACATTCTGTCCACCTTGTAAGAAGGCTCATTGACGTCCTCGACAAAGAAAACGAATTTTTCATCGGGAAGAAAATCAAGCCCTGCCATAGATGCGATTGTTGCTAGATTTCCGCCCCAAAGAACACCTTGTGCATTACCATTTTTCAAGGTTTTTCCTTTTTTTCCGGCAGAAAAAGTCAAAATCTCAGACTTTGTAAGCGTTTTAAAGAACGATTTTTCCGTAAACTCGGAAACATTTTTTTCGCCAAAATCGCCGTTTGCCATAGCACCGTGGAAAGAAACCATGCCCGTTTTTTTGTAAATCATAAGCAAAAGAGCGGTAATATCGGAGTAACCGCATAAAATTTTAGGATTTTCGGCAATGATATTGTAATTTATATCATTCAAAATCCGCAAAACGCCGTAGCCGCCACGAGAGCAGACTATTGCATCTATTTCTTTATCGAGAAAAAAATCCTGCAAAGCGGAAACTCTTTCGCTGTCCGTACCCGAGTGATAGCGGAACTTTTTGGAAGTCGTATCCGAAACTTTGACCTTAAACCCCTTATTTTGAAAATATTTAACAGACTCGGTTATTCTCGAATAATCTCTTATATCGCCCGAAACCGACAAAATACCTATCGTATCACCCTGTTGTAACTTTTTTGGTTTAATTAAGTTCATAAAACGGATTTTTTCTCCCTTTTCGTTTATAATACCGATAGTAACATTTTAATCTGTTTGGAGCAAATCTTTGAGCAAAAAATACATTCCACTATATACAAAATACAGACCAATGGTTTTTGCGGATATTACGGGACAAGAAAGCACTGTAAAGGCTTTGTCCAACGCAATTGTTTCAGGCAGAATAATGCACGCATACTTGTTTTGCGGTCCGAGAGGAACAGGAAAGACTTCCTCAGCCAGAATTTTTGCAAAATCGTTAAACTGCGTGGAAGGTCCGACCGTAACACCTTGCGGAAAATGTCCGGGGTGCTTGGACGTTATAAATTCCACACCTGTTGATGTTATAGAAATAGATGCTGCGAGCAACCGCTCCGTTGAAGATGCAAGAAATATTCTTGAAAAAGTTCAATATGCACCGCTTCACGGCAAATACAAAATTTACATCATAGACGAAGTCCACATGCTTACAACAGAAGCGTCTAACACCTTGTTAAAAACGCTTGAAGAACCGCCCGAAAACGTTATTTTCATTCTTGCAACCACAGAATCTCACAAGGTTTTGGAAACAATAGTTTCAAGATGTCAAAGATACGATTTCAGAAGAATTACAACGGCAGATATTGTCAAAAGGTTGAAATTTATCGCAAATTCCGAAAATATCAAAATTGATGACGAGGCACTTTTGACAATTGCAAAAAATGCGGCAGGCGGAATGCGTGATGCCGTGGCACTTCTGGACCAATTAAGCGTACTCGGTCAAAACGACACCATCTCGGTTGACGACGTTAATGAGATTTTAGGTCAAATTTCATACGACAAAATTTACGAAATTGCAGAGTGCATCTACAACAACGACACAGAGCAGGCACTTAAAATCCTTAACGATATTCACGACAGAGGAAACGAACCGGGGAGGGTTTTAACCACTCTAATCCAGTATTTGCGTGATATGTTGATTGTCAAATCCTGTAATGACAAAAATACCGTTTTTTCTATGACCAAAGTCAACGAAGCACTTTACGACAAAATCAAAAAGCAAAGTGAAAAGTTTGAAAACCAAACAATCATCTGGCTTGTAGAAAAAATTTCAGCACATTTTGCAAAAATAAAAGAAAATACAAATAAATTTATGTGGGCGGAATTGTGCATTATAGACATCACTTCAACCCCAAAAATACCGTCAGTTGCGGAACTTACGGAAAGAATAGCAAAACTTGAAGCGCAAATTTCATCAGGAAATATTGCCCCCAAAGTTCAGCCCGTACAAAGTTTCAAACCCGCTCAGCCACAACCTCAATTTGCACCAAAACCGCAAACTGAACACTCTGAGCAAACTTTGGCTAAACAAGAACTTCAAATTACAGAAAGTAAACAAGTTAATGTTGATGCAGAAAAACCTGTTCACAATGCAGAACACAATGCAGTTCAAAGTGAAGTTTCAAGAGCAAAATCGGACATGATTGCGGATTGGAAGCAAATTGCAGCCGAGATAAAAGGACCTGCAAAATTCTTCTTCTCAAACCTTGCAAAACCGATAGAGATAAATTCTCACAAAATTGTTATCGGATTTTCCGGTGAAGGTGCTGCAAAACAGGCAAACGACCCTTCAAAAAGAAATCTTTTGCAAACGGCAGCCTGCAATTATTTTGACGTTGCAACCATTCAAATTGTAATAAAGACGGGCTCTTTTGAATACGCAAAGCAGGAAAGTCAAGCCAAACCGCAAGAAACGCTGACTCAGCACGTTGAAAAATTTCCCGAAAAAAAAACTCTTGACGTAAAACCCGTTGAGAACAAAGTGGAAACACCAAAAGAGGAGGATATAGATGTTGATTTATCTTTTGACGATATCAACCAAGACGACCTTTCTCCGATGAATGTTGAGCAAAACTTTGAAAAACCGCAAGCGGCAAGCAATTTTGAAGACATTTCAGACACTGCAAAAAACATATTAAATTTATTTGACGGAAAAATTGCAGAAAATTAGAAAAATCAGCGATTTTTCATTGCACGCTGAATATCTCTGTTTTGAGTTTTTTTGGTAATATCATCACGTTTATCGTAGAGTTTTTTACCTTTTGCCAAGGCTATTTCCAACTTTGCGAAGCCGTTTTCCGCAATAAAAAGTTCGAGCGGAATAATCGTGTAGCCTTCTTTTTTAATTTTTCCGAGCATTTTCAAAATTTCTTTACGATTTAAAAGAAGTTTTCTTTTTCTTTCAGGTTCTTTGTTATAGCGGTTTCCTTGCTCATAAGGGCTTATATGGCAACTGTAAAGCCACATTTCCCCGTCTTCAATTTTTGCAAAACTGTCTTTCAGGTTAACTGCGCCTTTTCTTACAGACTTTATTTCCGTACCGAAAAGAACCATACCTGCCGTATATTTTTCAAAGATATGGAAGTCGTGGAAGGCTTTTCTGTTTACCGTTATAGATTTCTTGCTCATAAACGGATTATAGCAACAAAAACTTGTTCTGAAAAGTTATTTATGAATATTTTTATAAACTATCAATTGATTGTCGGGTATTTTGTCATAGGTATCAAATTTTTCCACCGCCGAAAAGCCGTGTTTTTCAAAAATATCTCTTTTATAGTAGCAAAGTGAAGCCGTTATTTTGTTTTCATCCTCTTTTAGCCATTTAAAATTCACCACTCTGTTGCTTCCAAAGACGCAATTTGCAAAAATATTCGGAGCAAAATCATAAAAAATTTCACCTTTTTGAATATCGTCATTATAAGCAATAACGGCATTTTTGTACTTCAAAACATTTTTTATATTAGTATTTTGCTGAATGTTCGGAACAACAATATAATCATAACTTTGCCAATCAATATCTGCCTCATCGGTTGTTTCCAAAAGTTTAAAATCAATTTTCAAATTCTCGTTTTCGGAATGTTTCGGAAAATAGATATTTATTCCTGACGGTGCGAAATACAGCACTTTGACAGGCTTGTCAGATTTAACATATTTAATAAGTTTGCACGCCTGAGAATCGGTATCAAAATCAATATTTGCGCACACAATTTTTTCCTTAAACTTTTCAACCGAAGGATTTTTATAAAAAATGTACATCAAATATGGTGTAAACCTTCTTTCATAGAAATAATAAGAAAAAGTGAAGGAATAAATTATAATTATCGCAATTATTTTTTTAAAAAGATTTTTTCTCGGCAATAGTCCGTAAATCAATATCGGTGAGGCTATCATAACAAAAAACATAATAAATCTTATGCTAAAAATCATATAGCCCAAAGAAAATGACAAAATCAGAATATTCAGCAAAAATCCAAAGGCAATAACTGCAAGGATTATTGACGACTTAGAGTGTCTTTTTCTTTTAAAAGCAACAATAAGCGCAGGAATGAAAAGCAACAAACTCAATATTCCCAATCCGCTCATATTGTCAAAGTTATTACCGAGTGTAAAATAACTCATATCCCCCGTAATAGTCCCAATATCAGGGTCAATTGCGCACAATGCAAGAATTAACTTAACAATAGCGGTCTTAATTCTCCAAATTTCAACTCCGAAAGGAAGCCCCGAAAAATCAATCAGCATCGCAAAATAGCGAACAATATTTGCCACAAAGCCTTTAAATCCGCCGAAAAACGAGTGCAACTCCATAGCATTTGGCGAAGATATCGGATTTCCAAAGTCCAAATAATTTAAAACATAATTATAAGAAGCAAATAAAACAAAATTCAGAATAATAAAGCCAAAACACAATAATAACGGCTTATAGAACTCTTTCTTTTTATAAATAAAAGCAATCACGGAAGAAATAAGCAAAACCGAAGGCGAAACCTGTAAAGCAGGAGTTTTTGTCCCGATAGCAAGAGCAAACAATAATGCCGCAAAATAAACAGAATCAAATTCGTTATTTTTCACCGCAACAATAAAAAGATATAATGCTCCCAAAACCAATGCAGAAATGGCTATATTAGTTTCTGCACCTGCAATTGAGAACATAACGCTTTGCATTGCCGAAACCGAAAAAATCACCCACAAAGATAATCTGAAAGGAACGCTCAATTCCTTTAAAAATCCTCTCAACGCAACGATAAAAAGCCCGTAAGACAATACGGAAAAAAAGCGAACAAAAATGTCGCTTTTTATGAATGAATAAGCCCAAAAATAGAATATTTCAGAATTAATAGGCATTATTAATGCCCTAATATCCGCACAATCAAAATGATTTAAGTTTGAAGCGTTATACCAAAACGGCAGTCTTGCAATGTGATAAGAAAAAGCATCTTCATCATTTACAGGCATAAAATACATATAAAACAACGAGCCGATTATGCACAAAACAAAAGCGATAAAACACGCTTTGAGCCACTTATCACGCTTCATTGCAAATCTAAACTTCAAATATTCTTCACGAATTTCAGCCCCAAAATCAGGCGATTTTCCCTTTTTTCTCCATAAAAAGAAAAACAAGCCGAAAAAAATAAGGTTTAGAGTCAAAACGAACATTGGCTTTATCAAAGAAAATAAAGACAACAATTCATATGTAAAAACGACTTGCGCAAAGAAAACGGAAGCAAAAATGCAAAGCCCTTTGTAAATTTTTCTGTTTTCAAACACCAAAGTCAAAAAACTCGAAGAAATTAAAGTTAAAGTAAACGATAATATCAGCAAAAAGTGCATTTTATACTCCTTTAAGCAAATTTTATCATAAAATAATCAAAAATCTCACATTTCTACAATAAAAACCGAAGCAACCGAATTGCCGTTTCCATGAGCCAAACTTAGCCTGATAGCCAAATTATCGTACTTTCCGTTCAAAATGCGAACCAAAGGAGCACCGTTTTCCTCCTTTAAAATTTCAATATCAGAATAATTCACACCATTGATGTTCAAAGCGGAAAGAGCCTTAAAAACCGCCTCTTTCGCACTAAATCTGACGGCAAGATGCTCAGCAGGCTTTCTAAATGCAAAACAGTATTCTATTTCTTTTTCGGTAAAAATTCTTTGAACAAACGGCGAATTTTTATCGGCAGAATATTTTTCAAATCTTTCTATTTTTTCAATATCAATACCAGTTGAAAAATTTTTTATATTCATAAGACAGCACCAAAAATTTTGTTGGCAAAAAGCATTCCGCCCACCACACAAGCCGAAAGCGAAGCAATACAAACCGCACCTGCCGCCATATCTTTCGCCATTGCCGCCAACTTTGAAAAACGATTTTTGACAACCGCATCAATAGTAAATTCAATAACCGAATTAAACATCTCACAAACCAAAACCATTGAAATCAACATCAAAACAATGCAAAATTCAACGATATTGAAATTGAGTATAAAAGCCGCAATCACAACCGCAGCGGCAATCGCCAGTTGTCTTGAAAAATTTTTTTGCGATTTTACTGCAAGAGCCAAACCGTGCATTGCATAACCGAAACTTTTAAAAAAATTCTTTTGCGAAAATTTAGACATTCAAACTTGCCTTCACTTTGTTTTGGGTACTGACAACAAAATTATAATCATTTGTTTCCTGATGGTCAAAACCCAAAAGATGAAGCATACCGTGAGCAGCAATTAACCTTGCCTCATCGTCAAGAGTAACACCGTTTTGCGCCGATTGTTCTTTAATTTTATCAAGAGAAATAATTATCTCACCCAAATTTATTTCTCCGTCCAAAATAAAGACCTCAGACGGGTCTGAATCTGCAAAAATTGCAAAAGTAATAACATCTGTCGGACGGTCAATTTTTCTGTATTCACGGTTAATTCTGTGTATTTCCTCGTTGTTGCAAAGAACAATATCAAAAACAATCGTGTCAAATTCAACCCCATTCAGACAACAATCTTTTGTAATTTCAGGCAAAGAAAACATATACGCAAACATTTTTTTTACATCATTATGAAAAGTTTCCACATCAAACGGAAACTCCTCATAAGTATTTTCTATAAAAATGTTAGTTGTCGGATTTTTCATTGTCTGGTTTTAAATTTTCAGGTAATATTTTATCATCAGGGATAATTTTTTGTTTAGAACGATGATCCAATTCTTCAAGAATGTTATCGTGATACTTAATTCTTTGGTGATGAGCGGCTCTCAAAGACTTTCCGATAGCCTCGGCAATTGTTTTCAAGTCTTTCAACGACAACGGACAATCAGAAAGTTGACCGTCATTGAGTTTTTCAACAATAAGTTTATTTATCAAAGTTTCCAACTCATCAGGAGAATATTCTTTCAATGTTCTTGAAGCGGATTCAATCGTGTCAGCAAGCATAACAATTGCCGTTTCCTTAGTTTTAGGTCTTGGACCGGGGTACCTGAACTGTTCTTGAACGACATTATCAAGCCCTTCTTGCTTAATTGCCTGTGAATAAAAGTAAGAAGCCAAAGTCGTACCATGGTGTTGAGCGATAAAATCTTTCAAAACATCAGGCAAATTATATTCCGCAGCCAAGTCCAAACCATCCTTAACATGAGAAATGATAACCATTTTGCTTAATCTCGGATTAAGTTTGCAATGCGGGTTTTCAATACCAAAGTAATTTTGATTTTCGATAAAGAATAACGGACGTTTCAACTTTCCGATATCGTGATACAACGCCCCGACACGAGCCAAAGTAGCATTTGCGCCGATTGCTTCCGCAGCCGATTCAGCCAAAGTTGATAACATTGAGGAGTGAGAAAAAGTTCCCGGTGCTTCAAACTGCAATCTTTTCAGCAATGGTTGATTAACATCGCCCAACTCGGATAAGCCGTACGGTGTGATAATTCCAGAAATATTTTCCAAAAGCGGAAGCATTCCCAATGCAATGATACCGCTGAAAATACAGTTTAAGAACCCAAAGACCATATCAGGTAAAAACCATTTTGTAGCCATATCTGTCAAGCAAAGTTGTAAAAGATACAGAGCCAAAATACAAAGCACCATAACGAGAGATATTTCGACCCCGACTTTGATAATTTGAAACCGTTTAGTAAAATTAATTTTTGAAGTACAAACTGCCGTAAACAAAGCAACAATGATAAATACGGAAATTCTTGCAGCGGCGAGCCAAAGTGCCGAAGATATCATGACCGTCAAAATTACCGTTATAAAAAACGCCGTCCTCGGATTTGTAAAAATAGAAAGCATAATTACAAACGCAGGCACAGGCAGCAAATATATAGACCAATCGGGCGGAATTATAACTGATATAAACGTCAAAATCAGCGCCAGTAGAGTAATCAAAGAAATATGTCTTCTGTTAAGGAATTGTTTTTCAAACAATTTTAAATAATTAAATATAGCAAAAATTCCGATTACAAAAAGGGCAAAAACCCCTGCAACACCACGAAGGTTAATCTGCACGATGCTGTAACCCGCCTTCAAAAGAGCATCTCTTTTGACTTTATTAACTCTTTCGCCCTGAGAAACGATTTTATCACCCTGTTCAAAAACGACTCTTATCGGGACGACAGAATCAGCAACATTTTTTCTTGCCTGATCAGTGGCTTCTTCATCAAGCACCATGTTTGGAACGATAACCTGCTCCAAAAGACAGGAAACAAGTTTCATCTGATTTCTCGTCGATTCGGAATCCATATTTTGAACAATTATTTTTTGAATATTATTATCATAAATATCTTTTTCGGTAATACCGAGGGCGAGCACTCTTTTAAGAGTATGTTTTGCCTTGACAAATAGCGCTTTGTTGGTATGTTCGTTGGAATTTAGGAAAAACGAAGCAAGATATTCTTCTCTTGATGAGTCTGACAAATCGAAAAGCGCAAGCAATTTGTCAAATTTATCGGCATAAGAATCATTTGACAACTTAATTTGATACATAGAAGAAATCAAATTGTCAAAATCGTTCAAAATAAACATATCCTCAGCAGGACGCATGACAGGATCGAGTTTTTGAGCAAGTTCTTTTTTCCTTTGCTCAGTTTTGTAAGTATCGACGACTTCAATTTTCTTTTCCGCATAAACATCACGTCTTGCGATGTTATTTTCATCAATCAAACTTCTGAAAAAGAAGTGTTTAGATGACAAAAGCAA
>ERZ857629.4476-NODE-4476-length-10781-cov-6.414507_pt1 | contig 10781 bp, 14 predicted proteins | sample MGYA00519700_ERZ857629 | MGnify/ENA primary metagenome ERZ857629 (study PRJEB31778, sample SAMEA3449351) | human gut metagenome | biome: human gut; feature: human-associated habitat; material: faeces | place: United Kingdom | collected 2010/2012 ... | reverse complement strand
AAGAAACAACGTACAGGGTCAAAGAAAAAGGAAAGGAGTCGGGAGTCAGTTTGACCTTGAGGAAAGAAACAAGGTACAGAGTCAAAGAAAAAGGAAAGGAGTCGGAAGCCAGTTTGACTTTGGGAAAAGAAACAACGTATTGAGTCAAAGAAAATAGAAGAAAGAGAAAAATTAGTTTGACCCAGAGGGAAAGAATAATGAATAGAGTCAAAGAGAATAGAAATTTGAGAAATGCCAGTTTGACTTCATGATATAAAACAACAGGTAGAGTCAAAAGAAAGTGGAAAAGTAAGAAATTGTATTTGATAGAAAGTGTAAAAAGTAGACAGAGTCAAAATTGCAGAAAGAAAGAGGGAGCATGGCTGGATTAAAAAGCATTTTAAGGGAAGAGAAAAAGAGATTGGAAGACCTTATGGAAAAAAGTATTTGCCAGATGAAAAATTTACCGGAGGGAACCTTGAGGGTATCGGTTGACAAGGGGTATCCGCGGTATTATAGGTGTCTGGAAGGAGATAAGGTGGGGAATTACATAAGGAAGCAGGATAAGGAGACTGCCCAGAAGCTGGCGCAAAAGGAATACAATTCCAAAGTACTGCAGCTTATACAGAAAAGGTTGAAACAGATTGAGAATATCATTAAGGATTATGAGGATGATGAGGTCGAAAAGTGTTTTTATGGGGAGCATGCGGCAAAACAAAAATTGATTGTACCGATAGAACAGACATGGCAGGACAAATTGAAAGATTGGAAGGAGAAAGAGTATGTAGGCAAGGGATTTCAGGATAATACAATAGAAATCTATACACAAAAAGGGGAGCGTGTCCGCTCTAAGTCAGAAAAGATATTGGCGGACTATTTCTATTATCACGGCATTCCATACAAGTATGAATATCCGTTGCTGCTAAAAGGGTATGGTGTTATATATCCTGATTTTACTTTTTTATCGCCCAAAAGCAGACAGGAAATGTATTGGGAGCACAATGGTATGATGGATGATGTTGTATATGCGCAAAAGGCTGTTAAGAAAATCGAGTTATATGAGAAAAACGGAATTTTTCCGGGAGAAAGATTAATTCTTACATTTGAAACAGGGCAGACGACATTAAATAATGAAATTATAGAGGCAATGGCAAAACGATATCTCATATGAAAATATACTACAGTATCACTCGCAACCTTAAGCTATATTGACCCTTTGGTGGCTGTTGTGATTTCCGTTACGGTTTTAGGGGAAAGTATGACAGTCTGGCAGGCGGTGGGCGGTTTGCTGATACTGGGTTTTACCCTTTGATACGAAGTATCATCCGGGACTTAAACAGTCCCGGATTTTTTATTTTAAAATAGGTTGACAAAGCTGTGTATTTAGTGTATATATAGATATATACAGACAATACACAGAGATACTATATAGAAGTACAGAGATATTGTATAGTAATACAAAGATAATGCACAGAGATACACAGATAATGCACAGAGATACACAGATAATGTATAGTGGTGCACGGATAATAGACAGAGATGCGCAGGAGGTGCGGAAATGATTGTGATGGAAGATGTGGGAAGACATCAGGGTTCTTTTCAAATGAAAAATATTTCATTTTCTATTCCGGACGGCTATATTTGCGGACTGGTGGGAAGAAACGGTGCCGGAAAAACGACTCTCATGCACCTTATGCTGGGGCTGTACCGGATAGAGCAGGGAAAACTGGAGATAGACGGCATGCATTACCCGGAACAGGAAAAGGAAATTCATGATGAAATCGGTACGGTTCTGGTGGAAGAGTTGTTTGAAGGAGCATATTCCCTTTGGGAGAACGGCATGCTGTATGGAGCCTATTACAGCAGATTTAAGGCGAAGGATTATGAAGAACTGCTGCAGGAGTTTCAATTAGATAAAAAGGAGAAATTTCGAAAGCTGTCGAAAGGGCAGAAATTAAAATGCCAGTTTGCTTTTGCACTGGCGTGCCATCCGAAATACCTGTTTCTGGATGAGCCCACTGCCAATTTTGATCCGCAGTTTCGGGCTGCCTTTTTGAAAAAGATCCAGGAGTTTGTCATGGATGGGGAGCATACGGTGCTTCTGGCGACACACATGACGGAGGACCTGGACAGACTGGCGGATTATCTGATTTATCTGCAGGAAGGACAGATTTTATATGCGGGGGATATGGAAAGCTTCCGGGAAAAATACCGTATTGTGGCGGGAGAAAATTATAAAATAAAACTGCTGGGCGACAGTGTGCTTGGCATCGAGCAGAGGCAGATGGGAACGAGAGCGCTTGTGCGGCATCATAAATTCCGGGAATACGACAGGGAACTTACCGTAACTTATCCCTCCATTGAGGAATTTATGTACCTGTACGAAAGAAAAAAGTAGAAGGATACGAACCTGAAAAGACAGTACGAACCTGAAAAGACAGTACGGACCTGAAAAGACAGTACGGACCTGTACCCATGGGTGGAAAGGAAAGGCATTATGAAAAGAAGCATGTTTCGGGAATATATGGCAGATTGGAGCTGGAAAAAAATAAAAGAAGGAGCGGAGGAAAATAAAGCGGTCTGGAACTGCATGTATGCAGCATTTGTTATGATGTTTTCTATGTCTGCTTCCATAGCGGGAGAAAATTTTCAACTGACGGATGCTTTACTGTCAATCGGTATGTTTCTGCCAATCTGTATTGTCATGGTATCGGTGATGGAACACCCCATCAGACTGCGCAAGATGCGTTATCTTTGTCCGCAGACGGAAGGAGAAAGAGCGCGGTCTGTCAGGCTGACATATTATTTCCGTGTGGGAATTCATATGATTATTTTCCTGATGGGATTGCTGCTCCTGTTTTCTGTGGGATTTTTTCACTGGGAAAGTCTGGTATTTCTGCTGCTCAATGATTTTATGCTGAGTACGATAGTGCCGATATATGGGATAAACGGAAAGGCAGCTTTTCAACTGGTGGTTCTCCTGATTGCCATTATGCTGACAAATATGGCGCAGTTGGTTGTTATTTCGGGACCGGAGCCCCACCGGACAGTGCAGATTATTTTGTATGCCATATTCTTCCTGATAGAATTGCCGCTGTTTATCGGTTTTTCCCAATATATCAAAAAAGAACTGTGTGCAGCGAGGAACTTTGAGGAGGTCATGTAATATGAACCTGAAAATCATCATTTCCCCGCAGGGTACGCTGGCTATTTATGAACAGATTGTTTCCCAACTGAAAAATGCCATAGTAACGGGCGCACTTTCCGCAGGGGAAGCATTGCCGTCCATCCGTGCGCTGGCAGCGGATTTGCAGGTCAGTGTGATTACCACGAAGCGTGCCTATGAGGAACTGGAAAAAGAAGGGCTTATCCGCTCCGTGGCGGGCAAGGGCTTTTATGTGTGTGAATACAATACGGGTTACCTTTTGGAAAAGCAGCTCATGACATTGGAAAAAAGGCTTTCGGAAATTATTTTTGAAGCCAAAGCAGCGGGGCTTAGCTGTGAGGATTTCCTCAGCATGGTAAAGACCCTGTACGAAGGAGAGTAAATTTTATGGATTTTGCATTAAAACTTGCAAATATTTGCAGAAAACGGAAAAAATTTCAATTGTCAGATATTAGTGCAGAGCTGGAAAGCGGCTATATTTACGCTATTGTGGGCGAAAACGGCGCCGGAAAGACCATGCTGTTTCAAACGATTTTGCAGGAAAATGCCCGTTACAGCGGGGATATTTTTGTGTACGGACAGCCGGTGCGGGGAAACCATGATAAAATGATGCAGAGTATCGGCTATGTGTCCGAGGACAATATTTTTTTCGAGGACAGAACCGGAAATCAGAATGCAGAGATTTTAGGTATTCTGTACGATGACTTTGATAAGGATCTGTTTAAGCGCGTCATGGAAAAGATGCAGGCACCGGCGGACCGGACCTACCGCATGATGTCCCGGGGAGAAAAGATAAAATTTCAGTTGGGATTTGCCATTGCCCATCACAGCAAATTATTTCTGTTGGACGAGGCAACCGCGGGCATGGACCCGGTTTTCCGGCTGGAGTTTTTTGACATCTTGAGGAAGCTGTTAGCAGAGGAAGACTGCTGCGTGCTTATGACCAGCCACAACATGACGGAAATCCATAAGCAGACGGATTATGTGGCGGTTATGGAGCAGGGACGCCTGGGGGCTTTTCAGGAGAGCTTGGATACCATTGCGGGATATGAGGACGCGGCAGGGCAAGGCGTATGAAAGGACAGGAGAGCAGGTACATGAAAACTGAGGAAGAACGACAGGGGAGAAGAAGCGGGAAGGAAGAGCAGAAAGGAGCGGTCGTATGAAAGTGGATGTAAAGCAGCAGGAGACGCTGGAAAGATTTTTTGAGGCAGAAAAGACCTGGTTTGCCAACAATATTTTTTACAAGTACTGTGGATTTTTACTGATTGGCTGCTCTCTTATCATGGCGGTGTTTCCGCAGAAGGCGATGGAGGGAGATACGTTCTGGAGCTGCCTTGCCGTATACATGCTTTATATTTACGGCACCAGCATGTTGTGCTACCGCTATACGATTTACAGGGAACAGAACGGTCCGGCAAAATCCGTCAGCGAGCTCTTAAAATACCTGCCGGTGTCCGAACTGCAGTACCGGATTTTTAAGTTTAAGAAATTCATAAAACCCTGCTTTTTTCTTACCCTGTTTATCTTAGCGGCAAAAATAGGAATATCACTCCTTGCATACCATAGCATTACCGTTTGGGATGTGCTGGTTCCGGTTATTTTTTATCTTCTGCTTCCCATGATTTTGTTTTTTCCAGCACGGAAGAGAGTTCATTAAGAAAAATTTCTTCGGCTTTTGTGAGGATTTGATATTTTTTCCAGGCAAAAACCGTGCGCATGGTGGTGACCGGAGAGAGCGGGATAAAAGCATAGGGGCTTTCCGGTGTGATATGCACCAGGTGTTCAATGGCAAGAGCGGCTCCCATGCCCTGCTCGACCATGAGTGTGGCATTATAAATTAAATTATAGGTGGCAGGAATGGTGAGCTTTTCCGCAACAGCCGGAGAAACGGCACTAAGCAGAGTATCCGGGCTGAACCGGGTTGACACAATGAGCGGCACCGAAAGAAGGTCCTCTTCCGTTATGGTTTCTTTAACGGCAAGGGGACTTTTTTTGGAAACAAGGAGTCCCACCGTATCGGCGCAGGGCATGGAAAGATACTGATAATGCTCTTTGTTTACCGGTTCGAATAAAAGACCGAAATCCAGCGTGCCGTGCTCCAGACGTTCCGTGACATCCACTGCATTGGCGCTGTATACGGTAAAATGAATATGGGGGAACCGGCTCTGGGTCTGCTTCATCGCCCGGGCTATCAGGGAAAAAGTGCGTGTTTCGCCGGCACCGATGGCAATCTGTCCGGAAATGGTTTCATCGGACGCCTTAAATTCCATCTCGGTTTTTTCCACCAGGGAAACGATTTCTTCCGCGCGTTGTCGGAGCCGCATGCCGTCTTCCGTCAGCATGGTTTTCCGGTTGGTGCGGATAAAAAGTTTCCTGCCGAGTTCTGCCTCCAAATCCGCCATCTGCCGGGAAAGGGCGGACTGGGAAACGTGCAGAATGTTGGCGGCGTTTGTCATATTTTCCTCACGGGCGATGGTGAGAAAATACCGTAGGGTGCGATGTTCCATAACGATACCTGTGCCTTTCTGTGTCTGTAAAATCTTAAAATTCTAGTTATGATTTTCTTTACGATAGTGTTTCCGGAATTTTATTTTAAAATAAAAGTAAACTATTTGCAATGAGAAAAACACATGACAGAGTATGAATTATAGATATTTTACATTTTTAACAGGAAGAGATACAATCATGTGGCAGGGCAGAGAAAGACTTCCTGATGCAGGTAGATTTTGAGATGCCAAGAAGGGCTTTTGGATGCCGGGAAATTGGACATGAAAAAAGGCTTCCTGATGCCGGGAAAATTTGAAATGCAGAGAAGGCTTTCGGATGCCGGGAAAGGGGACTGTCATGAAACTGACGGAGGATATGATTGAAAACTTAAAATGCACGGGCTGTCCGGATACGGAAATCCGCAGAATAGGTGAAATGGAAAACGAGGATGTGCAGCTCCAGGCATTGAACTGCTACCGGAAATGTCTGCTGGAATGCGTGCATGCGGAGCAGAAAAAATTGGAATATTTAGATTATCTGATTTATGAAATCAAAAAGAAGAAGGAAAAATAGAGAAAGGTAAGGATGGGAATGGAAAATGCAAAAGAGGTGAGCAGGGCGTTCCTGACAGGGGAGAGAGCCTTGTTCCACGCAGAAAATCTGCATATTACAGATACTATTTTTGACGACGGTGAGTCGCCCTTAAAGGAGAGCAGCCACATCGAGCTGGAGGGCAGTATGTTTAAGTGGAAATATCCGCTCTGGTACTGCAATCACATTACCGTAAAGGATTGCCAGTGGTTTGAGATGGCAAGGGCGGGTGTCTGGTACACCAACGATATTTCCGTGGAAAATGCCTTGATTCAGGCGCCCAAGAACTTCAGACGATGCAGGGGACTTGAGCTTAACAATGTTTATTTTGCCAATGCGGCGGAAACCCTGTGGAGCTGTGAGCAGGTGGAACTGAAGGATGTAACCGCAAAAGGGGACTATTTTGCCATGAACTGTTCGGACATGAAGATTGATAACCTGCGTCTGGACGGCAATTATTCCTTTGATGGGGTAAAAAATATGGAAATCCGCAATTCCACCCTTCTTTCCAAGGATGCGTTCTGGAACAGTGAAAACGTAACGGTTTACGACTCCTTTATTTCCGGGGAATACCTGGGCTGGAATGCGAAGAATCTGACGCTTGTCAACTGTACTATTGAAAGTCTGCAGGGACTTTGTTACATTGACAATCTGGTGATGAAAAACTGCAAGCTTATCAATACCACGCTGGCGTTCGAGTATTCCAGTGTGGATGCCGACATTACGGGAGAGGTTGACAGTGTGATGAACCCTTCCTCCGGCAGGATTTCCGCAGAGGCAATCAAAGAACTGATTATGGAGAAGGATAAAATAGACCCGGAGAAGACACAGATTATCGTAAGAGGAAAATAAACGCAAAAAAGAAAAGCCCAAAAGAAATGCAAAATAATGCAAAAAAGAAAAGCCCGCAGCGAAAATGCCTGCGGGCTTTTTGTGTGCGAATACCATTACCAATCCTGTTCCCGGGTGTACTGTGTCCGGTAACCGTGGTTTTCGGCGGGACGCATGTCGTTGGGGTACATGGTATCGGAATAAATATCTTCCTGAAGCTGTTTTACCAGGCGGAATACGTGCTCATAATCCGTGATGTTGCAGATGTCGCCGCCGGCTCCGTGACCGTGACCGCAGGTGCTGATGATGTCGCCGGTGCCGCACATACGGTCAAATACTCCCTGGCGGATGGATACGTGGGATAAATCGGTAAAAGGTTTCATATCCACACGTCTGGTAAAAATGCCGGACTGCACATAAATGCCTTTATCGGTAATCAGATATTCGGTATTCTTGGCCTTTAAGGCGGAGGTAATCACGCCTCCTAAATAAATCCATACCGGCATCAGGTGTATCAGGAAAAAGACGCCCAGAAAAGCGCCCATGAAACCGGGACCGGAGGAACCGGTGGCGCTCATGGCTAAAATCATGCCTCCGTCAAACAAAAGCCAGATTAACGCAAACGGCAGCATGGGGTTGAAAACAGACTCCAGCACCGACACCTTCACTGCTTTTTTTCCGCTCCACATGATATTTTCTCCGTATCCAATCTGATCTCTTAAGTTCATAATACTCCTGCTCCTTTCGCCGTTCTCCATGCTGATCTTGTCATTATTTTTATAGTAATATAACAGGTAGCGGAAAGCAAGTAAATTCTTGACGTGGGAGATAGGCCGTATTATCATTTTGTTAGATGTTGCTAACTTGATAAGGAAAGCAGTCTGAACTTGTGTAATATTGGGGTGGTGGGTATCCGTCGCGGGAAAAGAAAGAGGTAAATTATGGGTTATATTCAGAAATCAAAAAGAAAAGCATATCTGTTAATCGGATTTTTTGCTATGCTGCTTTGCGGCATCAGTGACTGCCTGCTGTCCTACATGGGAGATGGGGAACCCCATGTGCTGGTGGGTATTATCAGTGCTGACATTGTAAACGTACCCCTGTGGTATTATCAGGCTTCGTTCGTCATCGGCATTATTGCCTGTGTGGGTTATCTATTGGCTTCCCGCGCAGCATGCTTTTACATACTCGACAGGCAGAACGGCGACAGAACGGGACTGTATAAGGCATTTTCTTTTGGCACAACCATGATGTCGGTGGGTATTTTCGGTATTCATTCCATTTGCTGCATGGCGCTGATGAACGTGAGGGCAGCCCTGTTAGCAGGCGCTTCGGCAGACAGTATTGCCGCTTATTTTATACAGTCGGCACTGGTGCCGTTTACGGTGGGAACCATATGGCAGACAACCGCCGATATTATTTCCGGTGTGGCATTCATTGTTATGGTGGCAAAGGGAAAAATCCCCGTTCCGAAGTTTTTTATTGGCATCGGTCCTCTGGTACTGTATGTAATCTGTAAGGTTGCAGCGGCAGTATTAACGGACGTGACCGGCAATTCCGTTTTCTCCCATGTACTGGGCGGCGGAGAGTCCTGGGGCATTGCCATGATGTTCCTTGCCTTTTATTTTGCGGTCAGGAAGGAAAAGTAAAATCGGGAAGCGGCTTGAAGCGGAGCTGGGAATGTGTTACAATTTTCTTCAAGCATGGACTTTCGTGCAATAGTCGGAAGAACTTTTAAGCACCGGCAGCAGCACCCAGAAAAGATAATTACATAGTACGCATTTGAGAGGGAGAAAAACATGAGCGAAGAATTTGAAACCTACGACAACACAAGACCGCAGGAGCCGCAGAACGGACAGCCTGCAGGCAACGCCTATAACATGTCCCAGGGATATGGTTACGGCTACGGAAATCAGAATGCCGGAGCCAACACCGGAGCCTACAGCAACGGCTACAATGCCGGAGCGAATGGTTATCAGGACGGAAATGCAGCCAACACCGGAGCCTACAACAACGGCTACAATACCGGAGCGAACGGTTATCAGGACGGAAATGCAGCCAACACCGGAGCCTACAGCAACGGCTACAATGCCGGAGCATACGGCAGTGGCAATGCTTACAACGCACCTTATAACAATCAGGCACCTTACAATTATCCCGGCAACAATTATCCGTACAACAATCAGCCGATCAAGCAGAACAACGGTTTATCCATTGCTTCGCTGGTACTCGGTATTGTGGGAATTGTTGCCTGCTGCATTCCCATTATCGGTATTCCGGTGAATGTAACAGGTCTGATTCTGGGTATTGTCGGAATGAAAAAGGGCGGCAAGGGAATGGCTATTGCCGGTATTATCCTTTGCTCCATCTTCCTGGTACTGACGATTGCCAATTCCGCACTGGGAGTTTATATCAACATGAACTACAGGGATGCCTATGATTTCCTTGACAGTCTGGGAATTGATTACAATTACTAAGACATTAAAAAGACAGACGATGGTCTGGTTCCTAAAAGACAGGATTTGATTTACAAAAGAAGTGCCGGTATGCAAAGATGCGTACCGGCATTCTCTGTATACGGATAGTGGGTACGAAAGCGTTATCAGAATAGAAAAGTGCCTGCCAAGGTGAAAAGTTCTTTTTTGAGGAAATGAGTTATCAATTCCAAGACAAGAAGTTAATAAAGATTTAATTCTGCCGGAAAGGTATGGGATATGCCGGATATTCCGTGTATAGTAGGGGAAAGAAGTAACCGGGCATTTTTTGTATAAGGGGAAAGAGTATGAAAAAGAGACATATTTTATGGGCAATGGGGCTTGCTGTTTTACTGGCAGCAGGCTGCGGAAAGGCGAAAAATACTGAATGGAAAGTGACGCAGTATGCCGATGAGTCGGGACTGCAGGCAAATTTTTATACCTTAAGCAGCAACCGGGGAGAACTGATTATCATTGACGGCGGTTCCGAACAGAACGCCGGACAGGTGAAAGAGGTCATCCGGGAGAACGGCGGCGAGGTGGATGCCTGGATTTTGACGCATCCTCATCCAGATCATATCGGAGCTTTCGTAAAACTGTACGAGGATAAAGATATTAAAATAGATGCCGTATATGATAATGGCGTGGATTATGAAGAGTATGACAGTGTGGACCAGGAATGGGATGACATTGCGGTTTTGCAGGAATATGAGGAATTGACGGAAAGCGCCTCCAATGTGGAAAGTGTGGAGGAAGGGGATGTTCTGCAGTTTTCAGATTTGTCCCTGCATTTCCTGAACAGTTACCGGAAGGGAATGTCGCAGACCACCAAGGATATGCCCAATAACAGTTCACTGGTGTTTACTGTGGAGTCGGAAGACAAGAGCATGCTCTTTATGGGAGATTGTTATGATGAAGCACTGGGAAAGCAGATGATGCAAAACTATGACACGGAACTGGAAGTGGACTATGTGCAGGTATCCCACCACGGAAACCATACCATGTGCCGGGAATTCTACGAGAAAACGAAGGCAAAGGCTGCCTTTTTTGATGCACCGGAGTGGCTTATACAGGGGGAACAGTTCGACACCCAGAAAAACATGGCAGAGATGGAAGAACTGGGGATGCAGATTTACGACTATACATCCTGCCCCAATGAGGTGGATTTGTAAGAGCAGCAAATTCCAAGGAACAGAGTCAAGTCCAAATTTGTGTGTAAATTCATCTTCCAATTATATTAGTCCGTCTAT
>ERZ857629.4473-NODE-4473-length-10784-cov-2.131513_pt1 | contig 10784 bp, 11 predicted proteins | sample MGYA00519700_ERZ857629 | MGnify/ENA primary metagenome ERZ857629 (study PRJEB31778, sample SAMEA3449351) | human gut metagenome | biome: human gut; feature: human-associated habitat; material: faeces | place: United Kingdom | collected 2010/2012 ... | reverse complement strand
TTTTATTTTGATTTTTTCTTTTTTCCTGTGAACAGTGATATGCCAAAGATAACGATCAACAGCAATACTGCAAAGCACATCCAAGGAATGAGGATATTATTGCCCTTAGCTGCAAAGGTGTCGTAATAGCCCTTTAGGTAAATTACCGTAACGATAATAGGCAGTACATACTGCATATACGCTCTGAGCCACTTTGGATACTTGACGCCCTCGCCCTCGTTTGCCTCTTTGATGAAATTCTCAAATCCCCATCCGTTCTTGCGGACGCAGAACATAAGGAACACGAGTGAGCCCAGCGGCAACAAATTGGACGAAACGAGGAAGTCCTCCATATCCATAATACCTGTTCCCTCGCCCAAAGGCTGAACATTAGACAACAAGTTAAATCCAAGAACAGCAGGCATTGAGAGCAGTGTAATCAAAACAAAATTGATACCTACAGACTTTTTTCTGCTACAGCCCAGCATATCCATAAACATGGCGATAATGTTCTCAAACACAGCTATAATTGTAGAAAGAGCCGCAAAGGACATAAATATAAAGAACAATGTTCCCCAAAGTCTTCCGCCTTTCATATTATTGAACAGATTAGGCAGAGTAATAAACAACAGTGACGGACCTGAGTCGGGCTGAACGCCGAACGAGAAGCAAGCCGGAATGATTATAAAACCTGCCATAAGTGCAACAAGAGTATCCAAGCAGATAATATTGATTGCCTCGCCTGTGATTCTCTTTTTCTTATCCAAATAGCTGCCAAAAATTTCCATAGCTCCGATACCAAGGCTGAGAGTAAAGAAAGCCTGTGACATAGCAGCAAAAATCGTTGTGCCTAAGCCGTTTTTCTTTACTGCCGTAAAGTCCGGAACGAGATAGAATTTTATGCCTGCCGACGCATTTTTTAGGAACAATGAGTTAACGGCAAGGGCAAACATAAGTATAATAAGAAAAATCATCATTACCTTAGTTACCTTTTCGACTCCGTTTTTCAGTCCCATAATGCAGACAGCAAAAGAAATAACTATAGCAATAACGGTCCACAACATCATAGTTTGCGGCTGCGAGAGCATATTTGAAAATACGCCGGCTACTCCGTCGGCGTCAAGACCGGACAGTTTACCCGCAGCCTCGAGATAAGCGTAATAAATCACCCAACCGCCTACCATAGTGTAAAACATCATCAACAAAAACGAGCCGAGCACACTAATCCACTTTAGGTTGTGCCACTTAGAACCCTTCGGCTCGAGTTTATCAAATGCTTTTCCCATACCGAGACCGCTGCCACGGCCTACCGAAAACTCACAAACCAAAATCGGCAATCCCAAAATTGCCAAAAAAATCAGGTACATAACGATAAACGCTGCACCGCCATACATTCCGCACATATACGGAAATTTCCACACATTGCCTATGCCGATGGCACATCCTGCAGAAACAAGGATAAAACCTAATCGGGAGGCGAACTTTTCTCTGTTTTCCATAAATCCCTCTCAAACAAATGCCGAAGCGTTTTTAATAATAAAACTATAACATAATGTAGAATTTATTTCAAGAACATATACAGAAAATGCCTGCACGACAGCAATGCGTGCAGGCACTTTATATAATTTTGTTTAGTAATTTTCTGCGCTGATTTCAAAAAAGCTCTGAGGGTGATTACAGGTAGGACAAACCTCCGGCGCAGATGTGCCTACTACGATATGTCCGCAGTTACGGCACTCCCAAACCTTGACCTCACTCTTTTCAAAAACCTCTGCGGTTTCAATATTTTTCAGCAAAGCTCTGTAGCGTTCTTCATGATGCTTTTCGATAGCGGCAACGAGTCTGAACTTATGTGCAAGCTCTGTAAAGCCTTCTTCTTCGGCAGTCTTTGCAAACTCAACGTACATATCTGTCCACTCGTAGTTTTCGCCCTCTGCGGCAGACTTAAGGTTGTCTGCTGTGTCGCCGATACCGTTCAGCTCCTTGAACCACATCTTTGCGTGTTCTTTTTCGTTGTTTGCGGTTTTGAGAAACAAATCTGCAATTTGCTCAAAGCCCTGTTTTTTTGCTACAGAAGCAAAAAATGTGTACTTGTTTCTCGCTTGAGACTCACCGGAAAAAGCAGCCTCAAGATTTTTTTCTGTTTTAGTTCCCGAATATTTGTTAGCCATAAATATCTTACCTTTCCGACTGCATTATAACTATGAGTGCGCTCTCGGCAGTCACGGAGCGGGTATATTCCCTCACCCACAATAATAACATATTCTAACCAAAATTCAATGTCTTAATCCATTTTTCTATTTCATTAACAGGGACATTGGACGGAAATCTTTTTCCGTCTTTCCAACTACCGGTAGAATTCAGCTTTTTAAGCTCATTCACACTGCTGCCTATTCCCGAACTTGAAGAGGTACAAAACGGCACAACAGTCTTAGAAGTAAAATCATTAGATTTAATAAAATTATTAACAGGCCAAGCGGCACCGCCCCACCAAATAGGATAGCCGATATATACTATCTTATAATCAGCCCAGTCATCTGGTGTAGTCTCGACGAGTTCTATGTCTCTGAGACTCTTGTCATCGTGCTCACGGCTGACTCTGCTGTTTTTGTCATTCCAATCCAAGTCGGAGGAGCTGTATGTTTGCGCCGGTTTTATTTCAAAAAGGTCTCCGCCTGTAACCGAAGCAATCTCCTTTGCTACCTCTTGAGTGTTTCCGCTGGCAGAAAAATATGCCACAAGAACCTTTTCATCGCTTTGAGTGGTATCTCTTGTATCACTTAGTACGGTGTCAGAACTTTCTGCTTTGGTCGCACTGCTTTTTGCACAAGCCCCAAGTGATAACAAAAGCATTACGCTGAGCAGTAAACATAAAATCTTTTTCATATTGTTCTCCAAATTCATTTGATTTTATGTTTATTATATACGCTAAAGCTGGCTATAGGTCAATAAAAAAGAGAAAATCTTTACCACTTCTTTGAATTTCCCCCTTTATTCGACACGCAGTTACGCAGCGTGTGTTGATTATTTTATCTATTTCGTTAATTTCTATAACGACAACAATTCGTTTTTCTTTTTTTCATACTCTTGTTTAGTAATAGCGCCTATATCGAGTAGTTGTTTATACTTCATAATTTCGTCTGCGGGAGAAAAAGCACCTCTTGCCGAATTGGCAATCTGCACTCGCTTTTCTATAATTTCTTTTAGTTTAAGTGCTTTTTTGTATTCGCCAATTTTCAAAAAATATGCATAAGGATTTTTGAGCACATCTTTCTTTTCTCTGTCGGAATTATTAAAATCATTGCCGGGGAATTTTATCTCAATATACCCTATGGTGATCAGTCCGGGCTTGCATATAGCAACGCCTGTTATCTGGCTGTAAGGGATTGTTACAATCTCCCTTTGCCTCTTAAGAATAAAAAGTGAAGATGAATTTTTTATTTCTACAGCATTGTCCAAAACTTTTATATACTCACTGCTGTCACCTAACATAACTTCACTCATAATATTACCGCCCTAACCTTATATTCTTTACAATTTATTTTAGCACAAACATTTTTGCTATTCAACACCATAAAAAAACAAAGCTGCCCGAATTATGCGGTGGGAGGGAGAATAAATAATTGATGTGTTACCAAATATATTATTGATGGGAACATAGTTTTTCGGATTGGGGCAAAAAAGTATTGACCTAAAGTCAGGTTCAGATGATACAATATGAATAAAGAGTACATTTTTATATTTTCGGGAAGTGGTTTGATGAAAAAAGCAATATCTGTTTTTCTGGCTGTGGTGATGGTGTTTTCTTTTGCGGCGTGTTCCGATCCAAATCAGAAAGAAAGTAACAAAAGCGTCACTGAAAATGTTACGGACAAAAAGGTTGATTTTTCCGCAGAGCTGACTGACATACCGGAAGGATACAAAGAAAAAGTCAAAAGCGGCTCACTGCCGACGGAGGAAATTGAGTACGATCATGACGGACACACAAAAAAGGCTGTAGTCTATCTTCCGCCGAACTATGATGCAAAAAAGCTGTACAATGTTCTCTACATTATCCCCGGCTACAACGGCAACCATACTGTTATCTTTGGAAACGCCGGAGAAGACACAATGTTTAAGAATGTGTTGGACAATATGATCAGTAACGGTGACATAGAGCCCATGATTGCCGTCACTCCTGATTTTTATACCGACAGCAAAGAACGGCTTAATCAGAATAATTTTGATTATTTAGTAAACGATTTTAAGGAAGAAGTAACCGGCGTACTTATTCCAACGGTAGAGAGCAAATACTCTACCTACGCAAAATCCACATCAAAGGACGATTTGATTGCGTCACGAGAGCACAGGGCCTTTGCGGGCTGCTCAATGGGCGGGGCGATATGCTGGGAGCTTTTGGCTACAGAGACAGAATATTTTTACTACTACGCACCGACAGCCGCAGGCAGCTTTGAGGGATTTAACAAAAACTACGGCAAGGTATCGGACAAGCTGAGAAACAATCTTAAAAAGCTTAACTATACAAAAAACGACTATTTCGTTTTCGGTACAGACGGTACAAAAGATGTAACCTACGACAATATGCAGGCACTGATAAAGGGTTTTAAGAGTGACGATGACCTGTTCACCTTTACCGATGATAACAAATCGGAGGGCAACATAACCTACAAAATACAAAAAGGCGGAGAGCATAAATACAAATATATGTACAAATATCTATACAATGCTCTGCTCGCTTTTTTCGAGAAATAGAAAAAACGCTTATTGACGAAAGACATCAATAAGCGTTTTACTATCCACACTTATGCATCATTCTGCGGTGTGTTTTTGGATTAGGGTGGTGAGTATTTCGGCGTGGGACTCTTTTGTTATCTCGTACTTTATGGTAGGGATAACAGCTATAGCTAAACCGATTGCAGGCGGTATAGTGAGCAAGAACCACATTGCGTCGGAATAAGACGAAAAGTCCTTAGCAAAATTTGCACCTGCTGCAAGAGCTTTGTTCACATAGTCGGCATTTTGGTCAGAATAACCTACGATAGAATAAACTGCGCCCGAAATAATAGATGCGATACCTGCCGAAAACTTAGTAATAAAACTTTGACCTGAGAAGAAAGCGCCGTCCGGTCTGTAGCCGGTGTGGTACTCCTCGTAGTCAATACAGTCGCTGATCATAATTGACTGACAAACATTGACTGCGCCGAATCCAATACCGGAGCCGATCAGCAAAATTCCGTCGATAATAACCCAGTGCATTTTTGACAGTCCGGTAGGGTCTATCATATAAACGACAAACATAAGGGCTGTGGGTATAGCCGAAAGTGATGAAAGATTGTACAACTTTTTTACATCTATTTTTTTAATCAATGCAGGGATAACAGCCATAGCCACGAACTGACCGATAAAGTATCCCCCGCCTACGATAGCGACGATGAGCAGTTTTTTAGGATTAGTAAAAGCTGTGGTCAAATCGCCATCGCAATAGTAGAATGTGAACAGAGTCATAACAACTGTCATCATAAGCTGCAGAGGCGAGCGAAGCAAACCGCTGATTAAAATTCGTCTGAACGGCTTGCAGGTCCACATCAGCCTAAAACTTTCTTTTAGAGTTTTCTTTTCTTCGGAAACGGGAACTCTTTCTCTTGTACCTAAGCCTGCACATTCAAACAGCAATGAAGCAACAATCGCCATAGCTACTGCCACCAAAATAAAGCCTCTTTGAGCATTTTGGGTTAAGCCCATAGCGGTATTGGCAGCCTGCGAAACAGCAATGATAGAAACAACAACTATGGCAGCACCGATAGAAGCAATAATTCTCGAAAGAGAGATGAGACTCGCTCTGTCCTTTTCGTCCTCGCTCATACGGCTGATAATGCCCCAAAGAGGAACATCTCCGGCTGTATAGCTCATACCCCAAAGGACATAGGACACTGCCGCCCAACCGACGATAAGAACCATAGCGGTACTGTGTCCGTTCTCCTTGGCGGCGGCATAGCTGCCGTTCAAAAATGTAAGGCAGGTAATAAGACAAATAACAGGCGGTGAAAAGATAAGGTACGGTCTGCATTTGCCCCATTTTGTATTAGTTCGGTCAACGATAGAGCCCATCATAGGGTCATTGATAGCATCCCAAACTCTCGCCACGGCAAAAATTACGCCGAGTGCAAAAGCAGGCAGGCATATTACACTCTGAAAATAGAAGTATAAGCCTGTGGCAATAATGTTATAAATCATATTTTGACCGAACATACCGACCAAATATAAGTTGCGCTCTTTGGGTGTATAAGTATTGGTTTTGTTACTCATAATGATACCTCTTACAGCACTCTGTACAGATTGCCCTCAAATGGCTTAAGCACATCCTCGTTTCTGTTACTGTGGGTAGAAAGAATCAACTCTACGCCACTGACATCTACAGGGCGTTCTACCGTTTTTTTGCCGAGATTAAGCTCTACAAAATACTTTTCGCCGTTCAGTTCTCTGTAGTAACAATATACCGGCTTAGGAATACTCTCGGCTAAGCTGAATGTGCCGTAAACAAGAGCTTTGTGCTCCTTTCTTACGGCAATGGCTTTTTTGTAGAAATTAAGCACGCTGTCAGGTCTGTTTTGCTCATCCTCTGCGTTATATCTGCGATAATCCTCCGAGATTTTGAGCCACGGTTTGCCGGTGGTAAAGCCTGCATTTGCAGTATCGGACCATTGGAACGGCGTTCTGGCATTATCTCTTGTGCCACGAAGTGCACGGGCAAAATATTTTTCTTTGTTCTTGCCCTTTGCGACATTCTCCTTATAGTTATTGACCGCCTGAATATCATTCATTTCGTCAATAGACTCAAACTTAACATTGCCCATAGAAATTTCCTGTCCCTGATAGATATAAGGCGTACCTCTCAAGGTCATCTCAATGAGCGCACATACCTTAGAAATCTCCTCACGATATGTGTTTGTGCGGTCTACACGGGACACAATACGAGGTATATCGTGATTTTCCACAAACACGGCAGGCCAACAATGATTGGTATATCTCATTTGGAACCTGTCGATGCTTTTCATCATTTTATACAAATCGTACTCGTAATCATCATACATAGTGTGGCCCTGATCGACCAAGCAGTCAAAGTTAAACACGGTGTCTAACTCGCCTCTGAAATCGGCAGTGAGCATTTTGTCCATCTCGACACCTGCGCCGCCGCACTCGCCGACGGTATAAACATCGTAGTTGCCAAATGACTTTTCTCTCATCTCGTGGAGATACTGATGGAGTCTCGGACCGTAAAAATAATTTTCTGCGCCTAAGAATCCGGTCAACTTTCCGATAAAATCATTTCCGTCCGGCAAACCGTCTGCCTTGCTGATAAAGTTAATGACATCCATTCTAAAGCCGTCAATACCCTTATCCAGCCACCAATTCATAGTTTCATATACGCTCTCACGAACTTTTTCGTTATCCCAGTTTAAGTCCATCTGCTTCTTGCTGAATATGTGGAGGCACCACTGATCGAGGTGCTCATAATATTTCCACGCAGAGCCGCTGAACATAGACACCCAATTATTAGGCGGTGTCTTTCCGCCGTCTGTAGCGTCACGCCAAATGTAGTAATCGTGGTACGGATTATCCTTGCTCTTGAGCGCCTCTTTGAACCACTGATGCTCGTCGCTGGTGTGATTAACAACAAGGTCGATAATCAGCTTCATACCACGCTTATGTATTTCATCTAACATTCGGTCAAAATCCTCCATTGTACCAAACTCGGCGAGGATTTTTTTATAATCACGAATGTCATAGCCATTGTCATCATTAGGGCTGTCAAAAAACGGCGAGCACCAAATGGCAGTAACGCCCAAATCCTTTAGGTAATCCAACTTTTCGGTAATACCGTTAAGGTCGCCTATGCCGTCGCCGTTGCTGTCATAGAAGGAGCGAGGATAAATTTGGTAAATAACAGCCTCTTTCCACCACTTTTCGTCCATCCGGCAATCCTTTGTGATAACCTCGCAGGTTTCGAGATTGAGCATATCGCACAGCTTTTCGATAGTATTTTTGTCGAGCAAACCGGCAGACAAGGTGGTAAGGGACTTAAACTTAAGATTTTTAACAAATGCTTTATCAGCTACGGAAATCGGCAGACGGAGTGCAATCATCAATCTTTCGATAATATCCTTTGCCATAGGGTTTACCATAGCGTCCTTTATCTTTGTGTTCGGGGTAATTTTAATCAATTTTTACACCTTCCTAAAATAGACTATATACTAATTATATTACCCTTCATTTTTCTTTTCAACAAATCGCCGGATATTCTCTGTTTAGCCAAAAAATCCAGCCGCTCTTTTGGGGATTTTTCACAAAGAAAAATAAACACTTCCTAAAATAAAAACAAAAAAGCCACCAATTTTGGCGGCTAAAAATAATCATTCAAATTTGAAAAATCTTCAAAGTAGTTTATTGCGGACTGACTTGGATATTATATCCGGCTATAATTCTTTTAATTTTTTTCATATTGCTATCAGAAATACTATAAGAATTGCCTTTTTCATCCCAAAGAGTTCCGCAATCATCACCGCAAACTTGCCTAACTGCTGACTTTGAATCAGAACGAAACTCTAATTCAATATTACTTCCACTACAGGCGGGGATTTCAAAATAATTTCTTGTACCGTTAGCCAATTTGACTAATTCTTTAGAATCGGATGAGCTCATTATTGTCTTTGAATTATCATCAGTATTAACAATAACCACTTGTTCAACATTCTTAGGAATATTATTGGCGGCAGACGACAGCACCAATCCTAACAAAACAGCCAATAAAACAATTATAATCAATACAATACTCGTAATTATACCTTTTTTCTTTTTCATATAATAACCTCATTAAATAACATACAAAAGCAGGAGAAACAAATATGGACGGTATAAACAATACCATATAAAAATTATTAAACAAAGCCTCATCAGCATATACAAATCCTACTCTGTAAGAATAATAAACAATCACATCTATAGCCAAAATAATTGCAAAAACGATTGCCGAGATTTTACAGAGCAAAATGCTCCTGAACAGCTTTTCTATTTTTTCATATATTTCCCCTCTTATAAAATAAGTGATGTAATAATTATAGTACCATTCCTTTCCCATTGCAACAAAACAACAAATATTCTATGTTTAGCATAAAAATTCGCTGTCTTTTTTGGAAATTTCAACAAATAAAAATTAAACCACCGCCGAGAAGAATCACCTAACATCATATCATCATATGATAAAAAAACCCATTGTACCATAAAACAATCCCCCTCCATCTTCAACTCCAAACTAATTTGAAAGTGGTAGAAAAATGCAAAAATATAAGCCATTCTCTCTACAAGAATGGCTTATTTTCAGTGGTTGCGGGAGTAAGACCGAGAAAATAGCAGTTGCTACGAAACAGTCCACCGGACTGTTTCTACCAAATTCAAAGTTCCTTGCAGTCGCTGAATTTGGAGCCACCTATCGTAAGTTCGAGTCTTATATATAACGAAAAAACAGACACCTTAAAAGATGTCTGTCTTTTAACGTCTTTGTACTGCATTTTTGATACAATGTGACCACTTACATAAATTTGTGGCCGATTGCCTATACGCTATAACAATTACAGTGATTTATTATATATATCGTAAGTTTCGCTGCTATTTTAACGTAGTGTTGAAATAAATGGATATGTCGGTTCTTTTCTTAATATTAAGTAATATATAGCGCTTAGTGCTGCTCCAATAATCAACATAAGAAATGATTTCCATATATTATCATCGCTATCTATATCTATGAATAAAAAATACTTAACAAGTAGTGGTATACCAAAGCCAATAGCTAATATTAGTGAAATAATAATAACAAAAATCAAAAGAATGAGTAATCCAAAGAATACCAACAATGCTAAACTGAACCCGTCTGCAAGCCAATCTGATATAAATAATAGCACTCCATGAACCGTCAGTAACACTACCGGAGGCGCAAACATACAGTTATAAAGTGCACTTGAAATAGACGATGTGCATTTTTTTAATTTACTTTTCTCATTATCAAAAATTCTTTGTGTTTCAATAAATCCAACAACAAATGAAATGACTATCGATAAAATGAATACTGTTCTCATTATTGGTAAATATTGGTTTGATATCATGGTTGCAACTTCTGTTACTCCATTTGCAAAAATCGCAATTATAAGAGCAATAATTCCGAAAAATATAGTGGCATCAAATGTGAAAAAAATAATCATAACAAATCTCCTCATACGTTATTGTAACGTAATTATATACGTAAAATGTGATATTGTCAATACGTTATTATAACGTATTGGTGATATTATGAAACAAATAAAATATAACGGATATAAAAATATTATAGGAAAAAGGCTCAATGAAATACGGTTGGAAAAGGGTTTAACGCAAAATGAATTGGCTGCAAAAATGCAGGTGTTAAACGTTAACATTGACCAACAAATGATTAGTAAAATTGAAAAGCATCAACGTCAAGTCACCGATTTTGACTTTATATGCTTTTGCAAATGCCTTAATGTGCCTCCAGAAGAATTACTCAAGTATTTTGATGAATATGACTATTGATTACCCTTTGTCAGTGTATTGATAAGAATTTATATTTTGCGCATCAGTAAAACAATATTTTATATTGAATTTAGGAACAAAAACAGCGTTTACCGATGATATAAAATCATAAGCAAACGCTGAAAGGGCTTTATTTACAGGGCTTTGAAAAAAATAATACGCTGAAAATTGTATCATTTTCAGCGTACTATGGTGGTTGCGGGGAG
>ERZ857629.4461-NODE-4461-length-10829-cov-2.469649_pt1 | contig 10829 bp, 6 predicted proteins | sample MGYA00519700_ERZ857629 | MGnify/ENA primary metagenome ERZ857629 (study PRJEB31778, sample SAMEA3449351) | human gut metagenome | biome: human gut; feature: human-associated habitat; material: faeces | place: United Kingdom | collected 2010/2012 ... | reverse complement strand
TTTTTTTTTTTTTTTTTTTTTTTTTTCTCGACTACTTCTCGACAGATCCGCTGTTCAGAAAATATAAGCACGAAAAAGTAACGTTTTCCATGATGTACGCCTTTTCGGAAAACTTTATACTGCCTATCTCGCACGACGAGGTGGTTCACGGCAAAAAATCGCTGCTTGACAAAATGCCCGGCGACTACAATCAGAAATTTGCGGGAGAACGCGTATTTTTGGCGTACATGATGACGCACCCCGGTAAAAAGCTGTTATTCATGGGCTCGGAAATAGGTCAGTTCAAGGAATGGGACTACAAAGACAGCGTGGAATGGTTCCTGCTTTCATACGAAATGCACGCAAAGCTGCAAAACTATGTCAGAGAACTGAACTTCCTGTATCTCGACCACAGCGAGCTTTGGGAAAACGACTATTCATGGGACGGCTTCCGCTGGATAGACGCAGACAACAGGGATTTGAGCATACTGTCATACGTGCGCTCAAATGCAGCCGGCGACAAGCTTGTTGTCATTCTCAACATGACGCCCGTAGAGCGCCGCGGATTTGTCTGCAACGTATACGATTCCGGCACTTATCACGAGATATTCAACAGCGACAGCGAACGTTTCGGCGGTTCAAACATGATAAATACGCAGCCGCTGAAATCAAAAAAGACTTCTTCAACGCCCGACTGCTTTGCCGGAAGCATTACGCTTGATCTTCCGGGGCTCGGTGCGGTAATACTTCATCATAAGGTGCGCGTCAGAAAACCGGCGGAATCCGCAAAGAAACCGGCGCCGTCAAAAATATCGGGAACCGCAAAGAAAAAGTCATGAATTTTCTCACCGGAGAGTGATTATTTTAAGCTAATTCAAGTTTTCGGAGGTTAATATATGTTCAAGAAAAAAGAATGTGTGGCTATGCTCCTTGCGGGAGGACAGGGAAGCAGACTTTACGCACTTACGGAGAATACCGCGAAGCCCGCAGTATCCTTCGGCTCAAAATACCGCATCATCGACTTTCCCTTATCCAACTGCATTAACTCCGGCATTGACACCGTAGGCGTTCTCACTCAGTATCAGCCGCTTTACTTAAACGAGTACATAGGCAACGGACAGCCCTGGGATCTTGACCGCACCTACGGCGGCGTCACCGTGCTTCCGCCCTATCAGGGCAAAAAGGGCGCGGACTGGTACAAGGGCACGGCAAACGCCATATACCAGAACATGAAATACATAGACAGGTACGATCCCGACTATGTTATAATTCTCTCCGGAGACCACATCTACAAGATGGACTACTCGGCAATGCTACGCTTTCACAAAAAGACAGGCTCTGCCTGCACGATAAGCGTTCTCGAAGTTCCGCTGTCCGAGGCAAGCCGTTTCGGCATACTTTCGGCTGACGACGAAAACAGAATATTCAAATTTGAGGAAAAGCCGAAAAATCCCACAAGCACCATGGCGTCCATGGGTATTTACATTTTCAACAAGTCGGTTCTGTTCGACTATCTGAAAAAAGACGCCGCAAAGGAAAAGACGGACAACGATTTCGGCAAAAACATAATTCCCGATATGCTTGAATCAGGCGAAAAGATGTATGCGTACAAGTTTGACGGATACTGGAAGGACGTCGGAACCATCTCAAGCCTATGGGAAGCGAACATGGATCTTCTCGGTTCAAAGCCGGTATTCGACATAAACGACGAAAGCTGGAGAATATACTCGAGAAACACCGCAAAGCCTCCGCAGTACATCGGAGAGGACGCAGTAACGGAAAATTCTCTTATTTCGGAGGGCTGCGAAATTTACGGAACCGTTATAAACTCGGTAATTTCTCCCGGCGTTCTGATAGAAAAGGGCGCCGTTGTAAAAGATTCCGTAATCATGGGCGATTCGACTGTAAAAGCAGGCAGCAGCATACTGTATTCCATAATTGACGAAAACGCCGTTATCGGAAAGGACTGCTCTGTCGGCAGCGACTCGGAAAAGACAAGGAAAATCACCGTTATAGGCGCAGGAACGGTTCTTCCCGACGGTTATACGGCTGAACCCGGAAAAATTATCTCGGCAGACGAAGTAGACGGAGGTACAAGCAAATGACAACCGTAGCCGGACTTATTTTCTCAAACATTCACGACCGCAACATTCCCGAACTTACCCAAAAGCGCACAATGGCGTCGGTTCCGTTCGGAGGACGTTACAGGCTGGTTGACTTTACGCTCTCAAACATGGTAAACGCCGACATATACAAGGTCGGCATAATAACCCACTACAACTATCAGTCGCTTATGGATCACGTCGGGACAGGTAAAGACTGGGATCTTGCAAGAAGCTCGGGAGGTATCAAAATACTTCCGCCGTTCATCACAGCCTATGACAACACCGTAACCTCCGGTCAGCCCTATTCTTCAAGGCTTGAGGCTCTCATGGGCGTATACAACTTTGTTTCGCGCTGCACCGAGGAATACATGGTTCTGTCCGACTGCGACATAGTATGCAACATAGATCTGCGCAGCGTTATAAGCCACCACATAGACACGGGCGCAGACATAACCGTCGTTACGAAAAATCTGTATCTCAGTTCCGACGCCGCAAAGAACGGCACCATTGTCGAGACCGACGACACCGGAAGAATTACAAATCTTATACATCACCCTGCAGCAATGGACGGATTTATGGATCTTTGCCTTAACATTTTCGTTCTCAAGCGCGAATATCTGCAAAGTATAATACTCGACTCGCTTGCACGCGGTTACAAGAGCTTTACGCGCGACATTATCGCAAACAACAAGCTCAACATGAAGTACATGAAATATGAGTACGACGGATATTTTGCCGCAATAAACTCGCTTGACGGATATTACAGAAGCAGTATGGACCTGCTTCGTCCCGAAGTGCGCGACTGCATATTCGGCATAAAGAACAGACCTGTCTACACAAAGGTCAAAAATTCCGCTCCGACACGTTATTCCGACACGTCGAAGGTATCAAATTCACTTATCGCCGACGGCTGCGTAATAGAAGGCGTCGTTGAAAACTCCATTATATTCAGAGGAGTAAAGGTCGGCAAAGGAACCGTTATCAAGAACTCCATAATCATGCAGAATTCGGAAATAGGCGACGACGCATTCTTAAACTGCGTAATCTCCGACAAAGAGGTAGTCGTAAAGAACGGAAGAATGTTATCCGGTCACGATACGCACCCGTTCTCTATCTCAAAAGGCATGGTAATATAAGAAAAACAAGCACCCTCACAAATCTCGAAAAGGAGGAAAAGCACGCATGGTGCAATGTTAAAAATGCGTGTTTAAATACTATGGCAAAAAAGATTTTAATGGTAGGCTCGGAGGCTATGCCCTTTGCCGCGACGGGCGGTCTCGGCGACGTTCTCGGTTCGCTGCCGGCAGCGATAAAAGCTGAAAATCCCGACTATGACGTGCGTGTTGCAATGCCGCTTTACGCCTGCATAAAACAGGAATACAGGGATAAAATGGAATACATTACGGATATTATCGTTCCTCTTGCATGGCGTCAGCTCTACTGCGGCATATTCAAGCTCGAAAAGGACGGCGTAATATACTACTTTATCGACAACGAATACTATTTCAAGAGAAACGAAATATACGGCAGCTACGATGACGGCGAACGCTTTGCGTTCTTCTCCTCAGCCGTACTTCACATACTCCCCGTAATAGACTTCTTCCCCGACATTCTCCACGCTCACGACTGGCAGAGCGCGCTCTGCGTAGTATATCTCAAGACGCTGTTCCGCGACAGTCCGAGATATTCGGGTATACGCGCCGTGTTCACGATACACAACATCGCTTATCAGGGAAAATACGACATGGCGATATTGGGTGACGTTTTCGGACTTGACATAAGATATGCGTCGATAGTAGCATACGACAGCTGCATAAACTTAATGAAAGGCGCTATCGTCTGCGCCGACAGGGTGACTACCGTAAGTCCGACATACGCAAAGGAAATACGCTATCCCGAACATTCCGAAGGACTGCACTACATTCTTCGCGAAAACAACTACAAGCTTTCCGGTATTCTCAACGGAATTGACTACAATTACTACAACCCCGCAAACGACAAAACCATATACAGAAAATTTACCGTTAATTCCTTAAAGAACAAGATAGTAAACAAGACCATGCTGCAAAAGGAATTCGGACTTCCCGAAAAGCCCGACACTCCGCTTATAGCAATAGTTTCCCGTCTTGCCGACCACAAGGGACTTGACCTTGTTTCAAAGATAATGGAATCGGTGATACAGGAGAACGACGTTCAGCTTATCGTACTCGGCAAGGGTGAACAGAAGTACGAAAACTACTTTATGTATCTTCAGAACACCCACCCCGATCAGGTAAAGGCTCTCATGATATACGACAGGGAGATCTCAAAGAAGATATACGCCGCGTCCGACATATTTGTAATGCCGTCGCTGAGCGAACCCTGCGGACTGTCGCAGATGATTGCCTCGCGCTACGGTTCGGTTCCGGTAACGCGCGAAACCGGCGGTCTTTACGACTCGATAAAGGGCTATCACGAAGAAAGATCCGCGGCAACGGCTTTACCTTTGCAAACTATTCAGAATGGGAGCTTAAAGACAGAATATGCGCGGCTCTATGGCTGTATCATGACAAGGAAAAGTGGGCAAAATTCGTTAAAAAGATTATGCAGACGGATTTCAGTTGGAATATTTCAGCTAAAAAGTATATTGAATTGTACGAAAACATATGCTAAAATATATATGTGAAAGTATTTGCGTTTTGCTGTCATAAGACAGCATTTCGCTATGTTAGGGTAAATTTGATTTTTGTATTTTAATAAAGCGAAGCAAGAACCGCCTATTTGGGCAAAAGGTTCTTATACAGGAGGTCAATCAATGAGCACAAAGTCACAGGTTATGAAAAAAAGCGAGGTTAAAGAGGCTATAACGTCAAAGCTTTCGCGCTATTTCGGCGTTTCTCCGTCCGAAGCCACAAGAGAGCAGATGTACAAGGCGTGCGCGATGACAATAAAGGACATTCTCTCCCAAAAGCGCAACGACTACAAAAAGCTTGTAAACCAAAAGGGCGGCAAGCGCGTATATTATATGTGCATGGAGTTTCTGCTCGGGCGTTCTCTCAAAAACAACCTCTACAATCTCGGTCTTGAAAAGGTTTACCGCGACGTTCTTGACGACCTCGGCTTTAATCTTACAAATCTCTATGAGGAAGAACCCGACGCAGGTCTCGGAAACGGCGGTCTCGGCAGACTTGCAGCCTGCTTTATGGACTCACTCTCCTCTCTCGACTATCCGGCAACAGGTTTTTCGATACTTTACGAATACGGTCTTTTCAGGCAGAAGCTTGTTGACGGACTTCAGGTAGAGCTGCCCGACGTATGGCTGCCCGGAGGAGAAGTATGGCTTGTTCCGAGAAGCGACAGAGTTTTCAAAATACGTTTCGGCGGAAGAGTCAAGGAACAGTGGCTTGAAAACGGCAAGTGCCAGATAATTTACGAGGACAGCGAAGAAATAGAAGCCTGCGCCAACGACATGATGATTTCGGGCGCGGACTGCGAGGCGGTAAGCCTGCTTCGTCTTTGGAAAGCGCGCGACATAGGCGGCTTTGACATGAGCCTGTTTACTCAGGGACAGTACATGAAGGCTGTCGAAAAGAACACCAACGCCGAGGCTATATGCAAAGTCCTCTACCCTTCCGACAACCATACGGAGGGCAAGATTCTGAGACTTTCTCAGCAGTATTTCCTCACAAGCGCGTCCTGCCAGAGCATTATCCGCGACCACATGGCAGTCTACGGCACTCTTGACAACTTTGCCGAAAAGGTTGCTATCCACATAAACGACACGCACCCTGCGCTCTGTATTCCCGAACTTATGCGTATTTTTGTGGACGACTACGGTTTCTCATGGGAAAGAGCATGGGACACGGTAACTCACGTTATCTCCTACACCAACCACACCGTAATGCCCGAAGCGCTTGAAACATGGAACGAGGACATCTTCAAGCTCAAGCTGCCGAGAATATATATGATAATCTGCGAGATAAACCGCCGTTTCTGCGAAGAAGCATGGGCAAAGTTCCCCGGAGGCTGGGACAGAATAAGCGGTATGGCGATAATCGCATACAATCAGATAAGAATGGCAAATTTAAGTGTTATCGGTTCCCACACCGTAAACGGCGTTTCGGCTCTTCACTCGGAAATATTAAAGAAATCCTGTTTCAAGGATCTCTACAAGATGTATCCCGACCGCTTTACAAACGTCACAAACGGCATTGCGCACCGCAGATGGTTATGCTACTCAAACCCTGCTCTTGCGGCTCTGCTTGACGAATGTATCGGAACTTCTTACAGACATCAGCCCGAAAAGCTTGCCGACTTTAAGAAATTTGCCTCCGACAAGGGCATACTCGAACAGCTCGAAAAGATCAAGCGTTCAAACAAGATTGCATTTTCCGATCTTGTATTCTCAAAGACCGGTATAAAGATAGATCCCGATTCGATATTCGACGTTCAGGCAAAAAGACTTCACGAGTACAAGCGCCAGCTGCTCAATGCACTGAGGATTATCGACCTTTACAACAAGCTCAAAGAAAACCCGAATCTCGATATACAGCCCCAGACCTTCATCTTTGCGGCAAAGGCTGCTCCCGGATACGACATGGCAAAGCAGATAATAAAGCTTATCTGCGAAATAAGCGCGGATATTGCGAAAAATCCCAAAATTTCCGAAAAGCTTCAGGTCGTATTCCTTGAGAACTACTGCGTAAGCCTTGCAGAGGCTCTCATGCCGGCGGCTGACATAAGCGAACAGATAAGCCTTGCCGGAAAAGAGGCAAGCGGTACCGGAAACATGAAGTTCATGATAAACGGCGCACTTACAATAGGCACGCTTGACGGCGCCAACGTCGAGATGAAAGAAGAATGCGGCGACGAGAACATCTTTATCTTCGGTCTTACAACCGACGAGGTAAACTCGCTGTGGCAGAGAGGCTACAACGCGTCAAGCTACTATCATCACAACGACCGCATAAAGGGCGTTATCGACAGCCTGAACGCCGGTTTCAACGGTCAGAGCTTTTCCAACATCTACGACTATCTGCTTGTGGGCAACCGCGGAGTTGCGGATCCGTTCATGTGCCTTGCGGACTTTGACTCTTATATGCTCTGCCACGAAAGAATGCTCGACGCATACAAGAACCGCGAAAAGTGGAACAAGATGTCGCTTATGAACATTGCGTCCGCAGGCAAATTCGCAGCCGACAGAAGCATTGAAGAATATGCGCAGAACATCTGGCACTTAAAGAAAATTCAATCGGAGAAACAATAAGGCTATGCAGACCTTTATACCTCAGGCGGTTCCGCCCGAATCTCTCATAACTTTTGAAAAATATACAGAAGGGACAAATGCATCCGTAAAGGGTGCGTTTTCCTTGTCATGCAGTCCGTCGTTTGCGCTTAAAATATCGCGCAGGCTCGGCATATGCTCCTGTCTTATGACGCTTACAAACGCATTTGACGGAGAAAAGTACGAATATGCTTTCAAATACAAAAAAACCGAGCTTTCAACCGACGTTTTCACGCTTGAAATCGACTTTCCCGGTCTTTGCGAGCCGGAGGACTGCGGGCTTTTCTTCTACGGAATAACGCTTTTCTCGGACGACAGCCACATATACGCGCTTTCCTCGGTAAACAATGTTGATTTTGAGGTGCGCGACGCGTCAAAGCACGACGCAAAGGATTTCAGACTGCTTTTGTATGCCGACGGCTTTAAAACTCCCGGCTGGGCAAAAAGTGCCGTGATGTACCATATATTCGTGGACAGATTTGCAAAAGGCGACCGTGATATACCTCTGCGAAGCGACGCTGTTAGGATAGACGGCTGGGAAAACGGCACTCCGGAATATGCGCCTTACAACGGTGCGCCCATGAAGAACAATTCGTTTTTCGGCGGAGATCTGTACGGTGCCGCGCAAAAGCTCCCCTACCTTTCCGAACTCGGCATTAACGTAATCTATTTAAGTCCGATATTCAAGGCTTATTCAAATCACAAATACGACACCGGCGACTACGAAACGATAGACGAAATGTTCGGAGGAAAAGACGCGTTTGACGCTCTTATAAAAGAGGCAAAAAAATACGGCATACGCGTAATTCTCGACGGAGTTTTCAATCACACCGGCGACGACAGCAAATATTTCAACAGATACGGAAAGTACGATACCGTCGGAGCTTATCAGTCATGGGACAGTCCGTATCACAACTGGTACGATTTTCAGGAATTTCCCGAAAAGTATTCCTGCTGGTGGGGCATTAAAATACTGCCGAAACTCATGAACGAACGTCCCGAACTAAAGAAATTTTTCTTGGGCGAGCACGGAATCGTCAGAAAATGGCTGAAGAGCGGAACCTCCGGCTGGCGGCTTGACGTTGCGGACGAACTTCCGGGCGAATTTTTAGACCTTTTGAGAAGTGCCGCGAAAGCCGAAAAAGAGGACGCGCTGATTATAGGCGAAGTCTGGGAAAACGCCGCGGACAAGGTCGCTTACGGCGAAATGAGAAGATATTTTCTCGGTCACGAGCTTGACAGCGTTATGAATTATCCCATAAAGAATGCGGTAATAGATTTTTGTCTCGGCGCGGACGCCGAAAGCTTTTACAACACCGTAACCGACATATATTCGAGCTATCCTCCCTTTGTTTCGTCTGTGCTCATGAACATTCTCGGCACTCACGACACCGAACGCATACTTACGGTTCTGTCGGGCGTTTCGGGACAGGGAAAGAGCAACGAGGAGCTGTCCAGAGCAAGGCTTACGCATGAGCAGAGGGCGCTCGCGGTATCGCGATTAAAACTTGCGTCGGTATTGCAGTTTACGCTGCCGGGCATGCCGTCAGTTTTCTACGGAGACGAGGCAGGTATGGAGGGTTATCACGATCCTTTCTGCCGCAGACCTTTTCCGTGGGGACACGCAGACCAAGATCTTACAGAGCATTACCGCACGCTGTGCAAAATAAAGAGAAACGAAAAGGCTCTGCACTCATCATATCTTGAATTTTTAAAGCACGAAAACGGTTTTGTTTGCTTTAAGCGCGAAAACGGCGGAAAAACTCTGACAGTCGCGGTAAACGTTTCGGAAAACACGGTAAATCTTTCGCTTGAAGGCAGACACTGCAATCTGCTTACAGATTCCGACTTTGACGGATATATCGCGCCGCACAGTGCGGTAATACTCAAAAAGCGCACGTGACAAAAACGCATAAAAAAACAAAACAGCTCGGTACGAATCCTCTTTCAAAAACGCACCGGGCTGTATTTTTATTCTTACTTTTTATATCTGCTTTATTCCTTACCCTTATACGGCGAATTCTGCGACGCCTTGAAACTTGACGGAGAAAGTCCCGTTTCCTTTCTGAATACGCGCGAGAAATAATAGATATTTTCATATCCCGACATTGTGGCAATATCCGAAATGGAGTACGCGCCGTTCTGAAGCAGTTCGCAGGCATAGTTTATTCTCATGCGCGTCAGATACTTTACCGGCGGCATCTTATATACCGACGTAAAAATGCGTCTGAAATACGAATAGCTCATTCCGCAGATCTCGCCAAGGCACGGACAGTCGAAATCCGATTCGTTAAAATGCTTTGACATATACTCGATTGCCGGCGTTATAAGCTCTTTTGCGGCGTCGGGAGACGCTTTTTTGATATTCTCGAACTCAGCAAATATGTCGTACAGTATCGACATACATCTGTACATACAGTATTCGTCGTCTCCGCCCGAAACCCAGAGCATACTCAGATTTGAAAACAGCTTTCTTATGTTTTCGTTGCTGTGCGTATTGAGCACCATTGCCTCTTTGGGCAGATCCGAATCCGAATCGAATATTATATCTATGCTGTCACCGCACTTTACGAAATCAACCACTGTATTGGGCGCGTCCTCTATGCCTTTCGGCAGGTATTCTACGCTGCCCGGGACATTGTGTATGGTTTTCCCGTTGAAATGCGTATAATTCTCTCCGCTTATCGTGAGTATCAGCTCATAATAGCGCAGATGACCGTTATATTTCAGATTTTTTACGTCGCGGTTCTCTCTGTTTATATGCAGAACCGTCGTTATCTTCTTTACCGACACATTCGGTGTGTAAAACACTTTCTTTCACCTCTCGACGCGCTTTTTCTGCACGTTTTTGATAAATTACGGAAATACACAACAAATCACGATATCAGTATAACATACGCCGAATTCTATTGCAATACATTGGGCTTAAAAAGTCAATATTGTGTCAAATAGTACAAATGTGACAAAATTTGCATTTACGGGAACTTTCAATAATAATAAAATGTATATGTAATTATACAAAGAACGGCAAATTTTAGATAAATTGCACAAAAACGGAGGTATTTTAATGCGAGGCAAAAGCTTTATACGACTGCTTACCGGCACTGCGCTTGCAGCACTGATGGCGTTTGGTTCATCTGCCGCGTTCAGCAAGACAAACACCTATCAGAACGGCAAGTTCACCGATGTTCCGGAAAAATCATGGTACGCGGGAGAAGTCGCGTCGGCTTACGAGCTTGGGTTCATGAACGGCGTTTCGGATACGCTGTACAGTCCCGACGGCAAGGTTACGGTGGCTCAGGGTATAACCATGGCAAGCCGTGTTCACGCAAGCTACAACGGAAAGCAGATCGAAAGCACGGGCGGCGAATGGTACGATATGTACGTAAAATACGCCCTTGCAAACGGAATTATCAAGGAAAATCAGTTTGACAGCTACACGCGTCCCATTCAGAGATATGAAATGGCGGTGCTGTTTGCGT
>ERZ857629.4456-NODE-4456-length-10847-cov-3.447368_pt1 | contig 10847 bp, 17 predicted proteins | sample MGYA00519700_ERZ857629 | MGnify/ENA primary metagenome ERZ857629 (study PRJEB31778, sample SAMEA3449351) | human gut metagenome | biome: human gut; feature: human-associated habitat; material: faeces | place: United Kingdom | collected 2010/2012 ... | reverse complement strand
TTCTTTTTTTAGATATTTTCTCTATTTGACTGGCACTAAATTTATACTAGCCCCATATACTGCATGGTGATAACTGCTTTCATAGACCTTTTGCATTGTCTTCTCTATGGCATCTCTTTCTTTGGATGCAATGGCATTAATTAGCTTATTAATTGACTTGTTAATATCGTCAAGCCTCTTCATACGGTTCTTGTATGCTGGGGCTTCCAATTCTGCTAGTACCTCTCTTTTTTGGGCACCTGTCTTATTCTTGTATACTTCAAGCAGTTTTTCAAAATCTCTGCTGTCAGCCTCTGAAAGAAGATTAATAGCCTCGTCTCTTGTCAGATGATGCTTTGAAGCGAATCTATTGAATATTCCCTCAATCTGTTTGGCAGTGTAGATTGCAGCCTTGCTATAGATTACGCTCAAATCTTTAGCGCAGTCCTCAGCTAACTGCATATCCTTGTACATGTTCCTTGCTTCTCGCATCTCCCAGTACTTTATATTTTTGATGTTAGTCATAACAGAACACTATTATTCCTTGTCTTTGTCATCATCATTATCATCTTCCTCATGATCATCTGTTTCTTCTTCATCTTCTGGAGGAGTATTCTGATTTCCGGTATCAAATAACTGCTTCTGTGTTTCAAGTGCTTCCTGTTGTTCTTTCTTGACTTCCTTCATTTCATCATCGACATTTGAAACAAAGTCAAGGAGTGCAAGAAGTGTCTTAGTTGATACAACACCTTTAAGGTTCGTAATGATCTGTGATAATTCAAGACGGTTCTGTGGTAATCCTCTTGTAAATACAGGCTCAATCATTGACTGATCAGCAGCAATCGCCTTTAGATTGAGGTAAGTACAGAACATTCTTATACGCTTTTTAAGCCCTTTCTTGTAATATCTCTCTTTTGTTTTGGTGAGGGTCTCAAGGGCTAGAAGCTTATATTGAATGGCAATGCCTGAACTGTTGCCAGCAAAGTTTTCATCTGTCAGATTAGGAACATGAGAAAGCGAATAGATATCTTCCTTTATTGAGCGCTTGAGTGTTTCCACAGCATTCTCGTCAAATGTTCTAGTCAGATATTCAGAGCGTGCATCAGCAGGAAGTTCCATAACACCATTCTTACGGATAGCCTGGAGCGCTTTTGTTGCTTCTTCATCGTCATCACCTAAAAGAGCACCATAGACAACAAGCACTGCGTCAATGAACTGCTCCTTATCGTTGATTCTGTCAGAGCATAATGTATTGTATGCGTCAATTAGAGAAATCTGCTGTTCATAGTCTCCAATGCAGTCCATATTGTTTCTATACTCAATGATAGGGTCCTCACCTAAGAAATGTAGGTAAGGCTCACCTAGTTCTGAAAACTCGCCTTTTTCGAATTCCTCATTGCATGTGATTCCCATTCTTGTGACATAGTTCTCACTTGTAACTGTCGCAATGATATTGAATCTGTCAGTAGAATCATCTTTTTCAATCGAATAATAAACGCTGAATAGTTCATGCTGTTCAATTGAGGAATCGAAAACCTTGAAGGTTGACAATGGGTCAAGCGTCTTGGTCATCAGCTTGCTTTCATGCTCACATAAATAGACATATTCATAAGCGACACCAGCACGTGACATATTGATAGCATTACATGAATCTGTATCATCTGTTTCAGCATCAACAAATGCACCTGTAAGCTTGTCAATATTGCCGTCTTCTGTATTCTTCTTGAATGTGATAGGGTTTGAAAGAAAATAGCCTGTTGCTGTATCTGAAATATCTTTAGCATGGTTTACCATGATCTTATTATTCGGCTGGTTCTTGAACTTCTTTTTCCTGTTCATGATGGCATGCTTACCAAAGTAATAGCCGACATTCTTCAATATCTCAGGAGCACGAATACTATAATGCTTACTAATGAGACGAAGGATCATGCTTCTGTCTATGTTTGTCTCGTCGAATTTTTCTCGTGGAATCGTGAAAGTATAATACATCTTTTAAAATCTCCTCTTTCCTGCTCTTGCCTTCCTCATAAGGATTTCATTTTCTATAGCATATCTAACCGCATCTATAGTGTGGTTGTTTCTGTCGGGGAAGTCCCCTCTAAGGTTGCCGTCTCTGTCCATCTCTATTTCATAGTCATTGAATTCACGTGCAGCATTGGGGCATCTGACAGGGTCTATAATTATCTTGTCTAGGTCCTGAAGGAACTTTATTCCGTTGTCTACACTGTCAGCGCCTTTCTTTGCACCGATGATATTGAGACCTAATAACTTGAATTCATTAATAGTTCTTGGTTCAGCTGAATCAGCAGTGACTAGCTTATTGAGTGGGTTAATCTCTTTTATGAGTTTCACGGCCTTAGCATTTGATAGTCTAGTTCCATATACTTCACCAAAAATAAAAAGACGCCTGCGCGTCTTGTCATAGTTTGCTTTGACATATGCCAATGGGTCACCAGCATATCCAAAGTCTAGTCCGTTTTTTAATCTATCGAATACCTGTATTTCCTCGTCGGTTATCTCACGTATATCAAGATTGGTGAAAACCTCGCTACCTGTACCGGTTACCTCTCCCAAATAGTCATGTTTATACTTATCAGGCTTTGTCTCCTTCATGTGGTTGGCTTCAATTAGAAACTGCTCCCCAAGCCATTCAGGAGGTGCCTGTAAGTAAGTTGTGTGAGAAACATATGTGTCATCTCTTTTTACTAGAACTTGCCTGTTGCACCAATTTCTTTGGCTTTCAGGAGGGTTGAAAGAATAAAAAACACAATACTCATGTCCACCACGTAAAAGAGACTGATTAATATTGGTTATCTTGTCATATGTTTCGAATTCGTCACATTCTTCATACCATACGTATTTAACATAGCCGACAAACACCTTGATAGATTTCAACTTCTTAGGATTGTCAGCACCTTTGAATATTATCTGTTGTCCTGTCGGTCTGTATGTCATCTGCAGCTTAGATTCAGGTATATCCCAATCTTCTTCAGCCTTCAGCATGAATATGCCCCACTTGATCTGTTCATAGACTGAACCCCTTAAAGTGTCCTTTACACGTCTGATAACAACGGCATTACTCATTACACCACGTTTCGCATCTCTCATAATTCCTAGAGGAATCTCTGTGCCAATGAAAGAAGATTTTAAGGAACCACGTCCACCTTTGAGCCAGTAATGTGTATATGCATTGGTCTTAACATATTTATGAAGATCATAGAACGCTGGGCCTATAATGTCAGAAAGCTTTGCTTTATTCGATGTCATCTATAATTACTATCTGTCCATTTGACTTGATGTCAAGACTGCTGCCAGGCTTGTTACCACTCAAGTCTCTAATGAATTCCGCTGCCTTAGTGTCGCCCTTCATTGCCTTCTGAACCTGTTTAATGAGTATTGCATCCTGTACAGTCACATTCTTGCCATTCAATGCAGCAAAGTTCTTGATTGTGTCTACATCGGCTATCTTACCGGATTTGAGAGACATGGAAAGAAGCGATGCAAGATTATCTTTCATTGCCTTCTTTTCTCTTCTTGCCTTGACAGATGCAAGTCCGCCTTTTCGGCCGTTCTCTCTTCTTTCTTCTGGTGTCATGTTTGCGAACTCACTTTTTGCCATTGCTATCACCTGCCTTTTTGTTTATTGATTTTTTACTTGCTAAATTTATTTTAAATTCACACATTTTCAATAACAAAAAAGCAACCCTTGACGGATTGCCTTCTCTTATACTTCTAAATCTTTAGATTCGATTTTATAAAAAGGAGCCCTTAAAGAGCTCCTAAATCTTAGCAGTCAACCGGAATCGAACCGATGCCTTGTCTATCAACCTGTTCTGCCAGCCTAAACTATCTTCTGCTAAGGTAATCATGCCATACTTTTTTAACGCTTTCAACCATTTTCTTTTCTTCCTTAGTTAATCTAGTCGCACCTTTTTTGCCATCATTCTCATTATGAAAATATCCGTGATGTACATGAGGGTCCAAGCCCGCATGTTTATGTCCAAAATTTATTTCTTTGACATGCTTGTTTTCTTTGTCGAAATATACAATTTTTATTAAATCATCTCCACCAGTAAGCGCATATACCCTTCCTTTTGTCATTGTTTCCAGAAGACTTTCGGAATCTCTTGAATTCGATTGAATAAATTTAACATTCCCACTTACAAGTGCTTTACCATTAGAATCTTTTACAGCATGAAATTGTGATCCGTATACATTTCTCTTTTTGCTTATTCCACTTGATGCACCTCTACCACCCATTTTTTTATACTTCCTTTTATTTTTTCTAGTACTTTATTGAATTTATATTTGATATCTCTGCGTTTAAGATAGTATGCCTCAGTATGCCAATGTCATCTTAAACCTTTCGAGTGCCTTTAACATTACATTGCCGACCAGTATGATCTGTGTCTATTAACGCCTTTTTTACTGTGTCTTACACTCTCGCTTTTATCGAATTCTTCACGCTTTTTTCGATAGTCAGCATTCATTTTGTCAATAGCTTTATCAGATAGAACAGAAGCTTTACCTTTTCCAATCTTGTTCACACGCTTAATAACGGCATCGACGCTTCCGACCTTATCATATAATGCCTGTGCAGGGTCTTTAGAGCCCACGCCCTTTAACATATTATGAATCCCATCCGCCTCTACAGCTGGTAGAACTTTTCCATTAATAACCTTATAGTGGCTTGTTCTTCCATTTTTGTCAGTAACGCTAAAGCCATTATATTTTGCATTGCTCGCTTTGCCTCTTCTTATTCCACTTGATGCACCTCTACCACCCATATATATTATGCTCCTTTCGATATATGATTTATATATTCTTTAATTTTTTCATTTTTTCTGTCACATGATTATCATAGTATTTTACATTAGCCCCCTTGAAGTCATAGCCAATGTCACCACCATAAACAAGTACATTCTTAGGCTTCAGCCTCTTCATGGCTTCGTCCATGCCCTGTGTCCATATCTTTGTGGCTTCCTTGCTGCGCTTAACTCCAATAGTAGAAACCGATATTGTACTGTTAGAAGGAATACCATCAAAACAAAAAGTAAATGTTTCTGGTTCAGCCCATGATACAGTGGGAATCACTCTAAGCCCTCTATCATGATAGATCTGACCAATTAAACGGCTTCTGTATACATTCCATATCTTCATGGCCATAGGCATATCCATGTAAAGAGAAAAATCAGGAGTAAGAATACAGTCAAACTGTGCCAGCTTATCAACATACATCTGAGGAGATGCCCAAATTCTTTCAAATTGATAGTCATCAATGTAAAAATGAACACCTGATTCATATCTATCAGAATTCAATACATAATTGAAACCAACAAGATCATCCGGAACATAGTCAATTCTTTCAAGTGTAGGCATCTGATAGAATCCTATTGCTCTGAGTTCATCATATTCATCCAAATTATATGCGTTTCCTGTTCTTTCTCTTTCATTAACCTTTTCAGAATCGTCTTCCTCAGGTTCTTCAAAATCAATTGACTCAAACCCAAATGAATCCATGTCTATATTGATAATGTCATCAAGTTCACCGCTTAGGATTTCAAAATCCCATTCAGCTTTCTCTGATACCTTGTTATCTGCTAGTCTAAATGCCTTAATCTGCTCGTCTGAGAGGTCATCGGCTACGATGCATGGAACTGTCTCAAGTCCTAGCTTTAGCGCTGCTTTAAACCTTGTATGACCGCACACGATGATATTATTCCTATCAACAACTATAGGAACCTTAAAACCAAACTCCTTGATGCTGTTCATCACCATTGGAACGGCTTCATCATTCCTTCTAGGATTGCGACTATAAGGGATTAGATCAGCAATAGGCTTCTGCGTTATCTTGATGTCATTCATCTGTTATTCTCCTTCATGTAACAAAAAAAGAGGCTGTATGTGCCTCTATCGCTCTATATGGACTATCATGTATTTACATAATACCATACTATTGTTAGTATAAATCATTAACAATTAGGACTTTTTCACATAATAACTGATAATTCTTTAACTGCATCGAGTATATACGTTCTTACTGTTGCTGGAGAATAGTCCATAATTTCAGCAATATCATATACACTCAAACACTCTATATATCGATAAAACAGTATGTTTCTATATGTCATACTGCTCAATCTTTCGATAGAATCCTTTATTTCTTGCATCTGAGACAAGTATTCATCTTTCATGATGATGTAATCATTTTGAGTTTTAGGCTCGCCATAAGAGCATCTTTGAGCATCGTCATATCTAATTGATTTAACATTAAGCATTTTATTATTGATATACTCTACCCTGTTGGCCATGCTTTTATATGATTTTAGAAATGTTCTTGTCTCGTCAATTGTCATAAAGAATCCTCCTGATTACTCAAAAATAAAAAATAAATAAATCACTATCACCAGTACAAATAAAATAAAAAACAAAAATTAACCTCCTTTCTGGAGAAGAAGAAAACAGTCCTTTACTCTTCCTATTGGTTTTCAATTTGTGTCTTCTCTTCTCCCAGCAACATCATAACTTTATAGTTGGATAGCAAAATTAGCGCTTCATACTCTTATTCAATTTGCAAAGTAAGGTGAAGAGATGGAAGCAAAGCCATGACACTGCTGTTGTTTGTTGGTTTTAAAATAGAAAAATATGTTAGGGCATCAAGTCCATGAGAGGATCTTGCTTTTAGAAACAGAATCTATTAGGTGAGGGCCTTAATAAATTTTCTTGATAGTATATAAAATCTAATGAAGAACTTAATGCCCTGTTTGTTATCTAATGAACTTCTTTTGAATCTCTTCAAGAACCGTGTAGCAACTCTTGCGCTGCACTCTGTCATTGATTCTTATTCTTGATGTAACAATGCTTATAATTCTATCACTGAAGCTTGTATGATTAAGAACTGCAATAATATCATCAGCATCAATCGGCATTCCCTTGTATTCAAGTTCCCCTTCTTCCTTTTTAGGAACAAACGTTGAAAGGCAGTCAAGTCTTGCCTTCGCTAGACTCATAGTGCTGTACTCTTCCTTGTGGATCATCTTCTTCTTGTAATAGAAAACAATTGCACACAGTCCCCCTTCTGGCCATCTAGGAGGCAACTGGAATTCAAAGGTGCATTTATCTAAATTGATGATACTGAACGTTCTGCGCATTCTTATCATGTCATTCTCGCTCATAGGCGCTCTAAAGTAGTCCCATACTTCAACTAATCTAGCCACTTCTATACCTCCCTTATCGTTTCATGATAACGATATTCAAATAACTTCTTCTTGATTTTATAGACAGGGGTTCTGAGACCTTTGACGTCCTCTATTACCTTTTCATTACCTTTGTAATAGACAAAGTCGGCCACATACGTGATAGGTCTTCTTTTTCTCTTCTTCCCATCAATAATAATCTCAAATGACGGCACTAGTTCGAACTGAACCTGAAGAGACAGGTCTCTGATGTTTCCCATCTCTTCGAGTTTCTTGAGTTCTGTATATCTCTTTGCTTCTTTTCGGCTGTCAAAGACAATACCGTCAACAACTGCCTTCTTAGCCTTGTATTTATTCTTGATCATTAGAACTGAATGTCATCCTCTTCTAATGTGTAATTATTATCCTCGAACTGCTGAATTGGTTCATTAGGCACATAACTATTACTTTGTGGCTGTGGTGCTGCAGTAGCTGTATTACTATCTCTCTTTGTATTAATAAACTGTACAGAGTCAGCAATTACTTCTGTTACATAGACTTTTTGTCCTTGGTTATTATCATAGTTTCTTGTCTGGATTCTTCCATCTACTGAAACCATCGAACCTTTAGAACAGTAACGTTCTGTATTTTCTGCAATCTTCCCCCAGCATACACAATTGATGAAATCAGCCTCCTGATCATCGCTCTTGAAATTTCTTTTTACTGCTAGGTTAAAGCTTGTAACAGCCTTTCCATTGCTTGTTCTTCTTAGTTCAGGGTCTCTTGTAAGTCTTCCGACCAATGCGACACGATTAAGCATTAATAGTGTTCCTCCTTGTCTCTTTGGATTGCTTCTCTAAATGCTGAAAGCGTAGAGAAGAAGACTGCCAACAGGATAAATACTCCGATAACTAGCGCTAAGGCTAGCACAACAAGAAGAATCAGAAGAAACACATATTTAACTAACTGTAATAAAATCATCCTTAATCCTCCTATCTGATAAACAAGTAAATCATTAGCACTAGTGTAGCAACATAGGCTGCTGCAAGAATAAAGAAATCTCTATTAGCTGCTTTATTGCTTTTGACAAGCTTATTATTCAGTTTATGAAGATCATCCATTTTCCCACAATCTTCTCTATAGAAATTCAATACAGTAGCATTTGCTTTCATTGGGGTTGTTTTTTCTCTTTTTAGAGTATTGTTTTCTTTTTTTAAATCTTGGCATACTTCTTCAAGTTCTCCATATTCTTCTTTCAAATATGAATACTCTTCTTCTAGCTTCTTATATTCAGCTTCCTTTTCTTCTACAATTTCCTGTACTTTTTCAGCGCTAAAAACTGCCATCACATCTAGCCTCCTCTTCTAAATCTTTTATATAATCCTGAGTTCTTTTCATAGATCTTCCTACTTTGCTTTTTATGATTTCAGCAATTTCATATACATCTAGACAATCCATCGCATATAGTTCACATATGCATATCAATACATCTGCAACCTCTTCATCTAAGTGTGAAGCGTTGATTGGGTCCAATCCATTACGTTTAATTTTTGATATTGCTTGTATAAGTTCAGCACTTTCTTCCATTGCGATAGTTAACATATGCTGATTACCCCACATCTCGCATACTTTTTCGAGTGCAGGACAATTTGCCACAAGCGTATCGAATACCTTATTTAATTCCTGTGGATCCATTTACTCGTCTCCTTTCAAAAAATACTCTCTCCAACATTTTATAGACTTTTTCTTATATTCTTCATAAAATGGGTCAGAATGAAATGGGTCAGAATGCGAACCGTTACAATAATAGTAACATCCACAACATTCTTTCATTTTTCCGTTTGTAACAGTTTTATTATCATAATTGCCTGGACAACCGTTATATCCATCATCATGAATATATGTGCAAGCGTCATTAAGTGCTTTTTCTAATAATTTTTGTCTAATCATCATCTACCACCTCACAATTTTCTAAAACCTCTTTGATTGGTGTAGGTTCTGAGTCTTCCCATCTTACGAAAGCAAATAAATTGTTGAACACATAGAATTCACTTACGCTGTCTCTGCCGCTATACCATACCCCGGAATCTTCAAAAGGTTTGTCTTTGAAAATATAAAGATTAAATACGCCTCCTTCGTGCCTATATTTATTTCTAACGATATATCTATACTCTGTGTCATTAAGAAGATGTTTTAAAACCTCATGCTCAAGCCTCGTTAACTTGACAGGTTCTTTGTACTCAGATAAGAGCCAATTCAATTTATAAAAAGCGCAGCCAAACTTACAACCTTCTTCGTTATTGCAAGCAGAGAATGAACATTCTGAACACTCACGGTCTGAACGCTCACTGCACGGCTTAATTTCATTACTGTTTTTAGTTATTGCAAAATTTCTACCATTATTTATGATTTCTAAAATCTCACTTTTATACTTTTCAGCATTAATCATTATCAAACACCTCCGCCGTTTTAAGTAATTCTTCAATGTTAAATAATTCGCCTTCTCTTAAGAATTCAAATAACTTCTCACAAAGAGGAACACAACTTAGTGGTTCATCAAATCCTTTCTTAGGAGAGAACCAAGTACCATCCTTATCAACTGGCTTTAATGTGAAGAACGTGATTGTGAAATCATCATCACGTGATACCCATTCATACCCTTCAGATAGCATATATTCAAGTAAGCCGTGCTCCAGAGCATTCATTTTTATCTTGTGCTTCTGATATAACCATCTAACGATATTGATTTTTGAACACACGAATTTAGCTCTTCCCTTTAGCAGTTCCTTTGTATCAGGACAAAATACACATTTATCGCATGATCCTTCTTGCCCACAGCAGAATATCTCACCGCTTGATTTATCTACCGCAAATTTAAAGCCTCTGGATTTAATTTCATCTTCATAAAATTCAAAATTTGTCATGTTATAAATCCCCTCCTAGTTCTTCCATTGATTTTCTTAATTCAGCAACCTCTTCATCAGAGACTTGCTCTTCATCATTTCCGTATAGTTCTTCCGCTAATCGCCTTAATTCTTCTTTATCCTCTTCAGTTACTCTTTTTTTAAGTTTCTTTTTCTTCTGGTACCATTTCTTTTCTTTTGCTACTGCTAAAGCAAAGTTCTTTAGATTGGTTATTTTCTCAAGTCCATAGAGTTTGCATGTTTCTATTACTTCATCGGCAACTTCTTCAAAGTCATTTTCAATAAGAAAAGATTTTAAATCAGACAAGTCAGAGTCACTGACAGACAGTCTTCTTTTATTCTTTATTTCTTTTATTCTTTTATTCTTATTACGTCCTACCTCTTGTCCTACTTCTTGTCCTACTTCTTGTCCTACCTCTTGTCCTACCTCTTGTCCTATTTTTAGGACACTAGGTGAGACACGGTTCTGATATTTATCCCAGTTTTCAACTGTTATAAGAGTGCCTTTTCTAGATATATCTAATTTGATTTTTCCGCACTCTTCTAAGAGATGAAGATATTTAGTAATGGTGTTTTTTGCCATCCCACATCTTTCTGATACCTGTCTTAGAGACAAGATGCATTGTCCTCTTTTGATAAGCTGGCCATGATGATAGTAATCAACAGGATTGGCATGAAGAAGGATGTCAATCCAAAGGTGTAGCATTTTTGAATCATGATAGACTTCGTCGTAGTCCATCATGTATAACTTGATCCATCTTCTTTTTTC
>ERZ857629.4455-NODE-4455-length-10848-cov-2.986936_pt1 | contig 10848 bp, 10 predicted proteins | sample MGYA00519700_ERZ857629 | MGnify/ENA primary metagenome ERZ857629 (study PRJEB31778, sample SAMEA3449351) | human gut metagenome | biome: human gut; feature: human-associated habitat; material: faeces | place: United Kingdom | collected 2010/2012 ... | reverse complement strand
TGTTGCTTGGAATTGTAAATTTTGCTCCGCTGAATAACAATATCATTATTGAAATTGCAGAGAATGTCGGCTTTACGATCGTGGATCGTATGCTCGGCGGCCAGGGGGCGCCGCTTGACAAGACGAGGGAGTTCTCCGAAATCGAGCTTCTTCTGATTGAGCGGATCTATAACGTATGCGTGAATCTTCTGGTGGAACCGTGGGCGAGTGTGTGTGAACTGACACCGAGACTGGAGCGGATTGAGACGAATTCGCAGTACGCCCAGATCATTTCCCCGACGGAGATGATCGCGTTAATTACGTTGAATATTAAGATTGGTGATGTCGAGGGACTGATCAACATCTGCCTGCCGTATATCACATTGGAAAGTGTGATGGACAAGCTGAATACAAAATACTGGTATTCCAGCCTGCAGGAGAAGGATGAACAGCAATATACAGAGACCATTGAGGCACTTATTGCACGGGCACCGATGCCGATCAAGGCTGTGCTGGGTAACAGCAGTATATCAGTCAATGATTTCCTTGGTCTGCAGGTGGGAGACATTATCCGTCTCGACACCAAAGTGGATGAGGATCTGTCGGTGTATGTTGGAAATATAAAAAAATTTACTGCTCTGCCGGGAGCATCCGGTGATAATTATGCAGTAAGAGTGACATCAGTAATCAGAGAGGAGCAGTAAGTATGGATGGAGTAATGTCTCAGGAAGAAATCAATGCATTACTGAACGGGTCTGCGGACAGCGGCGAGCAGAAGCCCCAGGAAGAGGTACTGACTGAGAAAGAAAAAGATACAATCGGAGAGATTGCCAATATCAGCATGGGAACAGCGGCAACCACGTTGTTTTCCCTGGTGAACCGTAAAGTAGAGATCTCAACGCCGGTGGTATCTTTCGCAAATTGGAGTGATATCTGTGAAGCATATGAAAAGCCGTGCGTGTTTATCCGGATCGGATATACCGTCGGACTGGATGGCAGCAATATACTGGTCTTAAAGGAACACGATGTAAAGGTAATCACGGACCTTATGATGGGTGGTGACGGAACCAATACGGATGGAGAGCTCGGCGAGCTGCACTTGAGTGCGATCAGCGAGGCGATGAACCAGATGATGGGTTCGGCGGCGACGTCCATGTCATCCATGCTGAACAAAGTGATTGATATCAGCCCGCCACAGGCGGATTTGATAGATTTACAGGAGACAATCGATGAGAGCGTCATCGATGAGTTCCTGGCAGGCGAGTTTGTAAAGATACGGTTCAGACTGGAGATCGGTGATCTGGTCGACAGTGATATCATGCAGCTGTATCCGATTCCTTTTGCAAAGGAAATGTGTGAGAGTGTGACACAGAACATGGAGGAAGATACAAATTCGACTGCGGGCAGCAAGAGTAGTGCTCCGGAAGCACAGCCGGCACCGCAGCCGCAGGCAGCACCACAGCCACAGGCGGCACCGCAGATGGGACAGCCGGCAATGGGAGCGCCGATGATGGGAGGCCAGATGATGGGACAACCGATGATGGCACAGCAAATGCCACAGATGTATGGACAGCAGCCGGTAAATGTACAGCCGGCACAGTTCCAGGCGTTTACCGGAAGCGTTCCGGTGGGATACGGACCGGAAAATATTGATCTGATCAAGGATGTACCGCTTGAGGTAACGGTGGAATTGGGAAGAACTTCAAAATCTATTAAAGAGATTCTTGATTTTGCACCCGGAACTATTATAGAATTAAATCGTATTGCGGGTGAACCGATCGACGTTTTAGTAAACGGCAAATACGTTGCCAAGGGTGAAGTGGTAATCATAGAGGAAAGCTATGGTATCCGTATTACCGAGATTGTAAAGTGATTGGAAGCAGGATAAGAAAAGCAATATAAGCAAAACAATATAAGAAAAGAAACAAGGAGAGAATGTTATGGCAAAGATTATGATTTGCGATGATGCAGCTTTTATGAGAATGATGATTAAGGATATCTTAACCAAGAATGGTTATGAGATCGCTGCGGAGGCTGAGAATGGAGCAGTTGCAGTTGAGAAGTACCCGGATGCAAAGCCGGATCTGGTTCTGATGGATATTACCATGCCGGATATGGATGGTATTCAGGCGCTGAAGAAGATCAAGGAGATCGATCCGAATGCAAATATTATCATGTGCTCTGCAATGGGACAGCAGGCCATGGTTATCGAGGCAATCCAGTCTGGCGCAAAGGACTTTATCGTAAAGCCGTTCCAGGCAGAGCGTGTGCTCGAGGCAGTAAAAAAAGTAGTAGGCTAATATGATTTTACTCAGTTCAAGCCTGAACAGTTTTATACAGCTGCTTGGTGTCCTGCTTATTTTTCTGTTTGTTCTTGTGATTACCTATTTCACAACCAAATGGATCGGCGGATATCAGAAGGTCCAGATGTCCGGACGCAGCTTTCAGGTGGTCGATACCATACGGATCGCCAACAACAAACTGGTTCAGGTAATAAAAATGGGAGATGTGTATCTTGTGATCGCGGTTGCAAAAGATAATGTGACCATGCTCGCAAAGCTTACCGAGGAAGAGATGGGACTTACGGAGGCAGAGATCTGCGACGGAAAGACTCCCGGATACAATGGAGAAAAAGGTCAGATGACCTTCCAGGAGACGCTTGAGAAGTTAAAGGAACATTTCCCGAAAAAACAGGATTAAATTATGACAAAATCAAAATTAAAGAAATCATATTGTATTATGTCGTTTGTCTTTGCGGTGGCAGTGCTGATCATCGCATTGACGTTGTCCATGGGACAGACCAGAGTCTATGCGGCAGATACATCTTCAGATATGATTACTGGCTTGAGCAATACCGATAGCAGCGATGGACTGACGGATGCGACGAGCGATATCAACAACGGCCTGTCCATTACATACAACAACGACACCGGAGCCGTATCCACGCCGATCAAGGCACTTCTGGTGCTGACGATCATTTCACTGGCACCGTCCATTCTGATTATGATGACTTCTTATACCAGAATCATCATCGTGCTGCATTTCCTGCGTACCGCGATCGGTACACAGACAGCACCGCCGAACCAGATCCTCGTTGGTCTTGCCCTGTTTTTGACATTCTTTATTATGTGGCCGACCTTTCAGCAGATTAACGAAGATGCCATACAGCCGTTGGACAATGGCGACATTACCATTGAGGAGGCATACAAGGCGGCGGAGACACCGATTCGTGACTTTATGTACGGTCAGACACAGGAAAAGGATCTGCATCTTTTTATGGATATCGATGGAGAAGATTATCCGGATCAGATGACACTGGAGCTTTATTATGACGTTCCGATGACAACCGTGATCCCGGCATTTATCATCAGCGAACTTCGGTATGCGTTTATTATGGGATTCCTCATTTATATCCCGTTTATTGTAATCGATATGGTAGTGGCATCGGTACTTATGTCCATGGGTATGATGATGCTGCCGCCGACAACGATTTCACTGCCGTTTAAGATACTGCTTTTTATTCTGGCAGACGGCTGGAATCTGGTGATTGGAAGCGTTGTAAAGACATTTTACTGATGCGTGCATTTGGAACAGGAGATGAAGTGAAATGACAGAAGGACAGGTATTAGACATTGCCAGACAGGCATTGTATACAATTATTTTGTGCTCGGCGCCGCTGCTGATTATTTCTCTGGTTGTGGGACTGGTCGTCAGTATTTTTCAGACGGTGACGTCCATTCAGGAACAGACGCTTACCTTCGTGCCAAAGATTGTCTGTGTATTTCTTGGAATGATGATATTTGGTTCCTGGATACTAACCAATCTGACAGAGTTTATCAATACGCTCTGGTCAGACTTTAGTATATATCTGGGTTAGGTTGAGGAATGTTAAATTATACGTTTTCGTTGGTGGATTTTGAAATACTCATTTTAATACTGGTTCGCATATGCTTTGTGTACGCGGCTCCGTTTTTCGGCATGAAAAATGTTCCGTCCAGAGTGAAGATCGGATTATCGTTTCTTTTGTCGATCTTGATATTCCCTTCGGTCGATCAGTCAGCGGTTACCTACACGGGCATGTTTGGATATGCGGTGATTGTTCTAAGAGAAGGAATTACAGGGTTGCTCATGGGATTTGCTGCAAACATTTGTAATTCCATTATTTTATTTGCGGGAAATATCATTGACATGGATATCGGACTTTCCATGGCGCAGGAGTTCGATCCGATGACCAACTCGCAGGTCACCATCACGGGAAATCTGTATCAGTACCTGCTGCTTCTGATGATGGTCGTGACGAACATGCATCATTATGTACTGCGGGCGCTCATTGATTCCTATCAGGTAATCCCCGTCAACGGGCAGGTGTTTCAATGGGACAGCCTGGCAGAGTCCATGACAACCTACATGGCGGATTCTTTTGTGATCGCGTTCCGCATTGTGCTGCCGGTATTTGCCTGCATGATGATACTAAACTGCATCCTCGGCATTATGGCGAAGGTAGCGCCGCAGATGAATATGTTTGCGGTCGGAATGCAGATGAAGGTGCTCCTGGGACTTACGGTATTGTTCCTCACGGTAATGATGCTTCCGGGAATTTCCGATTTTGTGTTTAAAGAAATGAAACGAATGATTGTATCGATGATAGAGGGAATGTATTAGCTTGGAACAGGACAGAAGACAGATCCTTCCCTATCACCTCCAGTGGTTTGCGAAGGATGGACCGGGCGGAGAAAAGACGGAACCGGCAACCGCGAAAAAGTTAAGAGAAGCCAGAGAGGACGGTAAGGTCGCCAAAAGCAAGGAGCTTACCGCCGCCTTTGATCTGATTGTGATGTTTCTGATGCTGAAGATTTTTGTCTCCATGATTGGCGACGGATTTCTTCAGATATTTTACTATGTATATAATCTGATTCCGGATTTTATCGGAATCAATGCGAGGGATGTGTCCACCTATGCGGTAATGTCTTTCTTTTCACCGGTGAATATACAGATGCTCAAAATCGTGGCGCCGTTTTTTATTTTCGGATTCGCCGTGACGCTGCTTGTAAATATTCTGCAGGTGGGGTGGAAGGTTTCCACGAAACCGATGCAGCCAAAGCTGGACCGGTTTAATCCGGTGAACGGAATGAAGCGGATTATCTCCAAGGATTCCGTTTTTGAACTGTTCAAATCCCTGATTAAGATTGCACTGATTCTCTATATCGCGTATACTGCAATCAAGGATCACGAAAATGACCTTTTTATTTTATATGATATTCCGTTAAATCAGGCGATCGCACTGTGTGGAGATGTGATTATCGGTGCAGGGCTCAAGATCAGTCTGGTGTATCTCGTTGTCGGAATTGCTGATTTCATCTATCAGAAATACCGCTTTAATGAAGAGATGAAGATGACCAAACAGGAGGTCAAGGACGAGTACAAAAATACAGAGGGAAATCCGGAAGTAAAAGGCAGACAGCGCCAGCGTATGCGCGAGGCATCGAGGCGCCGTATGATGCAGGATGTCCCGAAAGCGGATGTGGTTATCACCAACCCGACCCATCTGGCGGTTGCCATCAAGTACGAACCGGAGGTGCATAAGGCACCGGTGGTTCTGGCAAAGGGTGAAGATTATCTGGCGCAGAAGATCCGTGAAGCTGCCAGGGAGAATCACATTGAAATTGTAGAAAACAAACCGCTTGCAAGAATGCTCTACGCCAATGTCGAAATCGGCAATGAAATTCCGCCGGAATTGTATCAGGCAGTAGCGGAGATTCTTGCAATGGTATATAATATGAGACAGTAAAACGAAGGAGGAAGGGATATGAAAAAGGCTGACATAGGTGTTGCGCTTTATTTGCTTGCTGCAGTCATCTTTTTAATTGTGCCGATTAACTCTACGTTACTTGATGTAATGCTGGCGCTGAATATCTCGATCGCACTGATTGTTCTGTTCAACACATTGTTCGTGAAGGAAGTTCTGGATATGTCTTTTTTCCCGACATTGCTGTTGTTTACTACCATATTCCGTATTTCTCTTAACGTGTCCTCGACACGTCTGATCTTAACGACCGGTGCTCCGGGTAACGTCGTTGAAACATTCGGAAGCTTCGTGGGCGGCGGTGATATGATCGTCGGAGCGGTTGTATTTATCATTTTGATTATCATACAGTTCGTCGTTATCAATAAAGGTTCCGAGCGAGTGGCAGAGGTATCCGCACGATTTACACTGGATGCTATGCCCGGTAAGCAGATGGCAATCGATGCTGACTTAAACACCGGGGCCATTACGGAAACACAGGCGAGAGAGCGGCGTAATAAGATTCAGGAAGAAGCAAGCTTCTTCGGTTCGATGGATGGTGCTACGAAGTACGTCAAGGGAGATGCCACAGCTGGACTGATTATCACGTTTGTCAACTTAATCGGTGGAACTGCGATGGGGATGATGCGCGGTGGACTTGATTTTTCGGAGGCGATTCAGCGCTATGGTCTGCTTACCATGGGTGATGGACTCTGTTCCCAGATCCCGTCCCTGCTGATCTCACTTTCCACCGGTATCCTTGTCACGAAGGCATCCAAGAATGCAGACTTCTCCAACATTCTGGTAAAACAGCTGTTCGGTATTCCGAAGGCACTCTATCTGGTCGGTGGATCATTGATCTTCCTCGGTGCTGTGACACCGCTGAATGTGGTACTGTTTGCTGCGCTGGGCGCTGCGTTTATCGTAGCGGGCAGAATGGTGGACAAGAACATCGGCATTGAGAATATCGAGGAGGAAGTCAGCCAGGCAGAGACGGAGGCGGAGGAGATCCGCAAGCCGGAGAACGTTGTGTCGCTGCTTCAGGTGGATCCGATCGAGCTGGAATTCGGCTACGGTATTATTCCGCTTGCGGATGTGAACCAGGGCGGAGATCTCTTAGACCGCGTGGTTATGATACGAAGACAGATTGCACTGGAACTTGGTACGGTTGTGCCGATTATCCGACTGCGTGATAACATTCAGCTGAACCCGAACCAGTACATTATCAAGATCAAAGGAATTCAGGTGACCGAGGGAGAGATCCTGTTCGATCACTATATGGCGATGAATCCGGGATATGTGGAGGAGGAGATTACGGGAATTCCGACGTTTGAACCGTCCTTCCACCTGCCGGCAATCTGGATCACGGAGAGCCAGAGAGAGCGTGCGGAGAGCCTTGGCTATACGGTGGTGGATCCGCCGTCGATCATTGCGACGCATCTGACCGAGGTGATCCGTTCCCATATCGCAGAGCTGCTTACCAGACAGGATGTACAGAACCTCGTCAATAACCTCAAGGAGAGCAATCCGGTTCTCGTGGATGAACTGGTGCCGAAGCTTCTTGGACTTGGCGAGATCCAGAAGGTTCTGCAGAATCTGCTCTCGGAGGGAATTTCCATCCGAGATCTGCTCACAATTTTTGAGACGCTGGCAGACCATGCGCCGGCGACCAGGGATACCGATGTGTTGACGGAGTACGCACGCCAGAGCTTAAAGCGCGCGATTTCCAGCAAATATTTCCCGGCGAATGAGACAACCAGCGTGATCACGGTAGATCCGAAGATTGAGCAGGAGATCATGGGCTCTGTCAAGCAGACGGAGCAGGGGGCATATCTGACGCTCGATCCGGAGCGCACGAAGGCGATTATGGCATCCGTTGAGGAGGAAGTGGCGAAGTTGGAGAACATGGGCAAGCCTGCCATCATTATGACATCGCCGATTGTGCGTATGTACTTTAAGAAGCTGACCGAGGATTACTTCAAGGATCTGACGGTGCTGTCTTACAATGAGGTGGAATCCAACGTAGAATTACAATCAGTAGGGATGGTGACAATATAAATGACCATTAACAAATATCAGGGCAAGACAAAGGAAGAGGCCGTTGAGAAGGCAAAGCAGGAGCTGGGCGCGGGGGCGGTCGTGCTGAACGTGAAGGAGATTAAGCCCAAGGGCATGTTTAAGATGTTTAAGAACACGCTGTATGAGGTGACGGCTGCGGTGGAGGAAAAGGAAGCGTTCCCGGCGCAGACGCTCCGCAGCGAGACAAAGCCTGTGCACGATACGATCAGTCTGGCTGCAGATGAAAAGATTACCATTCCGGGGGTGGCAAGAGAGAACACCAGACCGGCAGTGGCACCGGCACCGGCGGAACAGGAGGTTGTTCCTATGAAAGAAGCAAAGCGTGAATCTACGAATGAGGGACTGGAAAAGCGGCTGGAGAACCTGTCGAATATTCTGGAAAAGCAGTTTTCCGTGGAGGAGATGCGCAAGTCTCATCCGGTAGAGCCGCAGGAAAAGGAGAACCGCACGGAAGGGTTCCAGTTTATCAAGATGCTCTACCGCACGCTGCTGGAGAATGATGTGAATGAGAAGTATGTCAATCAGATCATGGACGAGGCGGAGAAGGTGCTTCACAACGGAAGCAGTGTGGATTCCATTCTTTCCAACGTTTATCAGAAGCTGATCTTAAAGTTCGATCAGCCGCAGACGATTGAGCTTACAGGCAAAAAGCCGAAGGTGATTTTCTTCATCGGACCGACCGGCGTGGGAAAGACAACAACGCTTGCCAAGATTGCGTCACGCTATAAGGTAGACAAAGAGAAGAAAGTGGCATTTCTGACTGCGGACACCTACCGGATTGCCGCGACAGAGCAGCTGCGCATCTACGCAAATATTCTGGATGCTCCGATGAGCATTATCTATACGCCGGAGGAGATGAACGATGCCATTGCGCGCGTGAGCGAATATGATCTGGTATTTGTTGACACGGCGGGATTCTCGCACCGCAATGAGGCACAGTGCCAGGATATGAAAAAGCTGATCGACGGACTGGATGAGGCTTACGAGAAAGAGGTATACCTCGTGCTCAGTGCGACGACCAAATATAAGGATCTGCTGGAGATCGCAGATACTTACAAGGAAATAGCAAATTATAAGTTGATTTTTACAAAGCTGGATGAGACAATTACTTATGGTAATATTTTAAATATCAAGCTGTATTCGGGAGCAAAGTTATCCTATATGACGAGCGGTCAGAATGTACCAGATGATATTGAAGTATTTGATACACAAAAGATTGTGAAACAGCTGCTGGGAGGCAGATAACACATGGATCAGGCAGAGAAGCTTAGAAGTGTTGTGAAATTAAAAAAACAAAATTATAAGCCGGATGCCAGAGTCATTACCGTCACAAGTGGAAAAGGTGGCGTTGGAAAGTCGAATGTGGCTGTGAACCTTGCGGTGCAGATGCAGAAGATGGGAAAAAGGGTGCTTGTTTTTGATGCGGATTTTGGCCTTGCCAATGTCGAAGTAATGTTTGGCGCCATTCCCAAGTACAATCTGGCAGATGTGATATATCATGGAAAACAGATCACGGAGATCATATCGGAAGGTCCGATGGGAATCGGGTTTGTCTCGGGGGGAACCGGAGTTACCGGACTGGGCAATCTGACCGATGAACAGATCTCTTATCTGCTTCACTGTTTCGGGGAACTGGATCAGATGGCAGATGTGATTCTGGTGGACACCGGCGCGGGGATTGCCAATCATGTACTGGAGTTCGTGCTGGCAAGCCCGGAGGTTCTTGTGGTCACAACACCGGAGCCGACATCACTGACAGATTCTTATTCTCTGTTAAAGTCTCTGTACCGGAATCCGAAGTTTGACAGGGAGTACACCAAGATATCGGTTCTTTCCAACCGTGTGATATCTGCTGCGGAAGGCAGAGGAGTTTATGACAAACTGAATACTGTGGTAGGTCAGTTCTTAGAGGGGGAAATTACATATGCGGGGATGATTCCCCAGGATAGCGCGCTTGAAAAGGCGATCCGGATGCAGAAACCAGTATCGCTTCAGGCACCGTTGTCAAAATCTGCAAGAGCATTTGAAGTAGTGGCTGCGGAATTGCTGCAGGGTGAGAGCAGTGACGCATATCGTTCTTTTGGACTGTCAAGATTGTTTTCGGGATTTTGGAAACAGAAGAATGAAGGAGTGGAATGATGACAATAGCTGAAATTATTCAACCGGGAGATAAAGTTGACATCAGTTTCGTACAGAATGTGGAACGGGCAAAAAAAGACCAGTCCATGCCGAAAATCTACAAAAGCCAGGTGCTGGATTTAAAGGAGAACGGCAATCTTGAGATTTCCATGCCGGTGGAGAGAGGAAAACTGGTGCTGCTTCCGCTGGGCATCCGGATGGAGTTTATCTTTTTCTCGAAGGGAACGCTTTACCGCGCCGTCGGCCAGGTGCGGGAGCGCTACAAAAGAGAGAATGTATACATGTTAGAGATCGAATTAAAATCCCAGATCTCCAAGTATCAGAGAAGAGAATTCTTCCGGTTTCCATGTATTATGGACATGAATTATTACACCATTGAGGAACAGGAAGCCGCATTAAAGACGGGAGAAGCCCTATTTATTGAACTGCAGGAAGCGGAGGGAAAGAGCAGAGACCGGGAATATGCCGGAAGGATCGTGGATCTAAGCGGCGGCGGTATCCGGTTTCGGACGGATCAGAAGCTTCGGGAGAATCAGTATGTTCTCTTTGAGATACATCTGCAGAATGAAAATTTAGACAAACAATATTATATCATTGGAACAATTATTTCCTGTATCAAGACAGAAAAAACGCCGGAAACGCCCTACGAGGCCAGAGCCAAATTCCTGATTACCGACAGCAGTGTAAGGGAGGAAATCATCCGGTTCATCTTTGAAGAAGAACGCAAAGCGCGTCAAAGGGGTAGAGCATAAGATATGAGTAAAAAGATTTTAATTGTTGATGACTCTGCACTCATGAGAAGGGTCATGTGTGATATAATCAATTCAGACGGAACATTTCAGGTCACAGATACTTGCTGTGACGGTCTT
>ERZ857629.4451-NODE-4451-length-10851-cov-5.510096_pt1 | contig 10851 bp, 9 predicted proteins | sample MGYA00519700_ERZ857629 | MGnify/ENA primary metagenome ERZ857629 (study PRJEB31778, sample SAMEA3449351) | human gut metagenome | biome: human gut; feature: human-associated habitat; material: faeces | place: United Kingdom | collected 2010/2012 ... | reverse complement strand
AGCATTGGCTCGTCGATCCGGAAGCGGCACAGGTGGTCAAGCGCATCTTTTCCCTCTGCATGGACGGGAACGGTCCGACGCAGATTGCCCGGATGCTGAAAGAGGATCATGTGTTGACGCCTACCGTTTATCAGGATAGGCAAAAACGAAAAGTCCGCTGCACTTTGTCGGAGAATCCATACAACTGGAACGGCAGCACCGTTGCTGCAATTCTGGAACGGATGGAGTATTGCGGGCATATAACACGGAAATCAATGGGGGACAATCCTGCCAATGGCGGAACGGCCCAAAGCATTATCCCAGAAAGTACACGGTGCAGGTCCTTCGGCCGAACGCAATGCAGGCGTCATAGGTGGGCAGGTACAGGTCGACCCGGTCGCCTTTGATGTCGCCGCCGCAGTCCTCGGCCTCCGCCACGCCGTAGACGTAGCTTCCGTCCTCCGCAATGATGAACATCCGGGTACCGTAGGGGATGAAGCGGGGATCAACGGCAACGGTCCCCACATGAACGGTGGTGCCGGTGTAGGTTATCATGGTGCAGCCGGGATCCGTATGGGTGTAGGCTGTGGCGCGGACCCGGGCAGTGCCGGTGTAAGTCAGGACCTCTCCCGTTGGCAGGCGGATCATGCCGTCTTCGATGATCGGGCTGCCGCTGGTCGGTGACGCGCCCGTGCCGATGGCCATCACCCGGGGCATGGGCAGCACCAGTGGGGTTTCCTGAAGAATGACCCGGCTCGTTTCCCTTCCGGCAAGACAGGTGACCCGGGCAATGCATCGGGTCTGCCCGTCAGAGCCTTCAGACAGAATCCGTTCGGTCCCGGCGGGCAAGGCAGGATCCTCCAGACGCTCCACCGTACAGGGTACCGCGGCGGTATAGGCTTCCAGATGAACCTCCGGAACCGGCTCCGGGAATACGGAACCCGGGTCGGGGGCAATTTCGGCGGATGCCGGGTATGCGGCGGCAAAGACCACCGGGCACAGCAGAGCTCCCACAACCAGGAGGGGGAGAAGCGGGAATTTTCTGTCTGATACGGAGAAGCGTTTTCGATTCATGGCAGAACTCCTTTGGACGGTACGGCTGGTGACGGCAATCGCTGAAAAGGTTTGGCTAATTATAACAAAAAGCACGATAAAGTCAAATGAAAAATGTAAAAAATTGAAAATATGAAAACATTTTTGCGGATATTATATAAACGTTACGTAAACTTAAAAACAGTATTTCCGGGAAATGCGTCAGAGTGCGACAGCCTTCTGCACAAAAATATTACGAAAAATGACAAAAATCCGGAAGAAAACAAATCTTCCGCTTTTTGAAAGAAGAAACGGTTATGTAAATGCGGAAAAACACGAAAAAAGCAGACCGTATTTTTCAAAACCGCCGGTTGACAATTGAAACCGGTTGTGCTACAGTAACGCCATAGAAAAGCTGTGACGAAGACACGCGCGTCTGCTTCTCCGCTCAGAGAGGAATCCATCCGGTGAAAGGGTTCTGCGGCAGGGCTTTTGCGTACCGCTTCCGAGCTTTCCGGCGGAAATGTCGGAACGGGACAGCGCCCGTTACCGCGCCAACGAGCGGCGGCAGAATTTTGCCGCAAGCAGGGTGGAACCGTGGAATACGATGATTGTATCCCACCCCTGATTTTTCAGGGGTGGGATTGTTTTATTTTCACCCCAAATAAAAGGAGGGTCATCCCATGGAAAACGAAAAAAGGGAATTCACGTTTGAAAATCCCGCGTACCGCAAGACCTACTGGCACACCTGCTCCCACATTATGGCGCAGGCGGTCAAGCGCCTGTGGCCGGAGGTACAGCTGGCAATCGGCCCCGCTATCGACGAGGGCTGGTACTATGATTTCGACGCGCCCTTCTCCTTTACCCCCGAGCATCTGGAGAAGATCGAGGCGGAGATGAAGAAGATCTGCAAGGAGCGCCTGAAAATTGAGCGCAGCACCAAGTCCCGGGAGGATGCCATCCGCTACATGCAGGAGCGGAACGAGCCCTACAAGGTGGAGCTGATCGAGGATCTGCCCGAGGGCGAGGAGATTTCCTTCTACACCCAGGGCGAGTTCACCGATCTGTGTGCCGGTCCTCATCTGGATCATACCGGCCGGGTCAAGCACAACGGCTTCAAGCTGCTGAGCACCTGCGGCGCCTATTGGCGGGGCGACAGCAACCGGAAGATGCTCCAACGGGTTTACGGCATTGCGTTCCCCACCAAGGACGAACTGGATGCCTATATCACCCGGATCGAGGAAGCAAAGAAGCGGGATCACCGGAAGCTCGGCAGGGAGCTGGGCCTGTTCATGCTGACGGACTACGGCCCCGGCTTCCCCTTCTTCCTGCCCAAGGGCATGGTCCTGAAAAATACCCTGATCGACTACTGGCGTCAGGTGCACAAGAAGTACGGTTACGTGGAGGTTTCTACCCCCATGATCCTGAACCGTACCCTGTGGGAGCAGTCCGGCCACTGGGATCACTACAAGAACAATATGTACACTACCGTCATTGACGATCAGGACTTTGCCATCAAGCCCATGAACTGCCCCGGCGGCATGCTGGTGTACGCTTCCGAGCCTCACTCCTACCGGGATCTTCCTCTGCGGGTAGGTGAGCTGGGACTGGTTCACCGGCATGAGCTCAGCGGCGCACTCCACGGCCTGTTCCGGGTCCGCTGCTTTACTCAGGACGATGCCCACATCTTCATGACGAAGGACCAGATGGAGAGCGAAATTCAGAACGTGGTAAAGCTCTTTGATGAGGTTTACAACGTGTTTGGCCTGAAATACACCATCGAGCTTTCTACCATGCCCGAGGATCACATCGGCACCGTGGAGGAGTGGGAGTTCAATCAGGACATCCTGAAGAAGGCCATCACCGCCATGGGCAAGGATTTTGTCATCAACGAAGGCGACGGTGCGTTCTATGGTCCCAAGCTGGACTTCCACATTGAAGACTGCCTGGGACGTACCTGGCAGTGCGGCACCATTCAGCTGGATTCCCAGCTGCCGGAGCGGTTCCATCTGGAGTATACCGGTGAGGATGGCCTGAAGCATCGCCCCGTTATGATCCACCGGGTGGTGTTCGGCTCCATCGAGCGGTTCATCGGCGTGATCACCGAGCATTTTGCCGGTGCCTTCCCCCTGTGGCTGTCCCCGGTGCAGGTGAAGGTGCTGCCCGTTACCGAGCGTGCCCATGCCTATGCCAATCAGGTCAATGAGAAGCTGAACGCTGTGAATATCCGCAGCGAGGCAGACTGCCGCAGCGAGAAGCTGGGCTACAAGATCCGGGAAGCGCAGATGCAGAAAATCCCCTATATGCTGGTCGTGGGCGACCGGGATATGGAGAACGGCACCGTCTCCGTCCGTACCCGGAAGGGTGAGGATCTGGGCGCCATGCCGCTGGATGCGTTCCTGACCCGCTGCGAGGAAGAAATCGCAGCCAAGGCAAAGGACTGAGTTGCCTGAATAAACAAATTACGCCGCTGTTCTGTGATCCGGAACAGCGGCGCTTTGTATGATTGGGGAAGATAAGGCAACACCGCACAATTGCGTCTGCGAGTCTCCGCCGTCTTTTTGCCCCACTTCTTCAGTTTGAAAAACCAGAAATACATACAGGATTCCTTCGTTTTCCAAACTTTGAATTGGGGCAAAAACCCTGTCTGAGACTTCTTGCCGAATTGCGCGGTGCTGCCTAAGCTGTTGTCTGGCGGGGCAAAGCCGCTGCTTTACAGGGTATGCCCGGCGGCGGGGGCTTTTTTGTGCCAGCGGAGGAAGAAATAGCTTACCTCAATGATGCAGCAGGTGGTCCAGCCAAGAGGGTAGCCAAGTCCTACCAGCAGGGGGGTATTGGCAACATAGTGGGTAACGAGGAACAGATACAGCTGCCGCAGACCCACAAAGGTTGCAAGCATGATCACCATGGGGCCGGTGGAATCACCCTGACCCCGGAGGGCACCGGCAAGCACATGATTGACACAGTTGAATACCAGGAAAAAGCAGTTTGCCCGGATGAACAGAACGCCGTAGTCAATGACCGCTCTGTCCGGGGAGAAAAGTTCCACAGCCGGTGCGGCAAAGAGCACCAGCAGGGCGGCAATGGCAAGGGTGATGCCTGCCGACAGAATGACGGCGGTGATGGTGCCCCGGTCGGCACGCTCCCGTTTCCCGGCACCGATGTTCTGGCTGACGAAGGTGGTGGACGCCATGGCAAGGCTCTGCATGGGCAGCATCAGGAACTGATCCAGTTTATTGTAGCAGCTCCAGCCCGCCATGCAGTCGGACCCGAAGAAATTGATGTAGGACTGGACGAATACGTTGGAGAAGGCGGTGATCACGGACTGGATGCCTGCCGGGAGCCCCACGGCGAAAATATTGCCCAGAATGGACCAGTCGATTTTCATGTCGTGCCAGGTCAGCCGGTAAACGTCCCGGGAACGGGTCAGCAGATACAGGATCAGAAAGGCGGAGACAAACTGGGAAAGGATCGTCGCCCAGGCAACCCCCGCAATCCCGGCGTCAAAGGTAATGACAAAGAGCAGATCCAGCCCGATGTTCAGAATGCTGGTCAGAATCAGGAAATACAGCGGACGCATGGTATCGCCCACAGCCCGGAGAATGCCGCTGCCCATGTTGTAAATCAGCAGCCCGGAAATTCCGCCGATGTAGATCTGCAGATACGTGGTGGCGGCGTCCATCACGTTATCCGGGGTCGACATGAACCGGAGCATGAAGGGAACCGAGGCTACCCCGGCTGCGGTGAACAGAACGCACAGCAGGAAGGTTGCCGCCATGGTGGTTTCAACGGCCTTGTGGAGCCGTTCCAGATTCCGGGCGCCGAACAGATTGGAGATCACAACGCCTGCGCCGATGGAAAAACCGTTGAAGAAAAATACCAGAATGTTTACGATCATGGTGGTGGCACCTACGGCTGCCAGAGCTTCCGTACCCACAAAGTTTCCGACCACAATGGAGTCCACGGTGTTATACAGCATCTGAAAGACGTTCCCCAGCATCAGGGGCAGGGAAAAGAGGAGGATTTCCTTCCAGATGGCCCCGGTGGTCATATCCCGGGCAGAGGTTTTTCCGGATGCAGCGGACAAAAACGACATGGTAATTAAATTCCTTTCCAGAGTGGCTTTTTCTTATTTTACACAAATTTTACAGTAAGTGCAATCCCCAAAGAAAAAACAGTCGGATTTTGTGGGAATCGGGAAAATGCAAAAAAAGTTCTGAATTTTACGCAGATTTGTGAATATTCTTTAAAAGTTTTGACATCCGGAAGAAAATCCGTGATTTTCCGTTGCCGAAACAGCTTTTTTCCGGTATAGTATAGAAAATAACGGAGAAGCAGGCCCCCGGCGCTGTTAGCCAGCAGTAAAGCGGCGGCTTCCGCATTCTCAAAAACCGGAAAAGGAGCGGGGCGATTGAAGGAATTGAAGAATAAGATCCGGGAGGCACTCATTTCTGCGCTTCCGGTCACGGCGCTGGTATATCTGCTGGCGCTTACACCGGTCCTGAATCTGTCGAGGGCAGAGCTTGTGACCTTTACGGTGGGCGCGGTGCTGCTGGTGCTGGGCATTGGCCTGTTCAGTCTGGGTGCGGATCTTGCCATGACCCCCATGGGGTCTCTGGTGGGCGCGGGACTGTCCAGGCAGAAAAAACTGGGGCTTCTGGGCGGTGTATGCTTTCTGCTGGGGGTGCTCATCACTGTGGCGGAGCCGGACCTGCAGGTCCTGGCAAATCAGGTCAGCACGGTCATGAACGGAACGGTGCTGATCGTCTGTACCGGACTGGGTGTGGGGGCGTTCCTCGTGGTCGCGGTGCTGAAAATCGTATTCCGGGTGTCCCTGTCCCAGATCCTCATGCTGTTCTACATGCTCCTGTTTGCGCTGGCGCTTGTTTTGCAGGAAACGGGCAGCGGGGCGCTGCTGCCCATGGCCTTTGATTCCGGCGGCGTGACCACGGGCCCCATTACGGTGCCCTTCATCATGGCGCTGGGCGTCGGCATTTCGGGCGTGTTGGGCGACCGGCGGATCAAGGAAAATGCCTTTGGCCTTGTGGCGCTGTGCTCGGTGGGGCCGGTGCTGGCGGTGCTCCTTCTGGGCATCTTTTCTTCCAGTAATCTCAGCTATACGGTTCCTGATTATACCGTCAGCGAGCAGGTGGCGGGAGCCTTCCTGACCGCCGCCGGGCACACGGCAAAGGAGGTCGCCCTTGCGCTGGGAATGATCGTGGGGGTGTTTTTGCTCTGCAAATGGCTGTTCCTGTCCATGAGCCGCCGGATGGCGCGGCAGATCACCGTGGGTGTTCTGTTTACTTATGTGGGCCTTGTAATGTTTCTGACGGGCATCAACGTAGGCTTCATGCCCATCGGCTACCGAATCGGACAGGTCCTTGCGGAAGGCAGCCGGGTGTTCCTGGTGCTGTTCGGCTTTGCCATTGGCGTGCTTGTGGTGCTTGCCGAGCCTGCGGTGCATGTGCTGAACAATCAGGTGGAGGAGGTCACCGGCGGGCTTGTCAGCCGGAAGGCCATGATGGCGGGGCTTTGCGTCGGCGTGGGCAGCGCATTGGCATTGAGCATGCTGCGGATCATTTTTGATTTCTCCCTCGTTTATTACATCGTTCCGGGCTATTTTCTGTCTCTGCTGCTGAGCCTGTTTGTCCCGCCGGTCTATACGGCCATTGCGTTTGACTCCGGCGGCGTGGCCAGCGGCCCCATGACCTCCGGCTTCCTGCTGCCGCTGGCGGTGGGCGCCTGTGCCGCGCTGCAGGGGGAGGAAGCGGTTCTTGCGGATGCCTTCGGCGTTGTGGCGCTGGTGGCAATGGCACCGCTGATCACCATCCAGCTGCTGGGCTTCCGGGGAATCCTCGCCGAAAAGCTCAGCGAACGCAGGGCAATGCGGAAAATTCTGGATGCCGACGACATGCAGATCATCAACTTTCTGTAAGGAGGGGCTTTTGTGGACAATACGGTCAATGATTCCGCCATTAAGAAACTGAAGCTCCTGTTTACCGTGGTGGATCGGGGCAAGGCGGATTTTTATCTGGATGTACTGAGCCAGTTTGATGTGAATTACCAGATGGTCGTGAGCGGCCTGGGAACGGCAAATTCCGAGCTGGTGGAGCTGCTCAGGCTGGAACCCCACAAGGCGGTGATCCTCAGCGTCATGCGGGAGAATGTGGTGGAGGAAGCCATGAATTGTCTGGAGGACAAGTTCGCCTCCATCCGGAACGGAAAAGGAATTTCCTTCGCCGTGCCGCTGTCCGGTGTGATCGGCGTGAATCTGTATCGGTTTCTCAGTGACAATCGAATGGGCAAGGGGGATGGCGTATGAAAACGGAAGCGCATGAAGTGATATTTGCGATTGTGAACGCGGGCTTTGCCGAGGACGTGATGGACGTTGCCCGTGAGCAGGGCGTGCGGGGCGGCACGATTCTGAATGCCAGAGGCGTTGTCCGGGAAGAGGCGGCGGCTTTCTTTGGAATCACCCTCCATGCGGACAAGGAGATCGTCATGATGGTGGTGGAAAAGTCCATCCGGGACCGGGTGCTGAACGCGATCTACCGGGAAATGGGCATGGCAAAAAAAGCAAAGGGCATTGCCTTCTGCCTCCCGGTCACAGACGTGGCGGGACTGGTGTCCGAAAAATCGGAATCGACATAAAAAAGCAGCGCAGAACATTTCTCCGAAAGGAATGCTCTGCGCCGCTTTGCGATACGGGGCTGTAAGCCGGGTTCTGTCTTGACAGCCATCTATCTAGCTTTGCCATTGCTGACAAAGTCAAGCCGCCTCCTCGGGACGACCGGGCCGGTCGCATGTCCCTCCACGGCGTTGCTCCGGGATAGAGTTTACATCGTAAAACTTATGTTGCCATAAGCCGGGTGCGCTCTTGCCGCACCTTTTCACCCTTACCGGTTTTACCCGGCGGTATCTCTCTGTTGCACTTGTCCTGAGGTCACCCTCGGCGGGCGTTACCCGTTATCCCTGCCCTGCGGAGCCCGGACTTTCCTCATCTGGGCCCTTTCGGTTCCCATCCGCGGCTGTCCGCCCCGATCGCGGGTCTATTGTAACGCAAGAGAGACGGATTGTCAAACATCTTGCAAAATTCTTCCCGGGGGGATATACTGTAAAAAGAAACGGAGAATCCGGATTTCACAAAGGAGCAAGGAACATGACTGCTTTTGAAACATTTTTTACTTCCCTCCGGGAGAAAAACATCGCGGTGCTGGGACTGGGGGTCAGCAACCGCCCGCTGGTGCGGCTGCTGCTGGAATTCGGCTGCCGGGTAACAGGCTGTGACCGGACACCACGGGAAAAACTGGACCCGGAGGTTCTGGAGCTGGAGCAGGCGGGCTGTACTCTCCGGGTGGGAGACGGTTATCTCAGCGGCGTGGAGGCAGATGTGGTGTTCCGCACCCCCGGTATGCACCCGAACAATCCGGCCATTGCCGCACTGCGGGAGCGGGGAGCGAGAATCACCTCGGAGATGGAGGCGTTCTTTGAGGTCTGCCCCTGCCATACCATTGCGGTAACCGGCTCCGACGGAAAAACCACCACAACCACCCTCATTTCCGAGATGCTGAAAGCGTCCGGAAAGACCGTCTGGCTGGGAGGCAACATCGGTGAGCCGCTGCTGCCCCGGTGCCGGAAAATGGGGCCGGACGACTATGCGGTGGCAGAGCTCAGCTCTTTCCAGCTGATGGACATGACGAGGTCTCCGGAGCGGGCGGTCATTACCAATCTGGCACCCAACCATCTGGATATCCACAGGGATATGGCGGAATATATCTGGGCAAAGCAGAATATTTACCGCTATCAGGGAAGCGGTGACCTGCTGATCCTGAACGCGGACAATGCCATCACCGCCGGGTTTACCGGAAACGGAAAAACGGAGTTTTTCTCCCGGAAGCAGAAAACGAACGGCGTCTGGACAGAGAACGGCGTCATTTACCGGCATGGGCAGAAGGTGTTGGAAACAAAGGACATTCTTCTGCCGGGCACCCACAACATTGAAAACTACATGGCTGCCATTGCCGCGGTGGAGGGCATTGCCTCCGATGAGGCGATCGGGCAGGTTGCGAAAAACTTCGGCGGTGTGGAACACCGGATCGAGCTGGTTCGGGTGAAGGACGGGGTCCGGTTCTACAATGATTCCATTGCATCCTCCCCCAGCCGTACCATTGCGGGGCTGCGGAGCTTCCCGGAGAAGGTGATCCTCATTGCCGGGGGCTATGACAAGCACATTCCCTACGATGTACTGGGCCCGGAGATCTGTACCCATGTGAAGAAGCTGTTTCTGGGCGGTGCGACCGGGGAAAAGATCCGGCAGGCGGTGCTTGCCGCGGAGAATTACCGGGAGGGTGCGCCGGAAATTACCGACTGTGGCAATTTTGAGACGGCGGTCCGGGCGGCGGCCGGGGCGGCGGAGCCCGGGGACGTGGTGCTCATGAGCCCTGCCAGTGCCGCTTTTGACCAGTTTAAGAATTTCATGGTGCGGGGAGACTTTTACAAAAAGCTGATAAAGGAGCTGTGACCTGTGAAAATTACGGACCTGACCCGAACGGCGCGGAAGCTTCTGAAGCTGAAGCCCTGCGGCGCGGTCATTGTGGCGGCGGGCAGTGCAAGCCGGATGAAGGGCGTGGATAAAATCATGGCGGAGCTTGCCGGGGAGCCGGTGATCGTCAGAACCGTCCGGGCGTTTCAGAACTGCGATGCCATCCGGGAAATTGTGATCGTGACCCGGGAGGACCTGATCCTGCCCGTCCGGGACCTGCTGCGCTCCATGCCGAAGGTGCGGGCGGTGGTGGCGGGAGGAAGTACCCGTCAGGAGTCCGTGACCCGGGGGCTTGGTGCCCTGTCGCCCGGCATGAAGCTGGCGGCGATTCACGACGGCGCCCGCCCGCTGGTCAGCTGGCAGCTGATCGACCGTACTGTCCGGGCGGCCAATACCTACGGCGCGGCGGTGCCGGCCATTCCCGTCAAGGATACCATCAAGGTGGCAGCGGGGGGGCTGGTGGAGTCCACACCGGACAGAAACACCCTGCGGGCAATCCAGACGCCCCAGGTATTTGACCTGGACCTGCTCCGGGCCGCACTGAAGCAGACAGACGGCGCGGGACTGACGGATGACTGCGCGGCGGTGGAGAAGCTGGGCATGAAGGTGAAGATTGTGGAGGGCGCGGAAGAAAATCTGAAAATTACCACGCCCCTTGACCTGAAAATTGCGAAAATGCTGCTGGAGGAATCAAAATGAGAATCGGACACGGATATGATGTGCACCGGCTGGTTCCGGATAGAGAACTGATCCTTGGCGGCGTGAAGATCCCCTGTGAACTGGGACTGCTGGGCCATTCGGATGCGGATGTGCTGCTGCATGCGGTAATGGATGCACTGCTGGGCGCGGCGGGCATGCGGGACATCGGCTATCACTTCCCGGATACGGATCCCGCCTATCGGGGGGCGGACTCCATGGAGCTTCTGCGTCAGGTGGGAACCATGCTCCGGAAAGGGGGCTTCCGGGTGGGAAATATCGATGTGACTATGATCGCCCAGAAGCCGAAGCTGAAGGATTATATCCCTCAAATGACCCGGAATATTGCCGCGGCGCTGGGAATTGAGGAAAGCAGAGTCAATGTAAAGGCCACAACGGAAGAGCACCTGGGCTTTACGGGCACCGGAGAGGGCATGTCCTGTCATGCGGTGTGCCTCATCGAAGACCTGCCGGGGAAAGCAGTTCTGCTGTAAAAGCGGAAAGTTGACAGCCTTAAAATGCTTCACCAAATGATGGAGCATTTTCCCAGCGTGTCAAAAAAGCCTCGCAGAGTTTGCCGCCCGCAGGCGGCAAAGGGATTC
>ERZ857629.4449-NODE-4449-length-10854-cov-2.790536_pt1 | contig 10854 bp, 10 predicted proteins | sample MGYA00519700_ERZ857629 | MGnify/ENA primary metagenome ERZ857629 (study PRJEB31778, sample SAMEA3449351) | human gut metagenome | biome: human gut; feature: human-associated habitat; material: faeces | place: United Kingdom | collected 2010/2012 ... | reverse complement strand
ACAGTCGTGTACAGTATTTTAACTATTATCTGGGAAGACAGGACGTCCTCTCCATCAACAAGGGCAGAAAACAGCTGAATCTGTTTCTGGACTATGTGGAGGAGCAGTGTCTGCAGGAGGCGGCATTTGAGGGAACAGCAGACGGTTTTTCCCGGTGGTATGAGAGTAGTAAGCAGGCGGTCGATGCGCAGGATCAGGTGGATTACCGCAAAGAGGAACAGGAATATGAATTGTGGAGGGGCGGACATCTGACCAGCTAGAAGAATATGACAATATGGCAAACACTGGGAATTCCCCAGACAACGGATCAAAAAGAGATAAAAAAAGCATATGCAGCCAGAGTAAAAAGCTGCCACAGGGAGGAAAAGCCAGAGGAGTGGGCAGTGCTTCACGATGCTTACCAGCGCGCCATTCAATACGCGAAAAGACAAGAGAAAGAAAGTGACCTGAACGGAAGCAGGACGGTTCCAAGTCCGGTGAAACCGGTGGCACGGGAAGGCTTAAAAGAGCGGGACGGGGCGCTGGAGAAGGAGTACGGACAGCTTGAAACCGATGAGACAGAAGCACAATGGCAGGAGTATTTTGCACGCATTCGTGCCGGACAGGAGAGAAGCAGGAAAATGCTGACAGAGGAGCTGCCGGAGCGGCTGCGAGGTCTCACATTGCAGGGGGAAGGAACCCAGAAGAAACGCTGGGAAGAGTTCCTGCAATCGGAGTTGGCGATTACCCTGTACAAAGAACCAGAGTTCTGGAGACAAGTTGGTGAACATGTGAGGGCACAGGAGTGGTCGGAGGAAGCATGCCGTTACATAGACAGACGCGTGGAAGACATAAAATATGAGTTTAACAGTCGTGATTATCCGGAATTATGGCGTGTGCTGGATGAACTTGAGATGATTTGTCTGGAGGAGGCACTGAAAGATCCGTTACGGAGAACAAAGATAACGCTGCGTGGATTTGGATTGACGATCCTTGTGTTCGTGCTTATCGGAGTGTTTGTCAGAATTATTTAGAACGGATAAAACCGTTGAAAAATCGCGTTTCATGGTGTAAGATAAAAAAAGCGCCGGACAGGCTGCTGCCCGGACAGATTTGAAGAACATTTTTAGATTGATACAAGGGAGTTAAGAAAATGACACAGTCGAGAACACATAACTGTAATGAGCTGCGTCTTTCCAATGCGGGAGAGAAAGTAACGCTCGTCGGATGGTACGAGAATCTCCGCAAGGTCAGCAAGAACCTGGGATTTCTTATTTTAAGAGATTTCTATGGAACGACCCAGATTGTCGTTGAGACAGAAGAGATGATGGAGAAGCTGGACGGAGTGAACAAGGAGTCCACCATTTCCGTAACAGGAACCGTCAGAGAGCGCTCCAATAAGAATACAGAGCTTCCGACCGGAGAGATTGAAGTCGTGCCGGAAGGGATCGAGATCCTTGGAAAGTGTATCTACAATGCACTTCCGTTTGAGATTAACCAGTCCAGAGAGGCGGATGAGAACACCAGATTAAAATATCGCTATCTGGATCTGAGAAATCCGTCGGTCAAGAGCAAGATCGTGCTCAGAAGCCGCATTGTGGCAGAGCTCCGCAATAAGATGAACGAGCTGGGATTTTTAGAGATCACGACTCCGATTCTGACCTGCTCTTCCCCGGAAGGCGCGAGAGATTATCTGGTACCGGCCAGAAATCATCCGGGCAAGTTCTATGCACTGCCGCAGGCACCGCAGCAGTTCAAGCAGATTTTAATGGCATCCGGATTCGACCGCTATTTCCAGATTGCACCGTGTTTCCGTGATGAGGATGCAAGAGCAGACCGTTCTCCGGGAGAGTTCTATCAGCTCGATATGGAGATGGCATTTGCTTCCCAGGAGGATGTGTTCTCTGTTGTCGAGGAGGTACTGCCGCCGGTATTTGAAAAGTATGGTGTATACAAGACTGCTTCCAAGGCTCCGTTTGTGCGTATTCCATATCTGGAGTCCATGGACAAGTACGGCACCGACAAGCCGGATCTCCGCATTGATCTGGTACTGCAGGATGCGACGGACGTCATGGCAGACTGCGGATTCGGTCCGTTCGAGGGACAGACCGTAAAAGCGGTTGTCGTGGACGGATTTACTGCGACCAGAAAAGTGATCGACGGAATCTGTGCCGAGGTGGAAGTGCAGACAGCCAACAAGGCATACTGGTTCAAACTGGACGAGAATGGCGAATTTGTGGGAGGTATTTCCAAGTTCTTGCAGGAGCGCAAGGAGACAGTCATTGCTGCCCTCGGATTAAAGCCGGGTGACTTTATCGGTCTGACCGCAGGCAAGAAGCTGGCAGCGCAGAAGACCGCAGGCGTACTCCGCAGACTGCTTGGCGCTGCGAGCGAGAAGCACATGAAAAAGGATTGCTACGAATTCTGCTGGATCGTAGATTTCCCGATGTATGAGATCGGCGAGGAGTCCGGAGAACTGGAGTTCTGTCACAACCCGTTTTCCATGCCGCAGGGCGGTATGAACGCACTCTGCAACGAGGAGCCGCTTTCCATCCTTGCTTACCAGTACGATCTGGTGTGCAACGGCGTAGAGCTTTCCTCCGGTGCGGTTCGTAACCATGACCCGGAGATCATGATCAAGGCATTTGAACTGGTTGGTCTCGGCGAGGAGGATGTGAAGGCAAAATTCCCTGCCATGTACAATGCATTCTGCTACGGAGCACCGCCACACGCAGGAATCGCTCCGGGTGTTGACCGTATGATTATGCTGATCTGCGGCGAGGAGAGCATTCGTGAGATCATCCCGTTCCCGATGAACAAGAACGCGATGGATATCATGATGGGAGCACCGGCAACGGTAGATCAGAAGCAGCTGGACGACGTTCATATCCGCATTCAGATGCCGGAAGAAAAATAGCGTAAAGCGACAGCAATAAAGACACAGGCTTTTGGACAGACTATCTCCAAAAGCCTGTTTTACTCTATATAAAGTAGAAAATTTCAATCAAAAAGGAGATCACAGAGAGGATATGGGAAAAAGAACCGGAAAGAACCGTAAAACGGACGGCAGGGCAGGATACGGGAAGCGCGTGGCTGCGGTGGGAATGATGTTTGTGATGTTGTTTTCTTTTGCCGCCTGCGGGAAGACGACCGCTTCTGAGGAAGCGGAGGCACTGAGCGGAAGCTGTATTGACATTTTAAACAAAGTTTACGAAACGGCCGATCTGGATGAATCCATGCGGGATGCCATGCAGGATTATGAGATGACGACGATCGACGCGGATATGGAAGAGTATGTGCTGGGCACAGATGAGATCACGTATACCGACTCGGCATATTCTGCGCCGATGATGACGTCGGTGGCATATCAGTGTGTTGTGCTGCGCGTGCCGGACGGAACCGATGTGCCGAAGGCAAAACAGACGCTTTTGGACAATGCCAATCCTGCAAAATGGATCTGCGTGGAAGCGGAGAGCGTTGCGGTGGAGAGCATCGGGGATGTGATTTTATATGTTATGGGCTTCGACGAGGACGTGTCTGCAATAAAAGATGCATTTCTTGCATTGGACGAATGAGATGGATGCAATTAAGAAACAATAAGCTTTTGATGTGAGAAATATCAGAATTGACTGATAACCCTATAAAGAGATAAAAAGGAACAAGAGATAAAAAGGAACGATGAGAGAGGAAATCCCGGTTCGCGGACAGAGAATGACAGTTCTGTCTTAAGACCGGGATTTTTTATATAAAAGCAACCATTGTTATGTAACAAACAGTATATAACAGTTGACAACAGTTATATACTGTTATATACTGTTTACCGAAGGAAAACCTACATACTGCGCAGAGGTGGAGGAGAATACAAAGAAAATGAAGATAATTGTGGATCACACATCGATGCAGCCGATCTATGAGCAGATCGTAGAGCAGATAAAAAAGCAGATCCTGCAGGGAACCCTGCGGGAGGGAGCGCCACTTGGCAGTGTGAGAATGCTTGCAAAGGATCTTAAGGTGAGCGCTCTCACCGTAAAAAAGGCATATGATGCCCTTGAGGAGGAGCAGCTGATCGCAACGGTGCATGGCAAGGGCAGCTTTGTGCTCGGGGTGAATCCGTCACTGCTTGCGGAAGAACAGAAAAGAGAGATCGAGCAGCGGATGGAACAGCTGGTGGCGAAGGCGCGGGCGTATGGCATGAGCGACGAAGAACTGCGGGCGGTTCTGGAATTGTTTTTGGAAGCATAGGAGTGCAATCACAGGAATGGAGAATCATATGAATGATGGGATGGTGCAACTGAATAAAGTAACAAAGGCATACGGGTCGTTTCAACTGGACTGCTCCATGGAAGTGCAGCCCGGGATGGCAACCGGATTTGTCGGGGCGAACGGAGCGGGAAAAACGACGACATTTCAGATTCTGCTGGGGCTGGTGCCGCCGGAGACGGGTGAGATAAGGATCTTCGGAAAACCATATACAGAACTGACTGCAAAAGACCGGGAGCGGATCGGGGTATCCCTTGCGGATTCGGGCTTCAGCCAGTTCCTTACCGTCCGGGATGTCACCGCCATTCTGCGGAATCTGTATACCAGATTTGATGAGGCCAGGTTCCTGGAAAAATGTCAGCGGTATGAACTTCCGGCGAACAAAAAAATCAAAGATTTTTCTACCGGGATGCAGGCAAAGCTGAAATTGCTGATTGCGATGTCACATGACGCCGACCTGCTGATTCTGGACGAACCGACGCTGGGACTCGATGTGATGTCCAGAGAGGCGATGCTTGAAGAACTGCAGGAATATCTGGATTCGGAGGGAACCGGCGGAGCACCGAGATCTGTCCTGATATCCTCCCACATCTCCAGCGATCTGGAAAAGTTCTGCGATGATATCTATATGATTGACCGGGGGAAGATCGTGCTTCACGGGGAGACGGATGTTCTTCTGGATTCATATGGTATCTTAAAAGTGGATGAACGGCAGTATCAGGCGCTGGATCGTAGATATCTGCTTGCCGGAATGCGGGAAGCGTACGGTTATCGCCTGCTGACGAACGAGCGCCGGTATTATCAGGAAAATTACCCGGATCTTGTGATGGAAAAAGGCAGCATTGATGATATTCTGATTTTGACAGCGAGGGGGGAGAAGCTATGAAAGGATTACTGACGAAGGATTTTCGGATTCTGGCAGGGCAGAAGCGGTATTTTACGATTATCATTCTGATTGCGGCCATTTTCCTTTGCAGCGGTCAGCCGGCGCAGATCATTGTGGGATATTGTACCATGTTCGGCATGCTTTTTACAGTAAACACGATCTCGTATGACGAATTCGATCACGGCTATCTGTTTCTGTTCACGCTTCCGGTGACCAGAAAAGATTATGTGCTGGAAAAATATGTATTTATGCTGCTGTGCGGCGGTGGTTTCTGGGCAGTTTCCGCAGCGGCCGGTTTTGTGGCGGATTATATCCGTGGAGATGTGGTGTCTCTTTTAGAATGGCTGATGCCCATGTTCCTTATTTTATTAGAGATGACAATTTTTCTGGCAGTCATGCTTCCGGTCAGCCTGAAATACGGTATGGAAAAAAGCAGGACAGCAACCATGATTCTGGGGTTTGCGGTGCTTGGGGCTGCAATTGCAGCAAGGAAGCTTCTGCCGGAGAATTTTGCGGGAGGGCTGAGGTGGTCTGCGCAGTTAAATCCTGCGGCCGTGACTGCGGTAGTGTTTCTGGTTTCCCTGGCCACATTGGCGGTATCCTTTGCGGGCAGTATCCGCATTATGCAAAAAAAGGTATTCTAAGGATTGCCACTTTACAAATAGTGCAAAAAATAGGATAATGGTATCACTTAAAAACAACATTTTACAATAGATGGGATTGATCATTTATGGAAATAGAACATATCGGTGATAACAAAATCCGCTGTGCACTGACGGAACAGGAGATCGAGAGTCTCGGATACGATATTGATGAGATCATTGCGAACAGCGAGATCACGCAGGAATTCATGCATACTGTCTTAGAACTCGTCGAGGAACAGGAACATATTCAGATGGAGGGCATCTCTCCGATGGTGAAGGCGGAGCTTTTGCAGGATCATAGTATGGCGATCACTTTTGGCGCAGACAAAGAGGTGTCACTGAGGGATCTGGTGAATACGGTCAGTCATATGATCAGCCAGCTGGATCCGGACGCTGCATCAGGGAAAACGGCCAAGGCAGAGGAGGGGAACGCACAGGCCGCAGCAGATACAGCGGATACGGCAGCCGCTGCGGGAACGCATAAGCGCACCGACCCGATGATCTGTGCACTGCGCTTTTCTTCCTTTGAGAATATGCGCAGGATGAGCCTGCTTGCTTTTCGCGGGAAGATTCCAAAGAGCAGTCTCTACAAGATGGACGGCGCGTACTATCTGATTCTGGATTTTACGGGATTTGCCAAGGAGGAGATGCGTCCATTTGCGTTCGGAACGATCGAGTATGACGATGCGCATTACTCCGATCAGGGGCACATTGCACATATCAGAGAGCAGGGAATTTGTATCATGAAAAAGCAGGCTCTTGAAATGCTGATGCAGTTGTGAGAAATAGATAAAAGCCGTTTTGTAAATAGGCAAAGTCCTCAAATCCGGTCACAAAATTTGGTAAAAATGCCGAACAACTTCCTGATGCATTTTCCACTATATATGCTATGATGGTAGAGGTGTGTGTACAAGATATATACACCAAGAAGAGCATAGCACAGAAGAAGGCGGGGGACGCCGGTGTGCGGAAAGTGGAGAAGTTATGAGCAGAGAGCAGATCTGGGAGCTTGAGGAGAACAAACGCAGCCTGTTAAGACAGGCCTATCGGATGAAGCAGGAATGTCCGCATATGTCGCCGGTTGGACTTGAGTATGAAATGTATGCCGCGATTATGAAAGAAGTGCGGGAGATTACGGCGAGATTACAGCTGTCTGCAGAGGCTTAGGATGGCGTTACAAAAGAAAATCAATATAAGAATAAAAAAGAGCTTTCATCCGGGTTTGCAGATGAAAGCTTTTTTGATATGATAAGGAGAGGATGCGGAATGAAGAGACAGAAGATGCGGACGGAACAGAAGTCTAATGTGAAAAACAGTGTGGGAAGACTTGTGTTTGTAGGATTATCCCTGCTTTTGCAGGTTTTGTGGATTTTGTTGCTGTTTTTGCGGTTGAATGCATATTCTACGGCAATCAGTTTATGCTTTAGTGTAGGAGCATTTCTTGTGGCGTTAAGCATTTACGCCAAGCACGAGAACGCTGCGTTTAAAATGCCCTGGATTATTCTGATTCTGGCGTTTCCGGTGCTGGGGCTCTGCATATATCTGGTGTTTGGACACAAGAATGTGGTCGCAAAGGCGATGCGCAGACGCTTTGAGACGATTGAACCGGTGCTGTTTGAGCAGATTCCCCAGGATGAGGCAGTGCTTGGGCGGCTGGAGGAGCAGGATTTTGCGGTGGCGAACCAGTGCCGCTATATCAAGCGGTTCGGGCATTATCCGGTGTACCGGAATACCGATGTGACATTTTACCCGGATGCGGCGGAGGGACTTGCGGCGCAGCTACACGATCTCGCGTCGGCAGAACATTTTATCTTTATGGAATATCACGCGATCGAGGAAGCGGAGGCGTTCGGCAGGATTAAGGACGTGCTCGCCGAGCGCGCGGCACACGGGGTGGAGGTACGCCTGTTTTACGATGATGTCGGCAGTATCGGCTTTATCGATCCGGGCTTTATCAAGCGCATGGAAGCCATCGGCGTAGAGTGCAGGGTGTTCAATCCGGTGCTTCCGGTCTTAAACATTTTCATGAACAACCGCGATCACAGAAAGATTACGGTGGTGGATGGAAAGATCGGCTACACGGGCGGCTACAATCTTGCGGATGAATATTTTAATATCACGCACCCGTACGGAGTCTGGAAGGATACCGGAATCCGTCTTGCCGGAGATGCGGTGGCAAGCCTGACTGTGACATTTCTTCAGATGTGGAATGCCACGGCGGAGGCGGACCATGAGTTTCAGACGTATTTTCCGAAGCTGGATTACCGCGCGGCAGACACCGGTTTTGTACAGCCGTATGCGGACGGCCCCCTGACGGACGGCTATTTTGCGGAGGATGTTTATTTGAATCTCATCAAGAGTGCGAAACACTTTTTCTATGCGGCGACGCCGTATCTGATTATCAGCGATGATATGACGAGGGAACTGTGTCTGGCTGCCGAGCGGGGTGTGGATGTGCGGATTGTGACACCGGGAATCCCGGATAAGAAGTTAGTGTATCAGACGACGCGCTCCTACTATGCGCCTCTGGTGCGGCGCGGTGTGCGCATCTATGAGTACACGCCGGGATTTATCCACCAGAAGCAGACACTCTGCGACGGGGAGACGGCGACAGTCGGAACGATCAATTTTGACTATAGAAGCCTGTACCATCATTTTGAAAACGGCGTGCTGCTGCATGGCTGCGGTGCACTCGGTGCCATCGGAGAGGATTTTGAGCAGATATTTGAGGTGTCGCGCGAGGTGACGGAACAGTATAAGGGAAAGCGGAGTATGGGGCTTCGCATCATACAGTGTATTCTGCGGTTGTTTGCACCGCTGTTATAGGAGAAGGAAAATGCGACGTATTGCGTCTGCGGAACGGAGGTTTTTATGCTGAGAGAGTGGAAAGAGCCGGTAAGACCCGGGGAAGAGGAATTAAAGATGCGCCTTGCGGCAGCCAGGGAAAAGCTTGCCGCCCAGCAGCTTCTCATCAAGGAGCAGAAAGTGCCGGTACTGGTGCTGCTGGAAGGCTGGGGAACGGCGGGAAAAGGCTACTGCATCGGTCAGATCATCGAGAATATTGACCCGCGCCATTTTAAGGTGGAGTCCATGGAGAGAAAGACCGGGGAGGAAGAGCGCAAGCCGTTTTTATACCGCCATTTTACCCGGATTCCGGAGGCGGGAAAGTTTGTATTTTTAGATTCCGGCTGGATGGATGAGGTGGTGGAAGAGCGCCTTCACGGGGAGCTTTCCGAGGAAAAATATGCAAAGCGCATCGAGAGCGTGCGGCGTTTTGAACGTCAGCTGACGGATAACGGCTACCTCGTGATGAAGTTTTTCCTGCATATCTCCAAGAAGGAGCAGACCAGACGGATGGAGCGCCTCACAGATGAAAAAGACACCGTCTGGCGTGTGGGGAAAAAGGATCTGTGGCAGAACAGTCACTACGAGAAGTGCATGGATGCGTTTTCTTCCTATTTGAAGAGCACGAATATGCCGTCCGCACCGTGGTATATTGTGGATGCAAAGTCGAAGAAGTGGACGGAATTGCAGGTGCTTGAGACGCTGACGCAGGGAATTGACATTGCGCTTGACAACCGTGATATGGCGGTTCCGCTTCTGCAGAATGTATTCCCGTTAGAGCGCATGCCGCTTCTCTCGGAGATACCGCTCGATAAGACGCTCGATGAGGAGACGTACCGCAAGGAGTTAAAGCATTTAAAACAGCGGCTTGGCGAGCTGCACAACCGCCTGTACCGCAAGAAGGTTCCGGTCATCATCGCCTATGAGGGATGGGATGCTGCCGGAAAGGGCGGAAACATCAAGAGAGTCGCCGGTGCGCTGGATCCGCGAGGATATGAGGTGCAGCCGATTGCAAGTCCTGAGCCACATGAAAAGGCAAGGCATTATCTCTGGAGATTCTGGACAAGACTTCCGAAGACAGGACATGTGGCTATATTTGACAGAACCTGGTACGGCAGGGTCATGGTCGAGCGTATTGAGGGCTTCTGCAGTGAAAATGACTGGCAGCGCGCTTACAACGAGATCAATGAGTTTGAAAAGGAACTCTCCGACTGGGGTGCGGTTGTGATCAAATTCTGGGTACAGATCGATAAAGATACCCAGCTGGAACGCTTTAAAGACCGGGAAGGTACGCCGGAAAAGCGCTGGAAGATCACAGATGAGGACTGGCGTAACCGCGACAAGTGGGATCAGTATGAGGAAGCGGTCAACGAAATGTTAAAAAAGACCAGTACAAGCTATGCGCCGTGGCATATCCTGGAGTCCAATGATAAGAAATACGCGCGCGTGAAGGCGCTTAAGATCGTTGTGGACGAGGTGGAAAAGGCACTGAAGGAGAGAAAATAATTTACAGGAAAAGCGAAGCAGGCATTACGAATTCGTAGTGTCTGCTTTTTTTGCAGCAATCAATAGTTTATAATAATTTAATTTGTTCCCGGAATCAGCGTGTGCTAAGATAAATATATAAAAGCATATTTTCTATCCGGACAACAGTCCGTCTGTCCGCCATCCGGCGGTTCTAAACATTCTTGTTATTTCAGAAAATTCATGCTTTTTCCACAATCAAAAAGCAGGGGTTTTCAAAGAACTGCTCCTGCGGCAACAGGAGGAAAATAAAATATGGACAAAACAAAAGAAACAGGAAATCAGGTATACCGCAGTTACAAAGACCGGCTGTTCCGCATGGTGTTCCTGGAGAAAAAGGAGCTGCGCAGCTGGAGTAATGGGTGGACGATTTATGGGAGACAGCTCGTAAGGATACCGACACCGCGCTTTTTCGTGTTCTATAACGGAAGGGATATGCAGCCGGAGCGGCAGGTGTTAAAGTTGTCCGACGCGTTCATGAACCCGGAGGAAGATCCGGCACTGGAATTAAAAGTTGTGATGTTAAATATCAACCTCGGCAGGAATAAAGAACTGATGGAACAGTGCCATACGCTGCTTGAGTACGCGCAGTTTGTTGACCGGCTCAGAACCTGTGAAAAGAGCATGGGACGGGAAGAAGCGGTGAAACATACGGTGGATACCTGCATCAGAGAAGGGATCCTGCGGGATTTCCTGTTAAAATACAGGGAGGAGGCC
>ERZ857629.4448-NODE-4448-length-10855-cov-4.587778_pt1 | contig 10855 bp, 8 predicted proteins | sample MGYA00519700_ERZ857629 | MGnify/ENA primary metagenome ERZ857629 (study PRJEB31778, sample SAMEA3449351) | human gut metagenome | biome: human gut; feature: human-associated habitat; material: faeces | place: United Kingdom | collected 2010/2012 ... | reverse complement strand
ACTCGCACTGGTACTGGCTGTCATCATGGTTTGCACCATGGCTATGGCTGTTACTGTAAGCACTGCTAATCCCTATGGTACTAACGATCCCGATACTAACGCTGTTAGAATGAACGCTATCACTCCCGGTGAGTCTCTGGTTTTCACTTCTGCGGAACTGGAAGCTGGCGACATTGAGAAGGCTTCTGATTACACCGTTAAGATTACTTTCGCCAAGGGCGCTGACCTGGTTGCTTCTCAGGGCTGGGTTGAGACTTCTAAGGGCGTATTTGTTTATGCTGTTAATACTAAGACCAGCACCACCGCTGTTCAGGATGATAATGCTGATATTGTCATCTCTTCGATTGTTGTTACCAAGACTGGCGTTAAGAACCCTGTTCTTGAAACAGCTTTTGCGAAGAAAGTTGCTGGCGTTGTAAAATATGCTTATGCGAGCAATTCCTACGGCACCGTAATGGCTAATGCTGATCTCACTGGCTTCGGTTGGGAGAAGCTGGATGTCGATGCAACTGAATTTGGCGCTAACAAGTTCGCCATGGCTTGGGATTATGGTTATACCCACGCTGACCTCACCATCTCTGCTGATGGTCTGTCCATTGATCCTAATCCGCTGACCGGCGGTGTTATTTACACCGTTAAGCGCACCGAGCAGGCCAATGCCGCTACCAAAACCTACTGCTATACCGCTGAGTCCGGTTTTGTTGCAGGTTATGAACTGAAAGTTGGTGAGAAGCTCCTGTTTGTCAATGTTGGCACTCTGCCCACCACTGGCACCGCAGCTTCCAATAAGCTCACTAAGAACCTGGTCGACAACGATGTTACCGTTAAGGCTACTCTGGAAAATGTTGTTGTTCCTAATAAGGCAGTTACCTTGACTGCTGATGGCGCTAAGGATGGCTACAAGATGTATATGGTTAAGGCTGATGGCTCCGTTGTTGATCTGGGCGCTAAGTTCGACGACAACAAAGTTCTTACCGCTACCGCTACTCTGACTGGTCCCGTTATCGTTACTGATAAGGCTCTGACCGCTTCTGCTGGCACCACTACCGGCACCACCACCAACCCCGGCACCGGCGCTAACGATGTTGTTGGCGTAGCTGCTGCTCTGGCTGTTGTTGCTCTGGTTTCCGGCGCTGCCATCTCCCTGAAGAAATAAGATAGTCTACTGACTGCTTAAATCTCCTAAGAGATAAACCAAATCACCCCCCGGTTTCTCCAGCCGGGGGGCTTTGCTTGTCTTTCTTTGCCGCAGGTGGGCACACTATGTAGTGCCGCCCCGCCCCAAGCCAAAGCTGATAGATAGCGCCGTGTCGATCTCCGCCATGCTGGTGTCATCCAGCCGGCCCATGCGCTCCTTCAGCCGCTTTTTATCAATCGTGCGGATCTGCTCCAGCAGAACAATGGAATCCCGCGTAAGGCCGCTGGCGTTGCCCTGCACCTGGATGTGCGTGGGCAGGTTGGCCTTATCGTGTTGGCTGGTGATGGCTGCCGCAATGACGGTGGGGCTATATCGATTGCCTACATCATTTTGCACAATGAGTACCGGACGCACCCCACCCTGCTCGCTGCCCACCACCGGACTCAAATCGGCGTAGTAGATATCGCCGCGCTTGATGGTCACATTTATCACTCCCCCGGGCTTTGGTTTCATCCTTAGTTTTGGCGCTCTGCGGGCAAATTATACCGCCTGCCCGGTGCATCCTATGCCCATGGGGAGAATTTGGTGCGGCCAAAAGAAAGCCCCCCGGCTGGAGAAACCGGGGGGTGTTTTGTTGTCTCAATGAGAATTAAGCAAGCGGTGGCTTATCTTATTTCTTCAGGGAGATGGCAGCGCCGGAAACCAGAGCAACAACAGCCAGGGCAGCAGCTACGCCAACTACATCGTTAGCGCCGGTGCCGGGGTTGGTGGTGGTGCCGGTCTCGGTGGTGGTGGAGGCAGTTACAGGCAGAGTGCCGTTGATAACAACAACAGCAGCAGTGGAGGTCTTGAAGGTCAGAACGCCGTCATCAAGAACAGCAGTAACCTTGGCAACCTTGCCGTTAGCATCAATGGTGTAAACATTCCAAGCGGAAGTAGCATGCTCGATAACTGCATCCATCTGAACATTGGAAGCACCAATGGGAACATAGCGAGCCTTTACATTATCAGAGATGATCTTGTTGTCATCCAAAACCTTCTGAACATCAGCAGCAGAAGGAGCAGCCTTCACCATATAGGTGGAACCAGCGGTTACAACCAGATCCAACTTCTTAAAGCCGGTAGCAACACCAACAGCACTAACCTTACCAGTGGTAACATCCTTACCCTCGGCATCAGTGCCCTTCTTTACGGTGTAGATGGTGCCAGTCTCATAATTATCACCAATCTCAAACAGACCATCAGCGGTGATAACAACATCCTTGGCGTTGTAGCCAACATCCAGGGTCAGAGACTTCTCATCCATAATGAGATACTTCTTGCCGCTAGCGGGTTTATACTCGTTTGCAACAAAGCCGGTAGCTTTAGAAACGATCTTCTCAATAGCGAAATCCAGCTTGCCATCCTTGGTAGCAGTGCTATCCTTCAGAGTGATAACATAGTAGTAAGTGCCATGATCATCCTTGGCCCAACCCTGGGAAGCAACCAGTTCAGCACCCTTGGAATAGGTTACGGTAACCTTGTTGCTGGCAGGAACGAACTCATTCTTGGAGTTCTTGGCATAGTTATCGCCAAACAGATCACCAACAGTGAAGAGGATGCTAGAGCCAGGAGCAACAGTAGTGAGGGTCATACCCTCAAAGCCAGTGGGAGTAGTAGTGGGAGATACAACTACAGTGCCACCAATAGTAACAGCCATAGCCATGGTGCAAACCATGATGACAGCCAGTACCAGTGCGAGTACTTTTTTCATTGTGATTTCCTCCTATAATTAAACAAAAAGCCGCAAACCCGCTTAATCAAGGGCTTTTCGAGCCCCTTTCCTACACCACCCACCCCCAAATTTGTGTGTAAAAAGTGGTGTAAATGGGGGTGGTCTTTTGGCGTGGGACAAGCCCATCTTACCACCCCCGCAAATCACAAATCACAATGTTTTTGTTCCGCATATCTCCCAATATGGCCCAAATTGATCCACATAATATGCAAAATAGAAAATTGCACCGTTACCAAATTGTAATATTTACACTAATTTACATAAATCGCGGAAAAAATTACACCATCCGGTGGTGTAAGCGCAAAAACTCTTCCAAAAATATGTCCCAATAGTGTAGAATGGGGAATACCGGCGAATTTTGTCGCCGAGAAAGGAGTTAATGTGTATGCAAGAAGTACAAAAAACCGAAAAACGCAAGGACACCCGCGGCCGCGTGCTGCGCACCGGAGAAAGCCAGCGCCCCGATGGCAGCTACCAGTTCCGCTGGAGTGAGGGCGGCGAGCGCCGCACCCGCTATGCCCCCACATTGGAGGCCCTCCGGCAAAAGGAGGACGAGATCGCCCGCCAGCGGCTGCTGGGCCGCCTTTCCACCGGGGGCAGCGCCACCGTGGGCCAGCTGGTGGAACGCCACATGCTGCTGCGCCCCAACCTGCGGGAGCGTACCCGCCGCAGCTACCGCAATACCATCGCCCACCTGCAGCCGGATGACCTCTGGAGCCGCAAGGCCAAGGATGTCACGGTGGGGGATTGCAAGCTCTATTTCACCCGTCTGCAGCAGGGCGGCCTTTCCTACGAATCCATCCGCAACGACCATTCTTTCCTCTCCTCGGTGTTCAAAAACGCCGTGGAAGAAGGCACCGCCGGCTGGAATCCCTTTTCATTCCGTCTGGGCTTTCTCCAGCGGGAGCCCAAAAAGGAGCGGGAAGCCCTCACCCCGCAGCAGCAGGCCGCCCTCTTGGAATTCATGGAGCAGGATACCTACTGCCGCCGCTACCGCGACCTGTTTTTGATCCTCCTGCATACCGGTCTCAGGGCAGGGGAGTGCGCCGGACTCACGGTCGAGGATATCCACCTGCACAGCGGCTATCTCCAGGTCGATCACCAGGTCTACTACTCCCCGGAGCAGGGAGGTATGGTGTGGGCGCCCCCAAAAACCGAAAAAAGCTGCCGCAAGATCCCCCTCACCGCCCCCGCGGCAGAAGCGCTCCAGCGGCGCATCCTCGTGGCCCGTCAGTTCGGCCGGTGTCAGGTCATCGGTCAGCGGCGGCATTTTTTATTTCCCTGCCTCAATGGCTCCCGCCCCTTGCATGGCGTCGATTTCGACCGCATCTTCCGCAATGTCCATCGGCGCTACGCCCAAAGCGGCGGTATCCCCATCGCCGCCCTCACCCCGCACATCCTGCGCCACACCTTCTGCACCGGCCTGGTCCGCCGCGGGCTGGATGTCAAAAGCGTGCAGTACCTCATGGGCCACGCCTCGGCCGGCGTCACCCTGGATGTTTACAGCCATGTCAATTATACCGATGTAAAGGAGAAGATGCTGGATCTCGCCTCGTAACCCCGGGCGCAAATGGATATAAAAACGGCAAACCCCCAAATGCAGGGAAATGGCTGCATACAGGGGGATTATTTTTTACCCTTTTTCAGTTTTCATCGGGGGCATAGCCCAGTACATTACGGGGCTGGCCGTACACATCCCGCAGGATAGCCACCCGCTCCAGTCCGGCGTTTCGCAGCAGCGCGGCCACCGCCTCGCCCTGCTCCTCGCCTATCTCATACAGCAGCAGCCCGCCGGGGGCCAGCATCCGCGGGTAAATGTCATTAAACCCCCGGTAGAAGTCCAGCCCGTCGGTCCCGCCGTCCAGCGCCATAGCCGGCTCCCGCCGCACCTCCCTTTGCAGGGTGGGCAGCTCGCCGCTGGCAATATAGGGCGGGTTGCTCAGGATAGCGTCATACGGCCCTTGGATCGTCGGGGGAGGGCAGAGGGCGTCGCCCTGCACGGCGGTCACATTGTCCGCCTTATGCCGGGCCATATTGGCCCGCAGGTACGCCATCGCCTCCGGGGATAGCTCCAGCACCGTCACATTGGCCGCTGGCAGCGTTTTCGCCACCGTAATGGCAATACACCCGCTGCCGCCGCAAAGCTCCAGCACGCGGCATTCTGGCCGTTTTCGCAGGTAGTCTATGGCCGCCTCCGCCAGCTGCTCGGTCTCCGGCCGGGGGATCAGCACTCCGGGGCCTACCGTAAAGTCCCGCCCCATAAAGTCCCATTCCCCCAGGATATACTGTACCGGCTCCCCGGCGGCCCGCCGCCGCAGCAGCGCAAGGTATTCCTCCCGTTCGGCCTGCGGATAGTGCTCATCCTTTTTCAGGGGGTAGTTGGTGCGGTTCAGCCCGCTCACCTTTTCCAGCAGCAGGAATGCGTCCGTCGCGGCATCGTCGCAGGGGGCTGGGTGCACCCGCCGCCGCAGCAGATGCTCCCCTTGCCGCAGCAGCTCCCGGTAGGTGCCTTTACCAGCGGTCGGCATTTTCGTCCTCCGGTATCACTGCCTCCAGGGCGGCAATGGCGCACTCTATCTGGCTGTCATCCGGTTCGCAGGTGGTGATATGCTGCAGCCACATGCCGGGTGCCGAGATGATGCGGGTCAGAATCCCGTCGGAGCGGCCCGCCAGCTTGATGAGCTCATAGCTGATGCCCACCACCACCGGGATAAGCGCCAGCTTCAGCAGCATCCGGATGGCCGGGTTATCCCAACTGATAAAGGAGCCCACAATGATGGAGATAAACACCACCAGAAACAAAAAGCTGGTGCCGCATCTGGGGTGGAACCGCCGCTGCGGCCGGATATTTTCCACCGTCAGGGGCAGTCCGGCCTCATAGCAGGCGATGGATTTATGCTCCGCCCCGTGGTACTCAAAGACCCGGTGGATCTCCTTCATGCGGCTGCACAGCCACATGTATCCCACCAGGATGATGACCTTGATGAGACCCTCAAAGAGCGAAAGCCCAATGCCGGCGCCCAGCAGCGGCTTCAGCAGGGAAGAAAGCCCGGTGGGGATAAAGATAAACAGCACCGCCGCCAGGGCCACCCCCAGCACCACGGCCACACCGCCCAGTACCTTCATCAGGTTATCGCCCAGCTTTTCCTCCAGCCACTTGTCAAATTTGGTGGGCTCCTCCTCCACGCCGGCCTTTTCGGCGCTCTTCATCAGGCAGCCGTAGCCCACCACCATCGAATCCACCATATTGAAGATGCCCCGGATAAACGGCGTCTTGCGGGTCCACGGGGTCTTGCTGCCCTTGTGGGTGTTCCATGTCTCCACATCGATGCTGCCGTCCGGCATCCGGGTGGCCATAGAGGTCAGCACCGGCCCCCGCATCATAATACCCTCAATGAGAGCCTGTCCGCCGATCGAAGTTTTTTTCTTATCTGCCATAGTGTTCGGGTTGTCTCCTTTCTTATCTTGCCATAGGGCAGGGAAGCGGCCGCAGCCGCCTCACTTACTTTTGCCATGATGGGAACAGCTCCCCGTCTTTTATCTTGCCAGCGGCAGGGTGATGGTCACAGTCGTGCCCTCTCCCTTCCGGGAGGACAGCTTGAGGCTGCCGCCGTGCATATTGATGATCTCATCCGCCACCGCCAGCCCTATGCCGGAACCGCGGCGGGAGGATTTTCCTTTGTAAAAACGGTCCTTCACCCTCGGCAGCTCCTCCGGCGCGATGCCGATGCCGGTATCCGCCACCGAGATAACGGCGCTGCCGCTTATGGTGGTCAGCGTCACCGCCACGGTGTCCCCGCCGTCAGAGTACTTGATGGCGTTATCCAGGATATTGATAAACACCTGCCGCAGCCGGTTGCGGTCTGCATAAACGATGATGACGCCCTCCGGCTCCTCGTACAGCAGGGTCTTGTTTTCCCGTCGGGCCCGCTCAGTGTACATCAGCACCACATCGCTCAGCTCCGCCGCCAGGTCCACATTCTCGCGGGTAAGCACCATCCGCCCGCCCTGGATGCGGGAAAAGTCCAAAAGCTCCTCCACCATCTGAGAAAGCCGCTCCGTCTCCCCCATGATGACCTGCATGCCCTTCCGCCTTGTTTCGGGGTCCAGGTCGTCGTCGCTCAGCAGTGTTTCGCCCCAGCCCCTTATGGCGGTCAGCGGGGTGCGCAGCTCGTGGGAAACCGAAGAGATGAAGTCATTTTTCACCTGCTCGGCGTTACTCAGCTCCTCCGCCATATTGTTGATGGAGGCGCACAGCTGGCCGATCTCATCGTCATTGTGGGTGTCCAGCCGCACATCAAAGTCGCCCTGGGCGATCTGCCGGGCGGTCCGGCTCACCTCGCCCACCGGCGCGATGATGGAATTCATGAAGTAGCTGCTGGTATACAGCACAAACAGCAAAATGGCCAGCGCCACCAGCGCCGCAAAAACGGTGATCAGGGTCAGCTGCCGGTCGATGGCCTGCATCGAGACCACATACCGCAGCCCCAGCAGGTCCTCGCCCGAAAGGGAGGAAAGCACGGTCACAGCCATGATCTTCTGGCCCTCCCACCGCCCGGTAAAGGAGCCGCTTTCGCCGTTTTCCCTTGCCATGGCCAGGTCCGGCATGGTGGTATCCTGCGGCATAAACCCGCTGGAGGTAAGGAACACCTGCCCCTCGGCATCCAGCGCCATCAGCTCTATGCGGTCCCTGTACTCAAAATCCTGTACCAGCTCATACAGCCGGGCATTAAAGTCGCTGCCCGCATCGGCCGCGGCACTTTCCAGGCGGGCGCTTACCGCGGCCGCCCGCGTGCGGATGTACTGGGAGGCACTGTTATAGTAGAAGGAATGCATGGCGGCGGAAACCACTATGACCATGGCCACCATAATGACCACGATAATGCCGAAGCTATTCAGTAACCACCGCTTGGTGATGCTGCTGTGTGGTGCCATCGGCTTTCCGCCTCCTTTCTTCCGCTTTGTTTTTTGGGACGCTCCGTCCGGCGAAAACCGGCGCTGGCGGCGTCAGAGAGCCTCGACAGGCATCAGTCCGCCTTCGCCGGACAAGAGCCTGCCTGCGGCCCTCTTTCTTGCCATCCTCCGCTTTTCGGCCGGCCCCAAAGCCCCGCGGATCTTTTCGGGGCGCTTATTCCACCCACTTGTAGCCAAAGCCCCACACCGTGGTGAGGTATTTGGGGTTGCTGGGCTCCGGCTCTATCTTCATCCGCAGCCGACGCACATTCACATCCACTATCTTGTCATCGCCAAAGTAGCTGTCGCCCCACACGGTGGCCAGCAGGGCGCTGCGGTCCAGGGCTACATTGGGGTTGCGCATAAAGTGCTCCATCAGCTGAAATTCCACCTGCGTCAGGTCGATCTTCTGGCCGTCGCGGGTCAGGCTGCGGCTGCGGATATTGAGCTGGAACGGGCCGGAGCGCAGTTCTGTCTCCGGCTCCTGCTTGGCGCTGCTCATGCTTACCCGGCGGTAAACGGCATCCACCCGGGCCACCAGCTCGCTGGGGCTAAAGGGCTTGGTGATGTAGTCATCGGCGCCCAGCATCAGGCCGTTCACCTTGTCCATCTCCTGGCTTTTGGCGGAAAGCATGATGATGCCCAGGGTATTATTTTTCTCCCGGATATGCTTGCAGACGGCAAAGCCATCGATGCCGGGCATCATGATATCCAGAATGGCGACCGAAAAGCTGTCGCCCTGCTCATCAAAGACACGGATGGCATCCTCGCCGCAGCTGACATCCACGACCTCGTAGCCGCTGCGCTGCAGATTGATGACCTCAAATTCACGGATGGCGTCCTCGTCCTCACAGATGAGAATTTTGCGGGGTGCTGCCATAAGTTTTACCTCCTGTGTGTTGGTTTTTTGGAAACCCCATGGGGGAGAATTGCGATATTTTTCCGGCTTCTGGTTTTACTGGGGGAGGGGATTGGCCATCTCCCGACGCAGGGCGGCGATCCCAGTAGGGAGAACGCTGTTTTTTCCCTGGCCGCGGCCGACGGGCTGCCGGTTGGTTTTTAGCGAGCCGTTTTCCCTCAGCTTGAATTTTAAGCCCAATAGGGGAATCGGCTGGCGCTTTGCCGGTTTCCCGGTGCAGGGCTGGGACAGCAGTTATCCCAGCAGGGAGAAGCCTTCTTCCACCTGTGTCATGCTGATGGGGCTGCCGGCCGGCAGGAAAGCGTAGTAGGCAAATTGACCGCGGGTGGCCAGCAGGGTGTAGCCCTCCGGCTCGGTGCCCTCGGCGGCGGAAACCACCCGCAGCCGCAGGTATTCCTCGCCGGTTTCATTCAGGCTGCCGGTGTACCGCCGGAAAATGACCTCCCTGGTCTCGGCCCGGCGGGAAAGGGTCAGGGCATCCATCCAGTACTGGTCGTACAGGGCGGGCGGCAGGATAAAGCGCCAGCCATCGGTGGTATTCTGGTAGCAGGCGGCCACGGTGGAATAGCTGCCGTACTGCAGGGTCCGGTACTCGGTAAAATAGCGGGTCTCTTCCCGGCTGCTGCCGGCGGAGCCGGGCACAACGGCGCTCCAGGGCAGCTCCACTATGCCGTCGCCGTTGATATCGGCCGGGGAGGCCCCGGAGTAGCAGTAACCATCGGCATAGCCGGTGGGGGCTTCCTCCTGCGGGAGGACCAGCCGGCCGTTCTGCACGCCCACAAGAAGGGAGGCAGTCATATCGGCATTGATGCGGCCGGAGAAAACGGTGCCGGGCAGCTCCTGCGCGATGAGGCCGGTGACCGATTCCAGGATGTTCTGCAGGCGCAGGGAGCTGTAAGCGGAATCCAGCACCGAGATGCCGACGCCGCTCCAGCCGATGTACTGCAGGGTGACGCCGCCATCCACGGTGGCCGCTATGAGTTCTTCATAGCCGTCGCCGTCAAAATCGGCAATGGCCATGCCATCGCAGCTGATGTGAAATTCCTCCGAGAGGGCAGCATCCCGGTAGCGGTACAGGTACAGGGTATCAAATTCCCGGTCGGGCTCCCGCCAGCCCACCAAAAGGTCGGTGGCGCCATCGCCGGAAAGGTGCCTGAAATCCACGAAAAGGACCTCGCCCTCAGTGCCGGGCAGGGCATTGCGGGCCCGCCAGCGGCCGTCGGATTTATCCAGAATTTGCAGGTAGACCAGTGGCTCATCCTCCACGGTGTAAAAGGCAACGGCTTCCTGCTCTTCATCACCGTCCAGATCGGTGAAAATGTAGGGGGAGCGGTAGCTGCCGCCGGCGGGGTAGCACAGCCGCAGCTCCTGGCCGACCACATCCCGCAGGGCTTCATCCACCTCGGTTTGCAGCTCGGAAAGGACGGGAGGCGTGAGGAGGGAATCGACATCGGGCTGGTAAAGATCGCAGCCGGAAAGACCCAGCAGCAGACCGGCCCCCAGGGTCAGAGTACAGATGAGCTTTTTCATGGCGGTTCCTCCTTTCCGGCCGTTTGGGTACAAACACCCAATCTACCATCTTCCATTGTAGTCTTTTTCCAGCAGCCTGTCAATGAACGGGGTGTAAATTCGGCGGGCCGAAAAAGGAAAATTTTCTACGAAAAGGAAGCAGGAATTTCCGGGGGAAATTGCGTATCGCACGCGTGCGCGCAGGCGGGCATGGGTACGCGCGCGTGGGAGGGGTTATCCTAAAAATGGAAATATGGGGCGGATAGCGCAAGGCGGGCGGGAGATGATCGATCTTGCGGGGAGGGGGCGTGAGCCGTCACGCCCCAGAGGTTCCGCGGCGCCGAAGGCAAGATGAAATTAAGGGATAGTTTTTGCAAACAATCCCTCCGGCTCATTTCATTCGCCACCTCCCTTTACACAAGGGAGTCTGTTGAGTGATGCACTGAAGCGAGTAGCGCGAAGTTCTTTTCGGGTACCACAAGGCTGGCGACCGAAGGGAGCCCACAGAGGGACAAGGCCACGGGGAGGGGCGGCGGAGCCGCCGCCGGGCGCAGCCCGGCGG
>ERZ857629.4444-NODE-4444-length-10859-cov-18.368752_pt1 | contig 10859 bp, 9 predicted proteins | sample MGYA00519700_ERZ857629 | MGnify/ENA primary metagenome ERZ857629 (study PRJEB31778, sample SAMEA3449351) | human gut metagenome | biome: human gut; feature: human-associated habitat; material: faeces | place: United Kingdom | collected 2010/2012 ... | reverse complement strand
AAGATAGAGCTTCCGTGAGGCATCGGCAGCGGAGAAACCTCGCACCAGATAGGACGGATGTCTGTAGTCTTACGACCGTCGAGACGCTTGCCCTCGTCGAGGATGCAACGGCGCATAGAGTCGCGCATAACGTCGGCGTAGTAGCGCACCATCTCTGCGTGCTTCTCGTCGAGCTCCTCAGCTGTGAGGTCTGTGTGAGCTGCGTCATAAGCCTCCTGGAAGTCAGAGAGAATCTTGTCGAAAGCCTCCTCGCGCGACTTCTTGTCGTGGTCGCCCGACTCTGCGATAGCGTAGCACTTGTCGTAGGTCTCCTTGCGGAGCTGCTCGCGGAGTTCCTCGTCGTTCACCTCGTGGCAGTACTCGCGCTTAACGTCTGTGCCAAGCTCCTTAGAGAGCTCTGTCTGCAGTTCGCACATCGGCTTGATAGCAGCCATGGCAGCCTTCAACGCGCCGATCATGTCCTGCTCCGAAACTTCCTTCATCTCGCCCTCTACCATCATGATGTTCTCTGCAGAAGCACCTACCATGATATCCATGTCGGCATCCTTCATCTGCTCGAAGGTAGGGTTGATAACGTACTCGCCGTTGATGCGTGCTACACGCACTTCTGAAATCGGGCACTCGAAAGGTATATCTGAACAAGCCATAGCGGCTGAAGCTGCAAATCCAGCGAGAGCATCAGGCTGGTCAACGCCGTCGGCGCTGAGAAGCATAATCTGCACATATACCTCTGCGTGGTAGTTAGACGGGAAGAGCGGACGGAGCACACGGTCTACGAGACGCGATGTGAGGATCTCGTTGTCGCCCGACTTGCCTTCACGCTTTGTGAAGCCGCCAGGGAAACGGCCTGCTGCTGAGTACTGCTCTTTGTAGTCTACCTGCAAAGGCATGAAATCTGTTCCGGGAACTGCATCTTTTGCGGCACAAACAGTGGCGAGAAGTACGGTGTTGCCCATACGCAGTACAACACTTCCGTCGGTCTGCTTTGCCACTTTCCCGGTCTCAATGCTGATGGTTCTGCCATCAGGCAATGATACTGTCTTTGTAATTACGTTCATCTAAATCTTTATTTACATCAAAAAAATTGTAATATGTGAGCAAAGTTAGTCAATTTCAATGGTATAAACGAACAATCGCCGATTATTTTTGTTTTTTTGTATAATTTTCCACTGCAGCATCTGCAATCATAGAAGATACGCTCCTCAGAGCCATGCAAGCCCCGTTTGTTATTCAGAACCTGAAACTCAGCCCTACACCCAATGTTTTTCTGTTTGCCAGATTATCATTGAGCATGCTGACGTTGGCAGAAAGCGCCAATTTCTTTTGATGATGGGCTGCTATAAGGAATGACGTGGTCCATATCACACTTGCTCCGAACGAGGCGGCTAATCCGATGGCAAATGGATTAACTCCGGGGCCGTTTTCTTGAAAAGATGCAACGTATGCCGTTCCTAATAAGCAATATAAGCTGGCTAAAAAGAAGACACTGCCGCCCACCCAAGCTGTCCACTTGAATATTCTTGCCTTCTTCAACCGCTTAGCGGAAGTGTCTTCAGCGATACTTTTCAGCAATTCGGCGTCCGACACAAGTGTGTCGTTGTGTTGCAGCAAAGTGAAGTTCTCTGACTTAACATCTGTGCCATAATTTTCCAATACCGTTACCGTCGAAGTAGCGGTTGGGGTGTCGCCATTGGCGATGGCGTCTTGAGCGTTGACGGCAAGTGAGCATATCACGACTGCCATCAGCATAAAGAATCGTAGACTTCTCATCATTTCTTATGTTGTTATGCCAGCATATAATCTGGCATAGGGTTAGACATAAGCAAATTTAGCTGATTCTCTCGAAATGACAAACAATAAAAAGAATTTTTTGATAAATTCGTTTATTATACGTACATTTGCATAAACGGGAGTCGCCGCGCTCTGCCGCCGCTTGCTCGGCTCCAACCCATGCAGCGTGTGCGGCTGTGTTGGTGCATACTTGCTTTGTTGGTGCACTTCTTGCTCTGGCAAGCGGCAAAGCCGAGCGGAGACAAGTGCACCCCCTATAAATACCCTATAACCTTAAAGAAAAATAAAGATATGGACAAGAAAAACGAATTTATGCGCCGTGCCATCGAGCTCTCCGAGGAGAGTGTGCGCACTGGCGGCGGACCGTTTGGAGCGGTCATCGTGCGTGGCGACGAAATCATCGCCGAGGCGTCTAACAACGTTACTATCGACAACGACCCTACGGCGCACGCCGAGGTGAACTGCATACGCAAGGCTACGCGCCGCTTAGGTACGTTCGACCTCGCCGGATGCGACATCTACACCTCTTGCGAGCCGTGCCCTATGTGCTTGGGCGCCATCTATTGGGCGCATCTCGACCGCATCTTCTACGGCAACGACCGCAAGGATGCTGCAGCCATCGGCTTCGACGACGACTTCATTTACCAGGAGATGCCGCTCAAGCCCGAACAGCGCCACAAGACGATGCAGCGTCTGATGGGTATGGAAGCACTCAAGGCGTTCCGCATGTGGGAGGAGAACACTGAGAAAACAGAATATTAAAATTAGTAATGGAGGTCTCCGGTCCTCGGCAGCACAAAGTCGAATATAAACAAGGCTAACTGCTGCGGAGGCCGGAGACCTCCGCTACTGTTATACAGCCTTGTTCATGCTCTTTATCTTGCCGGCGAGATAAGCCTTAAACTCCTCGCAGCCAATCACTTCTATATCCTCGTAGAGTCCGAGCACGAAGCGGCCTATGCCGAGGAACGACACCACTTCGCCTTCGAAAATCCAGTCCGTGTCGCCGTCGGCGGTGAAGCACTTTGCCGACTGCGGATACTCCTCCACCATGAGGTTGTAGGAGAGCAGTCCCATGCGCATTTTCACCATGTAGCGCTGCTCACCAGTGAACATGAACATGTCGGTGTACATCTGCTTGTGGCGGTCGTCGAAGGTCCAGGGCACGTCGATTATCTCCACCGACTCCATGCGCGACAGGCGGAACGTCTTGTTCTCGTGCGAGCGTATCTCGTGACAGCGCACGTCGCGCTCGTCGTTCATCAGCTGGTACGGCTCCACGATGCGGTCGGTGACGGTGTTGCTGTGGGGCGAGGCGTACTTGTGCAGCACTACCATCTTGCGCGTAGCCATCGCCTCGCGCAGCTTCGCCACGCAGTCGTTCATGCGGCGCTGCAGTTCGGGGTTGACGGCGTCGGGCAGATTGAACGATCGCGAGAGTTTCTGGCGTATGTTCACAGCTGTATGGTCGCGCGTGCCGTCGGTGTCGAGTCGGCGGCAGATGTATGCAGCCTCGTATTCGGAGAGCGAGATGTGCTCGTGCAGACGGCGGAAGAACGACGACGAGCGGTCGAGCCGGTACGTGGTGCCAGTCTTCTGCAGATTGAAGCCGCAGTCGCGCAGGTAGTCGAAATAATAGTAGAGATTGCGGCGCGTGATGCCGAGACGGTCAGCTATCTGCTGCGCCGTGTAGCTGTTGTTCTCTGTCAGTATGAGTATAAGGTCGAGTTCTCGACCATATTTATCCATTCGCATTGTTGTTGATGTTTAGTAGATTTGTTTTGTAGTTTTCTTTTTCTCGTTGCTTTCTATAGATCAGTAGTTTTCTTTTTCGGGTCGTGCAGCGGACGGAAACCAATCGTGCAGCGGACGGAAACCGATCGGACGGCGGACGGAATCCGATTGGACGGCGGACGGAAACCGATTGGACGGCGGACGGTGCCGATGACTTTTGAACAGAAGGTATAAGACTTGCTGCGAATCTTTGAACCTTTATAAGCCTGACTAAGCCTTTCCAAGCCTTTCTAAGCCAGACTAAACCTTTTAAACCTTTTAAGTCTTTCTAAGCTGAGGGCGTTCTGTTCTAAGCAATCCTAAGCCTTCCCCGACGGGGAGGGTTGGGAGGGGCTCTCCTCAAACTTCAGTTCGAGTTGTCCTCCGCCCAGCAGGTTGTAGCTCATTCGGTGGTAAGGCGTGGTGCCGTGCAGGCGTATGCCCTCGCGGTGCGCCTTCGTGGGATAGCCCTTGTTCTTCTGCCAGTCGTAGTAGGGATATTCCTCTGCGAGACGGTCCATGTATTCGTCGCGGAATGTCTTGGCGAGAATGCTCGCTGCGGCTATCGACTGATACTTGCCGTCGCCTTTCACTATCGTTGTGTGGGGCAGGTCGCGGTAGGGAGTGAAGCGGTTGCCGTCGACGATGATGGCTTCGGGGCGCACGGTGAGCTGGTCGAGCGCGCGGTGCATGGCGAGGAAGCTGGCGTTGAGTATGTTTATGCGGTCTATCTCCTCGGGCGTAACCACGCCCACAGCCCACGCCACGGCGTCGCGCACTATCTGGTCGCGCAGTGTGCGTCGCGCTTTCTCGGTGAGCTTCTTCGAGTCGTTGAGCAGAGCGTTGTCGTAGTTGGGCGGCAGAATGACTGCGGCGGCGTATACGCTTCCGGCAAGACAGCCTCTGCCGGCTTCGTCGCAGCCTGCTTCGACGAGGTCGGTATAGTAATGGGGTAGCAAATGTGTCTTACTTTCCTGTTTTTTCATTGTTGTCTGTTTCAATGTGCAATAACCCCGCTTACGGGTGCAACTCTTTTCCGTTTGCAAAGTTAGCTTTTATAATACAAACTACAAAGCGATTGTAAGATTTCTTTAACAAAGAAATACAGAAAGTGAAATGTTATTTCCATAAAGCCCACTAATTTTGCAAGCGAAGATAAGAAACAATTATGTATCACCTTATATAATATATAGATTATGGAAAAGAACATCACACTCCAGCAGTCGGACATCCGTGTTATCAACGCAAAGCAGGTGCAGACTTCTGCCCTACTCGACGGCATGAAAAAAGCCGCAACCGCTCCGGTGGAGTGGTTACGGCAGTATTATTCGAGCGTGCTCGAGCGCGAGGTGACTATGGGTCAGACTCTGCGCTACCTGCATGCGCAGCTTGCTTTCGTTATGTGCGTATTCCCTACATACGACTCGCTGCTTGTGCATCTCGGCGTGTGCGCTTGGATGCTGTGGGCGGTGCTGAAGTGCAGAGGATAGACCGCTGAAGTGCAGGGGATAGGCTGCTGATGCGGCGCTCTGCGTCGTAAATGTCTGCGTACTGCGCTGTGCGGCATCAGAACATCTGGCTCACGCGCTTCACTCCAGCCACGAGAGCGTCCACTTCTTCCTTCGTGTTGTAGAGTCCGAACGAGGCACGCACCGTACCCTGTATGCCGAAGCGGTCCATAACGGGCTGTGCGCAGTGGTGACCGGTGCGCACGGCGATGCCGAGTCGGTCGAGCAGCGTGCCCATGTCGAGATGATGTATGTCGCCCACGAGGAACGACACCACGGCGTCCTTGCCCTCGGTGGTTCCGAAGAGTCGCATGCCGTCTATCTCCGCAAGGCGCTTCATGCAGTAGTCGGTGAGCTCGCGCTCGTGTGCGGCGATGTTGTCCATGCCAAGCGCCGACACATAGTTGAGCGCCGTAGCCAGTCCGTGCGTAGCCACATAGTCGGGCGTTCCGGCTTCGAACTTGAACGGCAGCTTCTCGAAGGTGGTCTTCTCGAAGCTCACGCTTTCTATCATCTCGCCGCCTCCTTGATAGGGCGGCATGCGGTCGAGCCATTCTTCCTTGCCGTAGAGCACACCGATGCCGGTCGGTCCGTATATCTTATGTCCGCTGAAGGCGAAGAAGTCGCAGTCGATTGACTGCACGTCTATAGCGAAATGGGGCGTCGATTGCGCTCCGTCTACGAGCACCGGCACGCCGTGCTCATGCGCTATGCGCACAATCTCCTTCACGGGGTTCACTGTTCCGAGCGTATTGCTCACGTGAGCCACACTTACTATCTTCGTTTTCTCAGAGAACAGCTGCTCGTATGCCTGCATGTCGAGCTTTCCGCTGTCGTCCATCGGAATCACCTTCAGCGCAATGCCGCGCTTCGCTGCCTGCAACTGCCACGGAACGATGTTCGAGTGGTGCTCCATTACGGACACTATCACCTCATCGCCTTCCGCCATGAACGCTTCGCAGAACGATGCAGCCACGAGATTGATGCTCTCGGTTGTGCCGCGCGTGAAGATTATCTCTTCTGTCTTCGGCGCATTGATAAACTGGCGCACGGTCTCGCGTGCCGCTTCGTGCAGGTCGGTGGCGCGCTGCGAGAGATAGTGTACGCCGCGGTGCACATTGGCGTTGGCGTTGAGATACTCTTCGCGCATGGCGTCGAGCACGCACAACGGCTTCTGCGTGGTAGCTCCGTTGTCGAGATAGACGAGCGGACGGTCGTAGACGATGCGCGAAAGGATTGGGAAATCGGCGCGAACCTTGTTTATATCGTACATGATGTTGTTAAGTTGAAATGGTGAGATGGTGAGAATTGTAAGTTGAGAGTTGAGAGTTGAAAGTTGAGAGTTATGATATGCAATAAGATTTATATTATGCAATGAGATTTATTTATTGTAGCTAAAAGAGATTGCTGAAAAGGTAATCATAACTCTCAACTCTCAATTCTCAACTGAAATAACTCTCAACTCTCAATTCTCAATTCTCAACTGAAATTACTCTCAACTGAAATTACTTGCAGAGCTTGCAGCCCTCACACTTGCTCAGTTCACCGCGGAAGCGCTTCTCCACGAGATAGTGCAGGCGGTCGCGCAACGGTTCGAGCTGTATCTTGTCGATAACCTCGTTGATGAATGCGAACTCGAGGAGCAGCTTTGCCTCCTTCTCGCTGATGCCGCGCTGACGCATGTAGAACAGAGCCGCATCGTTGAGCTGACCCACGGTAGATCCGTGCGAGCACTTCACGTCGTCGGCGTATATCTCGAGCATCGGCTGTGTGTACATACGCGCTGTCTTTGTGGCGCAAAGGTTCTGGTTCACCTCCTCCGACACGGTGTGCTGTGCGCCATGGCGTACAAGCACTCTACCTGCGAAGGCTCCCGTCGCCTTGTCGTTGAGCACGTACTTGTAGAGTTCGTGACTCGTGCAGTGCGACACTTGGTGATCTATCAGCGTGTTGTTGTCCACGTGCTGAGTCTTGTCGGCTATCACGCAGCCGTTGCACCAGCACTCTGCGCCCTCGCCCTTGAGCTGCACGTCGAGTCGGTTGCGCGTCACGCCGTTGTGCAGCGTGATGACGTTGTGGTTGAAATGCGAGTCGCGCTCCTGCTCCACGTACACGTTCGAGATGCGTGTGTTCTTGTAGTGAGTCTCCTCCATGCAGTAGAGGTCGAGCGATGCGTTTGCTCCGACGTAAGCCTCAATCACCTGCGTAGTGAGGAACTGCTGGTCGTCGGCAGCGTGGTCGCAGAAGAGGAACTTTGCATTGGCGCCCTCTTCCATCACGATGAGCACGCGGCGGTTCACCATCATAGCCACGTCCGAGCGCAGGATGTTGATGACCTGCACGGTCTTATCGACAACGACATTGCGCTTGACGTGAACGAGCAGACCGTCCTGCGCCAGCATGGTGTTGAGTGCAGTCACGGCGTCTTCGTCGCTCTTCGCCAGACGTGCGTAGTGCTTAGCCACAAACTCGGGGTGAGCCTTCGCGTATTCGGCAAGCGATGCCACCTCGATGCCTTCGGGCAGGTTCTCCTTGGGCTGCAGCGACTGACGGAACTGGTCGTTGACGATGAAGTAGAGCGATGTGCTGAGGTTGGGCACGTCGCAGCGGAACGCCTTATACGGGTCTACCGGCACTTCAAGACGGTTGATGTTCAGTCCGTAGTTGGGCTCGAAGAGCTTGTCTATCGTTGTATATTTGTATCGCTCCACTTTTCGCGAAGGGAAGCCGAGACGCTCGAAGCTGTTGAAGGCTTCGTCGCGCACAGCGTTCAGCACGTCGGCGCTGTGGGCGCAGATCTGCTCGCGACATTCGCGGTAGAGGTCGATGTATTGTTGTTCTGAAGTCATTGTTCTGAATTTTATTCTTCTTCAAGTTCAGCTTTTATCCAATCGTATCCTCGCTGTTCTATCTCCTTTGCGAGTTCGGGTCCGGCGGTCTTCACGATGCGTCCTTTGTAGAGCACGTGTACGACGTCGGGCTTTATCATGTCGAGGAGTCGCTCGTAGTGGGTGATGACAATGGCTGACGTCTCCGGCGTGTGCATCTTGTTGACTCCGTCGGCTACGATGCGCATTGCGTCCACGTCGAGTCCGGAGTCGGTCTCGTCGAGTATGGCGAGCTTCGGTTCGAGCATTGCCATCTGGAATATCTCGTTGCGCTTCTTCTCGCCACCCGAGAAGCCTTCGTTGACGGAGCGGCGTGTGAACTTAGAGTCGAGCTCCACTATCTTGCGTTTCTCGTTCATGAGCTTGAGGAAGTCGCCCGCCTTCAGTTCGGGCTGTCCCTGATACTTGCGTTTCTCGTTGACAGCCGCCTTCAGGAAGTTGGTCATCGACACGCCCGGTATCTCCACCGGATACTGGAACGAGAGGAACAGGCCTTCGTGCGCACGGTCTTCGGGCTTCATCTCAAGGATGTTCTTGCCGTTGAACCACGCCTCGCCTTCCGTCACTTCGTAGAGCGGATTGCCGGTGAGCACGGCGCTGAGTGTAGACTTTCCTGAACCGTTCGGTCCCATGATGGCGTGTATCTCGCCATCGTTTATAGTGAGGTTGATGCCTCTTAGTATTTCCTTGCCAGCGATAGTGGCATGGAGGTTTTTTACTTCTAACATATCGAGTTTTGAATTTTTATATTAATACGAATCGAGCACGCGTCCGAGCTTCATCCGGCGGCGTTCCTTCTTCGTTTCTTGTTTCTTTTCGTCGGCGGGGTCGTATATGCCGAGTGCCATTTCGATGAGCGTGAAGAGACTGTTGCCGTCGGCTGCAGTGAAGCGGAACGGGAACGTGGCCTTCAAGCCTATCTGTATGTTGTGGCGGTGCATGTTAGAGTGCAGCCTGTATACGTCGGGGTTGCCGTTGCAGGTCGTAGCTACGTGCGCCTTGCCGTCGATGGCGAGCGCGTATCCGTACTGGAACTCGAGCGCGAGCGACGAGAAGATGTAGCAGTCTACTCCTACCGCCGGCGCTACGCTCACACGCGGCAGACTTATTGTGCTGTTGCGCTCGTAGCTGTCGTCAGCGTTCCATCCGCTCATGCTGCTCCGCACGTGCCGACCGGCTACGTTGATGTTGGTCATGAGCGAGGCGTAGGGCTGCAGGGCGAAGCGCTTGCTCAGGGGATAGTAGCGTGCGCCAACCACTATGTTCTGCATTGTGGCATCCACTTTGCTGCCGAACCACTGCACGGTCTCGGCGTTGTAGCCGCCCACGAGCGAGAAGTGCTGCTGCGGCAGGTAGTATTCGAGCAGCACGTTGCATTGGGGCGAGGCGAACGCTGCGATGTTGCCTGCGTCGCGTGGCGAACGCTCTACGCTTGCCGTCGTCGGGCACGAGAGGTTCATGCCTGCTATCACCGCCCAATGGCGCGACACGTCGTCGTCGCCTGCGAAGGCTGTGGCAGCACAGGCTGCGAGAGCTGCTGTGGCGGTCATTATCCTACGGAACATATATTGAGTTTTGAGTTTTGAATTTTGAATTTTGAATTGTGCGCTTTGCGCATTTTGAATTTTTGAGTTTTGAGTTGTGAATTGTGAGTTGTGAATTGTTGAGTTATCAACTCCTAATTGAACAATTCCTCATCGGCGTAGCCGACAATTCAAAACTCAAAATTCAAAACTCAAAACTCCTTCTATCCCACTGTTCCCTCAAGCGACACGCTGAGCAGCTTCTGCGCCTCTACAGCGAACTCCATCGGCAGCTTATTGAGCACGTCCTTGGCGTATCCGTTCACGATGAGCCCCACGGCTTGCTCGGTAGGTATGCCGCGCTGGTTGCAGTAGAAGAGCTGGTCTTCCGAAATCTTCGACGTCGTAGCCTCGTGCTCCACCACTGCCGTGTCGTTGTGTATATCCATGTATGGGAAGGTGTGCGCTCCGCAGTCGGAACCGAGCAGCAGCGAGTCGCACGACGAGTAGTTGCGTGCGTTGTCGGCGTTGCTTGTGGCGCGCACCAGTCCGCGGTACGAGTTCTGGCTGTGTCCGGCTGAGATGCCCTTCGATATGATTGTCGACTTGGTGTTCTTGCCCATGTGTATCATCTTCGTGCCGGTATCTGCCTCCTGATAGTTGTTGGTGACGGCTACGGAGTAGAACTCCGCCTGCGAGCCGTCGCCGCGCAGCACGCACGAGGGGTACTTCCACGTGATGGCAGAGCCGGTCTCCACCTGCGTCCACGAGAGTTTCGAGTTGACGCCGCGCAGGTCGCCTCGCTTCGTCACGAGGTTGAGCACGCCGCCCTTGCCATGCTCGTCGCCCGGGTACCAGTTCTGCACGGTAGAGTATTTCACTTCGGCGTTGTCCTTCACGACGATCTCCACGATGGCTGCGTGCAGCTGGTTCTCGTCGCGCATCGGCGCCGTGCAGCCTTCGAGGTAGCTCACGTATGCGTCGTCGTCGGCAATGATGAGCGTGCGCTCGAACTGACCGGTGTTGCGTGCGTTGATGCGGAAGTAGGAGCTTAGCTCCATCGGGCAGCGCACGCCCTTGGGTATGTAGACGAACGATCCGTCGGAGAACACGGCGCTGTTGAGCGCTGCGAAGAAGTTGTCGCGGTAGGGCACCACGCTTCCCAAGTACTCGCGCACGAGGTCGGGATGGTTCTTTATGGCGTCGCCTATAGAGCAGAAGATGATGCCTTTCTCGGCGAGGTGCTGCGAGAAGGTGGTCTTCACGCTCACGGAGTCCATGATAGCGTCTACCGCCACGCCGCTGAGTGCGAGTCGTTCTTCGAGCGGTATGCCGAGCTTGTCGAATGTCTTCATCAGCTCGGGGTCTATCTCCTT
>ERZ857629.4439-NODE-4439-length-10872-cov-3.354719_pt1 | contig 10872 bp, 7 predicted proteins | sample MGYA00519700_ERZ857629 | MGnify/ENA primary metagenome ERZ857629 (study PRJEB31778, sample SAMEA3449351) | human gut metagenome | biome: human gut; feature: human-associated habitat; material: faeces | place: United Kingdom | collected 2010/2012 ... | reverse complement strand
CCAAGCGGAGCTTTCAGGCCATCCGCATTGCCGTCAACGGCGAGCTGGACGCCCTGCCGCCCATGCTCAGCGGAGCCATCGACCACCTGAACCCCGGCGGCCGGCTGGCCGTCATTACCTTCCATTCTCTGGAGGACCGCATTGTGAAGCGGGCCTTTCAGGATGCCGCAAAGGGTTGCACCTGCCCACCGGAATTTCCGGTGTGCGTGTGCGGGAAAAAGCCCAGAGTGCGGTTGGTGACCCGAAAGCCCATCGTTTCGGGAGCGGCGGAGCTGGAAGAAAACAGCCGGGCCCGCAGCGCCAAGCTGCGGGTGGTAGAAAAATGCGACCCATTTGATATTTGATTTTTAAAAAGGGACAAGCCCTTTATTGTGTGTTGATTTTGTGGAAGGGAGGGACTCTGCAATGGCGTCAGCGGCCAGAGAATACCGTTATGCGCATCGGGAATTCAGCACAAACGGGAGTCTGGCCCGGGATCTGGACTGGGCGGTCCGGGAACGGGAATTGGAACATGCCGGCGAGGTCCCTCGCCACGAGCGGACACAGGCGGCTCCGAAGGTTTATCATAAGGAACAGGTTTTGGTGCGGGAGCGTCAGGCGATCCCCGTGCTATCTGTGTTGGGGGTAACGGCTGTGGCCGTGGCCGCGGTGATGCTGCTGCTGAGCTATGTGCAGCTGACCACCTTGGCCGCCGACACCGTGGCTTTGAAAAGCGAACTGACGGTCTTGCAGGCGGAAAATGTCAGCCTGACGGCCCAGCACGAGCAGATGTTTGATATGGCCACCGTCAAGGAGGTGGCGGCTGCTGCCGGAATGGCCAAGCCCACCAGCAGCCAGATCACCTATCTGGATCTGGACAGCGAGGACAGCGCCGTGGTCTACCGGACGGAGACCCCCAGCGTTTTCAGCCGGATCTTAAGCTCCTTGCATCATGGAGTCTACGCCGTGGTGGAATATTTCGACTGAACCTGAAATAAGTATGTTGTGACACAGCGGGGAGTGAGAAGCCGGCGTCTTCTTACTCCCCTTCTTTGCTGAATTGCCCCTGAAAGGAGAACTCTATGGCATCCAATCCCCGGAGAAAAAGCGACGCGGCCCGGCGGGCCAATCAGGTCATCCGCAGCCGGACGGTGCTGGTCATGCTGCTGTTGGGCATCGTGACCTTTGCGGTGCTGTTCTGGAAGCTCTATGACATCCAGATCCGTCAGCACAGCGTATTGCAGGAAAAAGCCATCGAGCAGCAGACCCGCAGCGCCGTGGTCAACGCCTCCCGGGGCAGCATTTATGACCGAAGCCTCAACACACTGGCCATTTCCGCCACGGCGGAGGATGTAAACATCTCTCCGATGCGGATCGCGGAGTTTGTGGAGAGCCAAAAGGAAAAGCAGGAGAAGGCCGCCAAGAAGGCGGCGGATAAGGGAGAGACTTACACAGCCCCTATCCTGCGGGATCAGGCCTACATCGCCAAGGGCCTCAGCCGCATTCTGGGCGTGGAACAGGAGACTCTGGAAACCCGGATGACCAAGACCAACTATGACTATTGGAACATCAAGAAGCGGGCGGATCAGACGGTTTCCGACGAAGTTCGCCGTTTCATCAACGGCGAGATCGACCCTGACGGCAATGAGGTGCCGGAATCGGATCGGGTAAAGCTTCAAGGCGTCTGGCTCCAGCCATCCTCCAAGCGGTACTACCTGTACGGATCTCTGGCTTCCGGCGTTCTGGGCTTTGTAAACTCCGACGGCGTGGGCAGTGTGGGTCTGGAGGCCAAGTACGACGATACCCTTACCGGTACTGCCGGGTATACCATCAGTGCCCGAAACGCCGCCGGCACGGAACTGATGTACAACTACGAGCAGATCTTCGATGCGGAAAACGGACACAGTCTGGTGCTGACGCTGGATGCCAATGTCCAGATGAGTCTGGAAAACGGTCTGGAGAGTATGCTGAAAAAATACGGCGCCAAAAACGGCGGCACCGGCATCGTTATGGATGTGAACTCCGGGGCCATTGTGGCCATGGCGTCCTATCCCAACTACGATCTGAATGACTACGGCACGATTTTTGACGATGCCCTGAAGACCAAGCTGGATACGGAGCTTGCCAAGATCGACGCAAAGCGCTCCACCTATGAATCGGAGGAGGCGTACGCCGCGGCCCGGTCTGCGGCCATCAACAGCGCCGTTCAGTCCCAGTGGCGCAACAAGTGCATCGACTCCACCTATGAGCCGGGTTCCACCTTCAAGCCCATTACGCTGGCGGCGGCGCTGGAGGAGGGCAAGGTGACGAAAAACTCCACCTTCTACTGTTCCGGCTCCACCCGTGTGCAGGGCTGGAACAAGCCCATCTACTGTTCCAACCACAGCGGCCACGGTCAGCAGACCCTCATCGAGGCGGTGGGCCATTCCTGCAACCCTGCCTTTATCAGCATGGGCCTGTCCGTGGGAACGGAGACCTACTACAAGTATCTGAAATCCTTCGGCCTGATGGATAAGACCGGCATCGACATGATCGGTGAGGTGAAGGGCATTTTTCAGGATGAAAAGAGCTTCAACTCTCAGGTGGTGTCGCTGGCGTCCTACTCCTTCGGCCAGACCTTCAACGTGACGCCCATCGAGCTGATCCGGGCTCAGGCGGCCTGCGTCAACGGCGGCTATCTCTATCAGCCCTACATTGTGGAGCAGGTGCTGGACGAGGACGGCAACGTTCTGTCCCAGCATGACTCCACTCCGGTGCGGCAGGTCATCAGCGAGGAGACCTCCGCCATTGTCCGGGAGGCGCTGGAATATGTGGTCTCCTCCGGCAGCGGCAAAAATGGCCGGGTGGCGGGCTACCGCATCGGCGGCAAGACCGGCACCGCCGATAAGACCGGCACCAAGACCAACGACAACCCAAAGGGCGACGTGGTGGTGTCCTTCATGTGCTTCGCCCCGGCAGACGATCCCAAGTACATCATGCTCCTGACTATGGACACCCCTCGCCGTGATACCGGCACCGCCGTGTACGGCGGTACCATGGTGGCTCCCGTGGCCGGTCAGATCATGGGCGAGATCCTGCCCGCACTGGGTATTGAACCGAATTACAGCGCCTCGGAGCTGGCGGGCGCCGATGCCGCCGTGCCCTATGTGGTGGGCAAGAGCGCAGCGGACGCGAAGGCAGCTTTGAAGGCGGCGGGCTTTGCCTGTACCACCGTGGGAAGCGGCGATACCGTGACGGACCAGACCCCGGCGGGCGGCGCTATCGTGCCCAACAACGCCTCCATCGTGCTCTATCTGGGCGTGGAGAAGCCCAATGCCCCCAGCACCGTCCCCAACGTGGTAGGCAAGACCCCGGCGGAGGCCAACAAGGCCCTGACCAACGCGGGCCTCATTATGAAGGTCACCGGCGCCACCAGCACCGGCGGCAGCACCGGCAGCGTCACCGCCATTTCCCAGAGCGCGGAGGCGGGGACGGAACTGGCTGCCGGCAGCGTGGTCACGGTGCGCTTCGGCGCGAAAACCACGGACTGACCGCCCCTTACCGCACTTTTTGCCAGGTTTATGACACCATTTTCGGTATGCTTTCCGGAAAAACCTGCTACAATAGCCAAGGAGTGCTTTGTATACAGCCACCGACTGCCCTGTGAGGGGGGCGGTGGACTTTCGTGAAACAATACCGATCAAATGGAGGAATACGATATGAAACTGCGGGAACTGCTCAACGGCGTCCCTGTCGCGTCCTGCGCGGTGGATCTGGAAATGGAGATCGCCGGCGTCAGCTATGATTCCCGGGCCACCCAGCCCGGAGACCTGTTCGTAGCCATGACCGGCTACGCCACAGACGGCCACAAGTATATCGCCACGGCGCTGGAAAAGGGCGCGGCGGCGGTGTTGTGCCAGAATTTGCCGGAGGGGGATGGCCCTTATATCCGCACGGCGGATTCCCGCCGTGCGCTGGCGGTGATCGGAGCTAACTGGTTCGGCCATCCCGCCGAGGAGATGACCATGATCGCCGTCACCGGCACCTGCGGCAAGACCACCACCACCTATTTGCTGAAGGCTATTTTAGAGCAGGCACGGGGGGCCAAGGTGGGCCTTATCGGTACCAATCAGAACATGATCGGGCAGGAGGTCATCCCTACGGACCGCACCACGCCGGAATCCTTTGAGGTCCAGCGGCTCTTCCGGGAGATGGCGGACGCCGGGTGCGCCTATGCGGTGATGGAGACCTCCTCCCACGCCCTGTGTCTGGACCGGGTCTATGGAGTTCACTACGAGGTGGGCATCTTCACCAATCTGACCCAGGACCATCTGGATTTCCATGTAACGATGGAAAACTACTGCGATGCCAAGGCCATTTTGTTCCGGAACTGCGGCGTCGGCGTGGTGAACGGTGACGATCCGTGGACGCACCGGCTGCTGAAGGATGCCACCTGTCAGGTGCGCACCTACGGCGTCAAGTCCGAGGCGGACCTCCGGGCGGAAAACGTGGTGCTGTCTGCTGACGGCATTGCCTTTGACGCGGTGACAAAAACCGAGCGGGTACCCATCCGGGTGAACATCCCCGGCGGCTTTATGGTGTATAATACGTTGGATGTGCTGGGGGCCGCACTGGCGCTGGGCATTTCCCTGAAGGACAGCGCTGCTGTTCTGGCCAAGGTCCCCCATGTGCAGGGCCGGGTGGAGGTAGTCCCCACCCCCGGCAAGGACTATACCATCCTCATTGACTACGCCCACACGCCGGACAGCATGGTGAACGTGCTGCAAACGGTGAAGGAATTTGCCAAGGGCCGCACCGTGGCTGTGTTCGGCTGCGGCGGCGACCGTGACAAGACCAAGCGCCCCCGCATGGGCAAGGCGGCAGCGGACTGGTCCGATTTTGCCGTTGTCACTACCGACAATCCCCGGACCGAAGAACCTGCGGCCATCATCCGGGACATTCTGCCGGGCTTTGACGGCAGCAACACCCCCTACGAGGTGGTGGAGGACCGGGTGGAGGCCATCCGCTGGGCCATGGACCACGCCCAGAAGGACGATGTGATCGTTCTGTGCGGCAAGGGCCACGAGACCTATCAGGAAGTGAACCACCAGAAGTTCCACATGGATGAGCGGGAGATCGTGGCGGAGCACCTGAACAGCGGACGCTGAGGTCCGGCAGACTTTAGGCATTCCCGTTTCATAAATACAGCCGCGCAGCGGCGAAAACACCGGCCGGATGTGTACCGGCCGGTCAGCAAGAGAAAGGCCCTGACGGGGAAAGCTGTCAGGACCGGGATAAGGAGAAAGCATGAGTATCTATGTGGCGTTACTGGCCGGCTGTGTGCTGACCATGATTCTGGGCAAATTCGTACTGGCGGAGCTGCGGAAGCTGAAGGCCGGACAGGAGATCCGGCAGGACGGCCCCACCTGGCACAATTCCAAGGCGGGCACCCCCACCATGGGCGGTATTGCCTTTATTCTGGGCAGCGGCATTGTGACCTTTGCCTGCGGCTGGCAGCAGATGCTGGTGGGGGACTTCGCCCATCTGTATGTGTACCTGTTCGCCCTGATCTTCGGGCTCATCGGTTTTGTGGATGACTACCGCAAGGTCCGCCAGCACCAGAACGAGGGCCTGACCGCCAAGCAGAAGTTCGCCTTGCAGCTTCTGGCGGCGGTGGTGTTCCTGTGCCTGATGCGGTATGAGGGCCTTTTGACCAACGATCTCTATATCCCCTTCATCAACGTGACGCTGACAGTGAACTGGATCGTGTATCTGATCTTCGCCGCCTTCGTCATCGTGGGCTGCGTCAACTCCGTGAACCTCACCGATGGTATCGACGGTCTGGCCTCCAGCGTCACCGCTGTGGTCATGGCGTTCTTCATGGGAACCGCTATGATCTGGAAATTCACCACGCTGGGAATTTTCTCCTCCGCCCTGTGCGGCAGTCTGCTGGGCTTCTACGCCCTGTATAACCGCCATCCCGCCAAGTGCTTTATGGGAGACACCGGCAGCCTGTTTTTAGGCGGCGCGGTGGCGGCGCTTGCCTTTGCCTTTGATATGCCGCTGGTGCTGATTCCGGTGGGGATCATCTACATTCTGGAAACTTTATCCGATATTATACAGGTTGGATACTTCAAGGCCACTCATGGCAAGCGGTTTTTCAAAATGGCCCCTCTGCATCACCATTTGGAGCGGTGCGGCTGGAGCGAGGTGAAGATCGTAACGGTCTTTGTGTCCATTACGGCAGTGTTCTGCCTGCTGGCGTATTACGGCATCCGGGGCCGCTATCTGTAAACCGGTAAGACCTTGACTTGATTCGGAGAGAAAGGAGGAAACATCCATGACCCAGACACGGCCCCGCCGCCGTCCCCTGACCCATCAGGAGAAGCTGGCCCTTCAGGAGCGCAAGCAGCGCCGCCGGGAAAAAATGGAAGAGAGCCGGGAACTGGCCAAAGGTCCCATCGACCTGACCTTCTGTCTGCTGGTCATGCTGCTGACGGCCATCGGTCTGGTGATCCTCCTGTCCGCCAGCTTTCCCTCCGCCTATTATGAGAAAGCACCCTCCCGCCACAACCCGCTGTATTACTTTGAAAAGCAGGGCGTTTTCGCCGTGCTGGGTACGGCGGTGATGCTGCTGGTCAGTAAATTCAACTATCAGCGGCTTCGCGGCGCGGGCAGAGCCTTGATCTATGTGTCCGTGATCTTCCTGATCCTGGTCATCATTCCCCACAACCCCATCGCGGTGACGGCCAAGGGCGCTACCCGCTGGCTGAAGATCGGTGTGCAGTTCCAGCCCTCGGAGATCGCCAAGGCGGCGGTCATCATCTACTTCGCCGACAGTATTTCCCGAAAAAAGGACAAAATGCGCAGCTTCCGCTACGGCGTTCTGCCCTACGCCTTTATTCTGGTGGTAGTGGCGGGCCTGGTGGCCGTTGAGCCTCACCTTTCCGGCGCGATCCTGATTTTGGGCGCGGGGGCGGCTATGATGCTGGTGGGCGGCATCAACTGGGTCTGGGTAGGCGCTGCCGTAGGCGCGGCGGTGAGCATGGTGTATGTGGCGCTGTTCGTCATCGGCTACAACACCTCCCGCGTTACCTACTGGCTGAACCCCTGGGCGGAGGATCCGCTGGATAAGGGTTATCAGCTCCGCCAGAGCCTCATTACCATTGGCTCCGGCGGGTTGTGGGGATTGGGCCTTGGCAAGAGCCGGCAAAAATTCCTGTTTCTGCCGGAGGAGCACAACGATTTCATTTTCTCTATCGTCTGCGAGGAATTGGGACTGGTGGGCGCGGGGATCATCATGCTGTTGTTCGCGGCGCTGATCCTCCGGGGCTACTGGATCGCCCTCCACACCCGTGACCGGTTCGGCACGCTGTTGGCGGTGGGCTTTACCACACAGCTGGCGGTACAGGTGTTTTTGAACATCGGCGTGGTGACGGGACTGCTTCCCACCACCGGTATCTCTCTGCCGTTTTTCAGCTACGGCGGCACCGCCCTGCTTATCCAGCTGGCGGAGATGGGCGTGATCCTGAGCGTATCCAGGCAAATGAAGCCAACAAAGGCAGGGTAAACACCTGCCTCAGCGTGTCGAAAAGATTTTTCGCCCCGCTGACACATTTTCAGAACTGTTAGTTCTGAAAATATTGGATTTTAATGGCGCAGGACACCCTTCTTGGGTTTCCCGCGCACATCCTTCCTTACCGTTTTCTTGATAGCCTTAGGCAGGGTAAACACCTGCCTTTTCGGCCTGTTTTGACATCTTTTTGGAAAGGGGCGCTGCTGGTGGAAAAGCGCATTGACCGGGTGATCTTCACCTGCGGCGGCACGGCGGGCCATGTGAACCCGGCTATTGCCGTGGCGCAGCTGATGGCGGAGAAGAACCCGCAGATCAAAATACTGTTCGTGGGGGCGGAGCGTGGCTTGGAAAAGGACCTGATCCCCAAGGCGGGATACGAATTCCGTACCGTTCACATCTCCAGCTTTCACCGCTCCCTCAAGCCGGCGGAGATCAAGCACAATCTGGTGTCCCTCTACAATATGGTCCGCTCCCCGGCAGAGGCCCGGGCTATTTTGAAGGAGTTTCGACCTGACGCGGTGATCGGCACCGGCGGCTACGCCAGCTATCCCACCGTGAAGGCCGCCGCCAAAATGGGCATCCCCACGGCGGTCCATGAGTCCAACGCTGTGCCGGGACTGACCACGGAGCTGCTGGAGCCTTACGCCGGGCGGATCATGGTAGGCTTTGAATCCTGCCGCCAGCACTACAAGCACCCGGAGAAGGTGGCCGTCACCGGCACCCCGGTCCGGGAGGACTTCTTCACCCTGACCAAGGAGGCGGCCAAGGAAAAGCTGGGCGTCAATGACGGACGGCCGCTGATCGTCTCCTTCTGGGGGTCTCTGGGCGCTTCCGGCATGAACGCCCAGATGGCGGATATGCTGGCTTTGGAGGCGGGGAAGGAGCCGTTCCATCATATCCACGGCGCGGGCAAGAGCGGATATGCTGCCGTGCTGAAGGCATTGGCGGAGAAGGGCGTGGACCTGAAGGACCACCCCTCCCTGCAGGTCCGGGAATACATCTATGATATGGCCCCGGTGATGCGGGCGGCGGATCTGGTGATCTGCCGGGCGGGAGCCTCCACCGTCAGTGAGCTGACGGCGCTGGGCGTGCCGGCCATCATGGTGCCATCCCCCTATGTGACCAACAACCATCAGGAGAAAAACGCCCGCGCGCTGGAGACCCACGGCGGCGTGGAGGTTTTGCTGGAGCAGGATTCCTCCGGGCAGGCGCTGTTTCAGACGGCAGCAGGCATTTTGCATGATGATGTCCGGCGGGAAGCCATGGCGTCGGCCATGGCGGAATTGGGCATCCGGGATGCGGCCCAGCGAATTTACGAAACCGTTCAGGAGTTGCTGTAAATTTACTGTTTCGGACTTTACACCGGTCTATCGCCGTGATAAAGTATCAAAGAAACCGAAAAATAGACGGCGAAAGCGCCCTGTATCCGAGAAAACGGCAGGCGTTTAGCCCTTTTGATAAAGCGGCGGCAGGAACCGAAGTTGCTCTCTCCCCATAGAATGGCCCGTGATACCATTTTCATCGGGAGGGACCAATAATATGAGCCGACTGCTGATCCGGGGCGGGAACCGCCTCCAAGGGGAAGTTACCATACAGGGAGCGAAAAACAGCGTGCTGCCCATTCTGGCAGCTACCATTCTCACCGGCGGAAGCGTGGTGCTGCGCCGCTGTCCCCGTCTGCGGGATGTGGAGGCGTCCATCCGTATCCTGCAAGCCTTGGGCTGCAAGGCCGGGTGGCGGGGGGATGTGTTGGAGGTGGACACCGCCGGGATGACCGGCTGCGATGTTCCCGACGCGCTGATGCGGGAGATGCGGTCCTCCGTGATCTTTCTGGGGGCGATCCTGGCCCGGTGCGGGGAGGCAAGCCTCACCAGCCCCGGCGGCTGCGAATTAGGTCCCCGGCCCATCGACCTGCACCTCTCCGGCCTCCGGGCACTTGGGGCGGAGATCGACGATACCGGCGGCACCCTGCACTGCAAGGCGGCAAAGCTGACGGGGCGGGAGATCGTGCTGGGGTTCCCCTCTGTGGGGGCCACGGAAAATCTGATGCTGGCGGCCTGCGGCGCGGAGGGCGTCACGGTGCTTTCCAACGCCGCCAGAGAACCGGAAATTGAAGACCTGCAAGGCTTTTTGAATACCTGCGGCGCGGAGATTACCGGCGCGGGCACATCCACGGTGGTGATCCGGGGCGGACGGCCTCTCCACGGCGGTACTTACACCATTCTGCCGGACCGCATCGCGGCGGCCACTTACCTGTGCGGGGCGGCCTCCGCCGGGGGCGAGGTCTTTCTCCGGGACGCACGGGAGGAGCACCTCTCCGCTGTGACGGCGGTGCTCCGGGAGGCGGGGTGCGACGTGACCGGCGGCAGCGCCGGGATCGTGTGCCGCCGTACCGGACGATTGACGGCGCCCCAGCCCATCCGCACGGCTCCCTATCCCGGCTTTCCCACCGACGCGCAGGCCATTTTGATGGCGGCGCTGCTGCGGTGCCGGGGGGCGGCGGTATTCGAGGAAAACCTGTTCAGCAGCCGCTACCGCCATGTGGATGAGCTGGCCCGCATGGGAGCAGACATCCGGGTTTCCGGACGGACGGCGGTGGTGCTGGGCGTGGAGCGGCTCCACGGAGCCGTCGTGCGGTGTACGGATCTGCGTGGCGGCGCGGCACTGTGCGCAGCGGCTCTGGCAGCGGAGGGAGAGACCTCCATTTCGGACATTACCCATATCGACCGGGGCTATCAGAGCATCGAGGATGATCTGGCGGCGCTGGGCGCGGATATACGGCGGGTGGAGGAGACGGCCTCCCCCTGAGAGACAGACTGTAAAGGAGAACCATCATGGCAAGACGGAGAGGCTCGGCGCGGCGGCGCAGAAGGGGAGGCAGCGGCTTCCTCTATAAGCTGCTGTCCGTATTCCTGATCTGCGGCTGTCTGGTGGCGGCCATCACCCTGTTTTTCCGGGTGGATACGGTGGTCATCACTGGGGAGAAGCGCTATACGGAGGCGGAGATCCGTCAGGCCAGCGGCGTGGAGGACGGTGACAACCTCTTTTTGCTGAACAAGTATCAGGTGATCCGGAACATCGCCGAGGCCCTGCCCTATATCGAGATCGAAAACACCCGTATTCAGCGGAAGCTGCCGGACACTTTGCTGATCCAGGTGCAGGAGTGCGGCGATCCTCTGGCCTGGACGCAGGACGGGACAGTGTGGCTGATGAGTCCTGCCGGAAAGATCGTGGAGCAGACGGATACCGCCACAGGATACCCCACCGTTGACGGCTGTGAGCTGCTGGCCCCCTCCGTAGGGACCCAGATCGCTGTGGATACGGCCTATGAGACCCGG
>ERZ857629.4430-NODE-4430-length-10900-cov-2.154726_pt1 | contig 10900 bp, 8 predicted proteins | sample MGYA00519700_ERZ857629 | MGnify/ENA primary metagenome ERZ857629 (study PRJEB31778, sample SAMEA3449351) | human gut metagenome | biome: human gut; feature: human-associated habitat; material: faeces | place: United Kingdom | collected 2010/2012 ... | reverse complement strand
GAAAATATCGCCGGCCGAAATAGTCTGACGGATGTCGCCGTAATAGACATACTTGGTACCTTTGACTACGAATCCGACGCTGTGTCTGGTCAGACTCATGGATTGGATTCCAACCCGCTGATTTTGCGAGTACTTGACAATCTTGGGCTGATAAGCCTCAATGCTTGCAGAGTTTTTCATAATACAATTTTTTTGTTCGTACTTGGTAGTTGCAATTGCAAATGCAAACCTCAGGATTTTTCAATTTGCATTACCTAACAAATATACAATTAATTTTCGTATTTAGAAATATGCGATTGCACTCGAAAATTATATCGAGACGATACTTAAAATTCTTATTATCACAATTATTTAACAATCAGCGATTAAGAAAAGCAATCGCCTGATTATCAGCCATAAAAACATGCAAGCAGACATTATGGCAAGTAGTTGCGCATATAAGTTTCGCAAAATCAGGATATTACAAAGATTAATAGGCCAATTTACATGTCCGAATAGCGCATATATTAAGACTTATTGCGACAATAATAAGTCCAAATATTATATGGTATAATCGAACAAAAAAGTTTCCGCCCCCGAAAGTCGGCGTTTGCCGCCACTTTCTCTCGGCTTAAAACGCCAGCTGGACAATATCGGATACTATAATGCAGACAGCAACCGCGTAATAAGCCGCGACGCTCAGATGGTTACGGCCGCACGAAACAAGATACGATACCGCAGCGGCCACAGCAGGGGACAGCACGGAAAAAGATACGGCATTGCTGCCTCCCATAAAAAACACTGCGGACGACAAAACGAGCATCGCGCAGAAAAAAAGCATTATTCTATAAGGTCTGGCCCGCATGCCCATGCGCGAATTATAGAATACGACCACGGAAACCGCAACGGCGGCGGCGATAACAAAAAGAACGGCCGACACCGAAAAAGAAATATCGCGCAACGGCACCGAGTAGTCGTAGCCGGCAGCCTCCTGCCACAGATACCAAAGCATGTTACCGACCGAGCGGCCTCTGCACCAATAGATGTAGCCGACAGCCGAAACAGGCAGCAGCAGTCCTGACATCGCGCACACCAGCTCCCGCCACCTGCGTCTGAGAAGCGACAAAAGAACCGGAACCGTGACCACCACGATAATCATAGGGGCATACAGCAGCGGCAGCAGCCCGAACAGCAGCGAACATCGGAAGACCGCGTCGAAACAGTATCCCTTTCGGAACGAACGGGCGGCCTGCAAACACCCCAGCGTCGTTATCAACCCGCACAGAGCGCCGACGAGAGTCTGCGAGGGCATGACGAACGCGGCTATATATATATATAGTGTAAGCGGAACATAGTTGCGCATGCGAATCACGAAGTATTGCAACATTATGCGTGTCAGAAAAACCGCTCCGAAAAACAGACACGCCGCAATACAGACCGTATTCCATACGGGATACGCCGCTGCCCACTCGGAAATCGCCGCAGCCCACGGCATGGAACTCATTCCGGTCGTCTCCAAAGCATTCGGCGCACGAAAATGGCGCACGAGAGCCAGCGTGCACACCGGCACGGCGACAAGCAGTTGGACGGCCAGAGGCCTGCGGGTTGCGTCGAATGTTTTCATAACAATACGGTGTGCTTCAAAAAACGCTACGAACGTTTAGCCGGACCCGCGACAAGACTACATAAGGTCCTTGCCTATGTCCCGACGCAGCGTCTTGCCCTCGAAATTTATTCCGTCGATTGTACGGTAGCAGAGACTGAGAGCCTCTTGCATGTTGTCGGCAAGCGAAGTTACGGCCAAAACCCGACCGCCTGCCGTTACGACGTTATTCTTTTCCAATGCCGTTCCTGCGTGGAACACGATGCTGTTCTCCGCACTGTCGAGACCCGTAACGGCGAATCCCTTTTCATAGCTTTGAGGGTAGCCGGCCGATACGCAAACCACCGTCGCGGCACACTGCGGAGCAATCGAAAGCTCGTACTTATCCAAAGAGCCGAAAGCGATGGCTTCGAACATGCCGATTGCATCGCTCTGTATCCGCGGGAGCACCGCTTCGGTCTCCGGATCCCCCATCCGGACATTGTACTCTATCACGTAAGGCTCTCCGCCGACGTTCATCAATCCGAGGAAAATGAATCCTTTATAGTCTATGCCGTCTTCGGCCAATCCCTTTACGGTAGGGACGACGATGCGCCGCTCGACCTTCTCCATGAACGTTCTGTCTGCGAAAGGCACCGGCGATACCGCTCCCATGCCTCCGGTATTGGGTCCCGTGTCGCCTTCGCCGATACGCTTGTAGTCTTTTGCGACGGGCAGTATCTTGTAGTTTTTCCCGTCCGTGGCGACGAATACCGAACATTCGATGCCGCTGAGGAACTGCTCTATCACCACACGCGAGCCGGCCGCACCGAACTTTCCGTCTATCATTCGGGACAGTTCGGCCTTAGCTTCGGTCAAATCGGAAAGAATCACGACGCCCTTTCCGGCCGCAAGTCCGTCGGCCTTCAAGACATAGGGCGCGGAAAGCGTCTCCAAAAAACGATACCCGTCTTCTATATTCTCCTTGCTGAAACTTCTGTATGCGGCCGTGGGGATGCTGTGACGCATCATGAACTCCTTGGCGAAATCCTTGCTGCCTTCCAGTCTCGCCCCAGCCTCGCCGGGTCCTATGACCGGAATGAACTGCAATTCGGAGTCGTCCTTGAAAAAGTCCGCTATCCCTTTCACCAGCGGATCTTCCGGACCCACCACCACAAGATTTATGTTGTTCATCAGAACGAACTGTTTGATGGCGCTGAAATTCGTTGCGGTGATATTCACGTTCATGCCCAGCGATGCCGTTCCGGCATTGCCCGGTGCGATGAAAAGTTTGCCGAGTCTGGGGCTGTGCGAAATGAAAAGGGCGAAAGCGTGTTCGCGGCCGCCGCTACCCAGAAGAAGAACATTAACGGTCGATGAAAGGTTCATTATCGATGTGTTTTTTCTATGAATGGTTTAAGTATGGCGTTCAGTTTGTCGGCTTCGACCAGAAAACCGTCGTGTCCGAAATCCGAACTGAGCAGATGCAATTCATTGTGCGGAATATGCCTGTAAAGGAAAATCTGTTCCGCTACCGGCAGCACTATGTCCGAAGTGATACCAACCGTGAGTGTCGGAATTTCAATCGAGTGCAGTGCAGCCTGCGTTCCGCCGCGGCCGCGGCCCACGTCGTGCGTGTCGAAAGCCTTCGATATGGTCCAATAGGAATAGGCGTCGAACCTGCGGCACAGTTTTTCGCCCTGATGTCTCTGGTATGTCGCAGCACGGTATCCGTCGCGCTTGGCGACCGAATCGCTCTCCTGCTGCGTGGCGTTATAGGCGAGCGAACCGCGATACGACAGAAGTCCTATCGACCGTGCGGCACTCATTCCGGCCATTCCGGCATTCTCGTCGCGCTCCCCGAACGTAGCATCGGCTCCGAGCGCCATGCGCTGCGACTCGTTTATGGCGACGGTCCACGGACGCGCGCATGCCGCCGTTGCGACAAGTATCAACCGCTCGGCAAAATCAGGGTCCAGAAGCGCCATTTCCAAAGCCTGAAACCCGCCTATCGAACTGCCTATCAGCGCACGCACCTTTTTTATTCCGAGATGTCCGGCCAAGAGCAGGTTCACGCGTGCCATATCCCGAACGGTTACGAACGGGAAATCTCCGTAATAGGGCCCTCCAGTCTCAGGGTTGATGCTCAACGGGCCGGTGGTGCCGTAATGCGAACCGATGATATTGGCGCAAACCGTAAAATACCTTTCAGGGTCCAAAAACCGGTCCTTTTCGACCGTACGGGGCCACCAATCCGCCACATCCGAGTTGGCTGTAAGCGCATGGCACACCCAAACGGCGTTATCGCCACGCATCCGGCCGAAAGTGTGATAGGCAACGGTAAGCGACGGCAGCACCTCGCCGCATTCCAGAGTGAAAGGATGCTCGTATTTGAAAAACCGTACCGACATATCCAGATACAAAAGTACGATTTTTTACTGGATTATTCCTTTCGCTCCCTCTGAAAATCGCCGGACATCCAATCTCGGGAATACGGCCGGACGACGAACTCGAAGCTGTAATCGCCGTAAGGCAGCATATATTTCCAGTGAGTCATCGGTCCGCAGCTGGATGTGCCAAGACCCATCTGGCGCATATCGACATGAACGTAAGTGTCGCCCGAGGGGACGAGTTCCGAAGAGTGTCTTACTGCCAAAGGTCCGTCGCAGTCCATCTGTTCGAGAGAGTATTCCAATGCTGAGGCGGAAAAACATTCGGGCGAGACGATTTCCAAACCGTAACCGTTCAAACCGCTCACGGCCCAGCAGCGCAGTTCGCAATGCGTACCCGACTCCTGCGGTCGCACATAACCATGGTGGTACTGCTCCCCGACACTCTGCGAATAACGACCCAGCAGAGCCGAACTGCTCCTGTCGGAATAGTTCTCCCACGGGCCCAATCCGTAATAATCCACCGTCGAATATCGGCCCGGCATAGCAAAGCGCACCCCGAAACGGAACATGGCCGGAAGATTCTCATTTTCCGCAGCATCCAGCCTTTGAGATACATATACCTCGCCTTTCGGATTCACGGTATACGACATGCTCAGACGGGCGGAAGTCCCCTCAATCGAATATGCAGCCTTGATTACCGCACAGGGACCGTCCGACACGGCATCCAGCGATTCGAGTACGAAAACGGGGTGTCTCCATATCTTATACTTGAAGTGCAGGCGGGCACCTTTGTCATTGTCCGTGCATGCACGCGCAAAACATGGCCTCACCGGCTCGGAGAGCATATTTTCTCCCCCGACGGCATATTCGGTCATAAATCCGGAAACCGTATCGAAACGAATATTCCACTCCTTGCCCGAAACAGCGACACACGCCGCATCCCGAGTCACGGTCACGCTGCCGCCGGAACGGTCGAAAGCCGCCACGGCACGGAAATCGTAATCCGAAAGGCGCAGCTGGTCATACGCCGCATACTTTATACCCGTCGGAGCATTATGCGCCCGAACCGGTTTTTTGAACGAATAATATACTGTAAGCAGAATCTCCTTTCCGCTTTCCACATACCCGGAAGCATCGAAGCCGAGGTCGAGCACCGAACTGCTCTGCGGTGCTACGTCGAAACTCTCCATGCAGCCCTTTTCGACTACAACGCCGTCGGCCGCAAGCGTCCATTCCAACATGAAGTTGTCGGTCCCGATAAAGAAATTCTCGTTGAAAACCCTCACTTTTCCGTGTACCGCATCGTGCGCGGAGGTATGGAGCGGACGATACTGGTAGGCTACCTCGCGTGCATGCGGATGAAGCGTTCTGTCGGCAGCAATCACTCCGTTGCAATTGAAATTCTCGTCCGTGGGGTCTGTGGCAAGATAGTCGCCGCCATAGGTATACGTCAGCGTTCCGTCTTCGTTTTCGCGGCAAAGAGCCTGGTCCGCGAAATCCCAGATGAATCCGCCCTGAAACTTGGGATACAGACGAACCATATCCCAATACTCTTTCAGACAACCGACCGAATTGCCCATCGCATGGGCATACTCGCACATGATAAGCGGCCTATCAGGATTGCTCTCCGCATATTTGCGGCAATAATCGTAAGACGAATACATGGGACAGTGAATATCTGTTTCCGGATTCAAAATCGCACGCTCGTACTGCACAGGACGGGAAGAATCGTAACTTTTAATCCACCTGTAAACCTGTTTGAAATTCTCGCCGAAGCCCGCTTCGTTGCCCATGCTCCATATTATTATGCACGGGTGGTTCTTGTCGCGGAGCACCATCCGCTTGTTGCGCGACAGGTGGGCATCCAGATAATCATCCCTGTGGGCGAGCGACTCCTTGCCGTAGCCCATTCCGTGCGACTCCACGTTGGCTTCGTCCAGAACATACAGACCGTAGCGGCTGCACAACTCGTACCACAAGGCATCGTCCGGATAGTGGCACGTCCTGACGGCGTTTATATTCAAATCCTTCATTATCTGTATGTCGCGAAGCATATCCTCCCGCGTGAGCAGATAGCCGCGCCATGGGTTCATCTCATGTCGGTTCACTCCCTTTATGAGAATCGGCTGTCCGTTCACCAACAACTGTCCGTCGCGTATTTCGACCTTGCGGAACCCGACGCTCAGTGCGGCGGCCTCGGTCACGCGCCTCCCGTCGCCCACCTCGACGGTAAGTTTATAAAGGTATGGCGATTCCGCGCTCCATGCCTCGACATTTTCGACTGAAAACGAACATCCGGCCGTTCCGTCGGCCGCAGGCCTAACGGTTTTCTTTTCGACCAATCGGCCGCCATCCCAAAGACAAAACTCCGCACTGCGGACTCCGCGCGTGAAAGAGGCCGCAACGTCGAGGGTTCCGGTCGAAAAATCATCGACAAGGTCGGGTGTGATGCGAATATCCAGCATACGTTTTTTATCGCGGGCATAGATATATACGTCGCGGGCGATGCCGGACAGGCGCCAAAAATCCTGATCTTCGAGATACGACCCGTCGCACCAGCGCATCACGCGGGCCGCCAGCAGATTCTCTCCGGATTTGAGATACGGCGTAATGTCGAATTCGGCTTCCAGCTTGCTGTCCTCGCTGTAACCGACACGCCTGCCGTTAATCCACAGTTCAATACACGAAGTCACCGAACCGAAGTGTATAAACACGTCCTTGCCGCGCCAGTCGGACGGCAGTGTAAACGAATGTCTGTACGAACCGACATGATTCTCCTTTATCGGCACTGTCGGCGGATTCTTGGGGGCATTACCCCTCCACGCATATCCCACGTTGAGGTATACCGGCTCTCCGTATCCGTTCATCTCCCAGATGCCAGGAACAGGAATCGTACCCCACGAAGAGTCGTCGTAATCCACGGCGTAAAAATCCTCGGGATAACCCTGCGCGTCCTCGACCCAATGGAACTTCCACCGTCCGGCAAGCGAACGGTAAAACGGAGAGTTCGCATATGTATCCGTTCTCGTCTGCGATGCGGACGGATAGAGATAGAACGTCGAACGCATGGGCATTCGTCCCTGTTGGAATACACGGGGATTCTGCCAGTTCGGAGTATCGGCCGAAGACGAAACGGCGAAAAGCGCCGCGGCACACAAGAAGAAGAATCGTTTCATAGGTTCGTATATTTTTCTCAAATATAACGGTTTTGTAGCAAAACGCCAAATATGTAATTTAACTTATCTTTGCCAAAAAAGCAAGAAATAGAAATCTTCGCCATGCTTGAAACCTGTTTTTCAAAAGACGCAATCGAAGCCGGATGCGACGAGGCGGGACGCGGATGCCTCGCCGGACCGGTATTCGCCGCCGCAGTGATTTTGCCGCCCGACTTCTTCCACCCGCTGCTCAACGACTCCAAACAGATGAGCCGCAAGAACCGCGAACTGCTGCGCGGAATAATAGAAAAAGAGGCCGTCGCATGGGCCGTAGAGCAGGTGTCTGCCGCCCGCATAGACGAGATAAACATCCTCAACGCATCGTTCGAGGGTATGAGTCTTGCCGTATCGCGACTGGCCGTGCAGCCCCAGCATCTGCTGATAGACGGCAACCGTTTCCGCACCACGCTCTCGATTCCATATAAATGCGTGGTGAAAGGGGACGCGAAATACGCCAATATAGCCGCGGCGTCGGTACTGGCGAAAACGCACAGGGACGAACTGATGAGAAAACTCGCCGCCGAATTTCCCGAATACGGCTGGGATAAAAACATGGGGGATCCAACCCGTCAGCACCGACTGGCAATCGCACGTCTCGGCATCACGCCGCATCACAGGGTATCGTTCCACTCCGAAGCGGGACAAATGTCGCTTTTCCCTTGAAAAAACGCCGGACAGTGTAACCTTTCGCTCTTTCGACCGTCTTAAAATACGAGAAACATATACCGGAAACCCGACATGGCGTTTTCCGATAAATTATCGACTGATGAAAAGAAAAATACTCCTCACTTTTGCAGCAGTCATCGCCTGCACCGTTTGCTCCGCAGCGCAAACACGATTCAAGGCAGACGACGGGAAGACTACTGCAATCGGACAGAAGAAAAACGACAATGTGACGCTCGGCGTGTGCGGCATAGAATTTAACATAGCCCCAAACTGCTTTTCGATGAACATTCCCTGCTCTCGAAAAAGCAAAACCGACCGCAACAGATATTATTCCAGCCATTTGGGCCTTTTCGAATTAGGATTCAACATCGTCGCGCGCTCCTCCTACGACGCATATCCCGATACCGAAAAGGGATTCATCGAACTCAATACCGGCAAATCGACCCAGATAAATCTGAATTTACTTTCCACATCGCTGGCACTTAACCGCGCAAAAACCCTCGGAGTGGTCATGGCTATGGGATTGCAGTTCAACAATTACCGTTTCGCCGAGCCTGTGACACTTCGGAAAACAGGCGGAATGATTCATCCAGAGCCTATCGACACAGAGACGACGAACTACAAAAAATCGAAGTTCACTTCATTCGGAATATGGGTTCCGGTGCTGATAGAAGCCGCCATAGCCAACGAGTTCTTTATCGCGGCCGGCGTCTACGGCTCACTGAACATGTGCGACCACACCAAATATTCCTCACCCAAACACAAACTGCACGGCATCTACGCGGCCCCTCTTACCGGCGGAGTAACGGCACGAATCGGATTCAAAAAAGTATACGTAATGGGAAACTACAACCTGAGCAGTCTTTTCCAAAAAGACAAAGGTCCTGAAATAAACATGCTCAGCGTCGGGTTCGGAGTAGGATTCTAAACTTTCAGCCCAAACACAACAAAAACATGAGAATATTACGAAAAAAACGAGTGCGGTTTATTCCGCACTCGTTTTTTCTATCGCTGCCGAACGAAATATCCGGCGTAAACCTATAATATATTAAGTTAAGAATCGTCAGAATTTGAATCCGAGCATGAATTGCCACGAATTCAGTCGCATGGATTCGGAATTGCAACGGTCGTGAATGTAAAATCTCTGACGCGATTTTTCGAACGGCACGACGTTTCTTATGTCGATTACCGCATGCCAGAATTCGAAAGATACACCCCAATGGAAAAATATGTTCGGATTTTTGAAATCGACCTTGTTTATGACATAACCGCCATCGGTGCCATCCATGAATTCTTTCGCCTTCGCATTGTCGAAATCAACGCTTGAAGGGAGAGGAATCGAAAACTGCGGACCAAAGTAGATTCTGAAAATCGAGAACTTGAAGCCGAGTTCCAGCGGAATGTCTATATTGTGGAAAGTAACCGCATTGGTGATTGCTGCATCTGGATTATCCGATAAAGTCATCATCGTGTTGATGCTCCTGCTGTTGCTGTAAAGAACTTCGAGCTGCAAATTGAACTCGCTGAAATTGACGCGGCCGAACGCTCCTACCTGCCAGCCCACACCCTTATTGGTGTTTTTGACATCGTATATGCCTATTCCCTCGAATCTTTGGGTGAACGCCGTCTGGGATTTATTTGTAATGCCGCTCGTATTGATGCCGCCCTTGACTCCCCACTCGAAACGTTTCTGCATCTGTCTTTCGGCATAGGCAGTCGCCTCCCAAGCCTTCACTTCCTTGTTCTCGAAACCCGATTTGGTAACCCTTTGTACATAAACGGTATCGCTCTGCGCAAACGCCGAAGAAACGGTGAGAATCGAAACGCAAAAAAATAAAAACTTCCTGTTCATATAAGGTTATCTCGATTTATCGTTAATGTATAGTATTATCCGCAAATATAGCAAAAGAATGAGTATATTTGCACAAACAACGAGCATTCAGATGCAAAACATAGAAAATTTGCTGTCCGGCATCACTCATCCGGAGACCGGCGAAGACATCGTGAAAAGCGGAATAGTCGAACGAATCGACAGACAGGACGATAAGATAACCGTCTGGCTGCTTTTCAAGAGAAAACGCGACCCGTTCGCGGCATCCATAAAAAGACAGGTAGAAAACATATTGCGGCAGAATTTCAGCGACACTGCGATTTCCGTATTCGTCAAGGAGGGGCAGACGCCTCAAAAGGCCGCACAAAAGACAGAGCAGAGCAAAAAAATCAACGGCATCGACAAAATCATAGCCGTAGCCAGCGGCAAGGGCGGTGTAGGCAAGAGCACCGTAACGGCGAATCTGGCAGTATCGCTGGCTGGAAATGGATACAGAGTAGGAATACTCGATGCCGACATTTACGGGCCGTCGCAGCCGAAGATGTTCGGAGTGGAGGGGTATGTGCCGGCCGCACAAAAGGACGGCGAAATCGAGATGATGATTCCGGCCGAGAGTGCAGGCGTTAAAATAATGTCGATAGGATTTTTCATAAAACCAACGGACGCACTCATCTGGCGCGGGCCTATGGCGACTTCCGCGCTCAGTCAGCTGCTCAGACAGACTGCATGGGGCGAGCTGGATTTTCTGCTTATCGACATGCCTCCCGGAACAGGCGACATACATCTTGCCATAGTGCAGCAGCTTTCGCTCGACGGTGCGGTGATAGTATCCACTCCGCAGCAGGTCGCCGTAGCGGACGTAAGACGCGGAATAGAGATGTTCAGAACGAAGGGAATAGAGGTTCCCGTACTCGGAATAATAGAAAACATGTCGTGGTTCACCCCCGAAGAGCTGCCGCAGAACCGATACTACATATTCGGCAAAGGCGGGGCGCGTATTCTGGCCGAGGAGGAAAAAGTCGATTTTCTCGGGGATATTCCGATAATACAGTCTGTAATGGAGTGCGGAGAAAAAGGAACCCCCGCATCGGAAACCGTACGTCAGGTAAGAGAATACTACGACGCGATAGTTGAAAAGATTGTCGGCAAGTTGTAAAAAAAAGTGTTCAAAACAATCGATTCTCTGTCGGCAACTTTCGACAAAACGGAGTTATGAAAAGTTATGGATTTTTCT
>ERZ857629.4428-NODE-4428-length-10906-cov-10.800295_pt1 | contig 10906 bp, 13 predicted proteins | sample MGYA00519700_ERZ857629 | MGnify/ENA primary metagenome ERZ857629 (study PRJEB31778, sample SAMEA3449351) | human gut metagenome | biome: human gut; feature: human-associated habitat; material: faeces | place: United Kingdom | collected 2010/2012 ... | reverse complement strand
GGCCACATCGGCATGTACCGCGATGAAGAGACGCTCGAGCCCCACCCCTATTTCTGCAAGATGCCCAAGGACGTGGCCGAGCGCGACGTGCTGATCGTCGACCCGATGCTCGCCACCGGCGGCTCGGCGTGCGAGGCCATCGGCGAGATGGTCAAGCGCGGCTGCAAGCACATCACACTCATGGTGCTCGTCGCCGCCCCCGAGGGCATCAAGGCCGTGCAGGAAAAGTTCCCCGACGTGAACATCTACGCCGGCGCGCTCGACGATCATCTCAACGAGCACGGCTACATCGTCCCCGGCCTCGGCGATGCCGGCGACCGCATCTTCGGCACGAAGTAACGCGAAACTTCACAAATTTGTCATTGCATTTTTGCAGGTTTTTCGCTATAATAAGCGAGATTTCCCACGCATCACCCCATTAATTGAGAGGACTGAACAAACAAATGAGTGCATCCAGAGAAAAGAAGACCCGTCAGGAGCAGGTGGCCAGCGGCTACGTCGATCCCAAGGTAAAGCGCGAGCAGGAGGAAAAGGCCAAGGCCCGCCGCAGCAGCGCGCTCTATATCGCCATTGCCGTCGCCTTTGTCATCGTTGCCGCCGTTGTGATCGTCGCCAATTCCAAGGTGTTCGAGCGCAAGGCCGACGCGGTCACCATCGGCAGCGAGACCTACTCCGCCGCCGACGTGGATTACTTCTACTACACGATCTACAACAACTTTGTCAGCCGGAACTCCAGCTACCTGAGCCTCTACGGTCTTGACACCTCCAAGCCGCTCAAGGAGCAGGACTGCGTCGTCACCGACGGCGGCACCTGGTACGATTACTTCCGCGATCAGGCGCTCGACCAGCTCAAGTCCTATGCGCTTCTCTCCCAGAAGGCCGAGGCAGAGGGCTATGACGCCGGCGACTATGTGGATCAGGCCGTCCAGCAGGCCTATGACGGTCTGGACAGCGCCGCTTCCTCCAGCAGCTATACCCGCGCACAGTATCTCAAGCTCATCTGCGGTCCGCTGGTCAACACCAAGGTCTTTGAGCGCAACATCCGCATGATGGCGCTGGCCGAGGCCTATTCCGCCAGCTACTCCGATACGCTCTCGTTCACCGACGCCGAGGTGCAGGCCGCCTATGACGCCGACCCCAAGAGCTATCAGAGCGCGGACATCGAGTACATCCTCTTCAACGCCGACAGCGCCGAGGACGCGACCGACGCTGAGCAGGCAGCCGCGCTTGACGAGGCCAAGCAGCAGGCCGAGACCGCGCTGGAGCGCTATGCCCAGGGCGAGGCCTTCGACGCCATCGGCGAGGACATGGGCGGCACCTATAACCACATCGCCTACGCCACGAACGGCAGCTCCGAGATGATGACCTGGGCGTTTGACGACGCGCGCGTCTCGGGTGATACCACGGTCGTCGCCTACAGCACCACCGGCTATTACGCCGTGCTGTTCCACTCCCGCACCCGCGACGACTATCACCCCGTCTCCGTGCGTCACATCCTCGTCTCCGATGAGGACACGGCCAACGACATCCTCGCCCAGTATAACGCCGGCGAGAAGACCGAGGACGCCTTTGCCGCCCTTGCCGCCGCAAACTCCACCGACTCCAACGCCAGCTCCGGCGGCTTGTACACCAACATCTACAGAGGCCAGATGGTCGCCTCCTTTGAGGACTGGTGCTTCGATCCCGCGCGTCAGCCCGGCGATGTCGAGGTCGTTGAAACGAGCTATGGCTTCCACGTGATGTACTTTGTCGAGACCAATTCTCAGCCCTACTGGTACTACAAGGCTGATCTTGATCTCAAGAACGCCGCCTACGACGAGTGGTACGCCGCTATCACCGACGGTGTTGAGGTCGAGCAGCTCGACGGCATGAAGTACGTCGGATGACCCCTTTCCCCGAAAAGCTGCCGGTTCAACGACCGGCAGCTTTTGTCTTTTGTCACTTTGAGGAATCACACTATGAACGAACAGTTTTTACGCACCCAAATGCTTCTCGGCGATGACGCCATGGCGCGTCTGCGCCGCAGCCATGTCGCGGTATTCGGGCTCGGCGGCGTCGGCAGCTATGCCGTCGAGGCGCTCGCGCGCTCCGGCGTCGGCGAGCTGACGCTCGTGGACGACGACACGGTGAGCGTCACGAACCTCAACCGCCAGCTCGAGGCGCTGCACTCTACCGTCGGGCAGGACAAGACCGCCGTCATCGCCGCGCGCTGCCGCGACATCAGCCCCGGCATCGTGCTCCACCCCATCTGCGCGCGCTACGACGCGGCGCACCGCGAGGACTTTTTTCCCGCGCACTACGACTATATCATCGACGCGATCGACACCGTATCGAGCAAGCTTGACCTGATCCAGACGGCGCTCGCACGGGAGATCCCCATTATCTGCGCCATGGGCACGGGCAATAAGACAGACCCCTCCCTGCTCCGCATAGACGACATCTCCAAGACCTACAACTGCTCGCTCGCGCGCGTGATGCGCAAGGAGCTGCGCGTGCGCGGGATCAAGCATCTGCGCGTGCTCTACTCCCCCGAGCTTCCGGCAGCGCCGGAAGCGCTGGAAGCCCCTCCGCCGGGACGGCGCAGCGTACCGGCAAGCCTTACGTGGGTGCCGGGCTGCGCGGGACTGATGATGGCGGGCGACGTGATCCTCACGCTCGCCGGATATGAGAAGGAGGGCAGCGCAACATGATCCTGACCGGTACCATCGTCAACGCCGCCGCGATCGTCGCAGGCAGCATTTTCGGCATACTGCTGGGCAAATTCGTTCCGGAGCGGCTGCGCAGCGCCGTGGAAAAGGGCGTTGCGCTGTGCGTGCTCTACATCGGTGTGGACGGGATGCTCGCAGGCGAGAAAACGCTCGTCGCCATCCTCTCCATCGTACTCGGCGCGCTCATCGGCGAGGGACTCCGGCTCGACGACCGCGTCCATCAGCTTGGCGACTGGGTAGAGCGCAGGCTTGGCGGAAAAGAGGCGAAGACCTCTGTTTCCGAGGGCTTTATCTCCGCGTCGCTCCTTTTCTGTGTGGGCGCGATGGCCATTATGGGCGCGCTCGACTCCGGCCTGACGCTCGACCACTCCACGCTCTACGCCAAATCGACGCTCGACGGCATCACTTCCATCGTCTACGCCTCCGCCATGGGCATCGGCGTAGCGCTCTCGGCCATTCCGGTGCTGCTCTATCAGGGGCTGATCGCGCTGGGCGCGTCGGCGCTCTCCCCGTATCTGACCGCCGATGTGATCATCGAGATGAAATGCGTCGGCTCGATCCTCATTCTCGGACTCTCGCTCAATATGCTGGGGCTGACGAAGCTGAAGGTGATGAACTATGTGCCCGCGGTGTTCCTGCCGATCCTGCTGTGCAAACTGCTGTGAGCGCGGCGCGTCAGGCCGCCCTGCGGCCACGCCTTCATATGATCGGGGCCGTTCCGTACGGATGTACGGGACGGCCCTCTTTTTGCGAAAAATATGACGAATTTGTGAACATTCAATTGACATTATTTGTGCAGACTGGTAAAATTGTCACAATATGGTGAATTGTACGGGAACTGCGCCCTTTTTGCGCAACTCGCTTTGCGAAACGCCGCGACCCCCTTGCGAAATAACACATCGGGAGGACTTCCTATGCGAGATCTCAAGCATCTGATCTACTTTGAAAATCTCCTGCAAGAAGCAAACAACGAGCTGGTCAAGCAGGCCAAGGATGAGGGCAGGCTGGCGCTGGGCTACACCTGCTACTTCATGCCCGAGGTCCTGCTGGATCTGCCCGGCTGCTTCTCCTCGCGTCTGCGCGCGCCGCGCTGCACCTCGCCGGACATGGCGACCTACTATATGTCCGCGCGCACCTGCCACTACGGGCGCTGCCTTTTGGAGCGCGCGCTGGAGGGCGGCTTCAACTATCTCGACGCGCAGCTCGCCACCGAGACCTGCACCGTCACCTGCCGCTTTCAGGAGCATTTGCAGCGGATGCCCGGCGTCATCAACAACCCGCGCTTCAAGTGCGAGTTCACGGACGTGCCGTTCAAGAAGACGGAGAACAGCATCGACCATTATGAGGCGCAGCTGCAGGCACACGTGCTCGACTTTCTGCGCGACAACTACGGCGTAGACACCTCGGATGAGGCCATCCGCAAGGCGCTGGACGAGCACAACGAGGTCTGCCGCCTCGTGCGCGCCATCGGCGACTATCGCAAGCTTGACAATCCCACCATCACGGGCTATGAGTTCCACGTCATCACGCTGGTGACGATGGCCTGCCCGAAGTATCTCATCATCGACAAGCTGCGCGAAACGCTCGAAGAGCTCAAGACCCGCGAGCCGGACGCCAAGCCCGCCTATCGCTGCAAGGTCGTGCTTGCCGGCAGCGAAAATGACGATCCCGACTTCATCAAGCTCATCGAGAGCTGCGGCGCGCTCGTCGTGGCCGACCGCTTCTGCTACGGCGCGGTCGAGACGCGCGAGCCCATCGAGCTCCGCGAGGGCGAAACGCCGCTGCGCGCCATTGCGCGGCACTATCTGCTCAACAGCAACTGCACACGCTTCATGGAGCAGAGCGAGATGCGCCGCCGCAAGCAGTTCATCGCCGACCTTGCCAGAGAGTATCACGCCGACGGCGTGATCGTGGCCTCCAACAAATTCTGCGAATACTGGAGCTATGAGCGCGTGATCGATACGGTCGTGCTCCAGCGCGACTTCGGGCTGCCCGTGTGCTCGATCGAGAAGGAATACATCAACTCCGCGTCCGGCCAGCTCCGCACCCGCTTCCAGGCGTTTGTTGAGAGCGTGGAGATCAAAAAGCTGCAGGAGGGACAGAAGAATGGCTAAGTTCGATTTCAAGCTGCCCGAACTCAAGATGCCCGCGTTCAAAAAGCCGGAGGGCAAAAAGCGCGAGAAGAAGTCCTCCGTCACGGTGGACTACAAAAAGCTCGCGCGCGACTTCTGGTACGGCAAGCCCCACGGCGAGCGCCGCCTCGGCGACCTCTATATCCCCAAGACCGGTCTTTACCGCCACCGCGAATGGCGCGGCGTGAAGGACACGTTCTACTACTTCCATATGGTGTGGCTGTACAACTACGCCCACATGGTCATGGACATCAACAAGTACGGCGGTCTGCCGACGTTCCTCAAGGGCATCTGGCGCTACCGCTGGGCGGGCCAGACCTACCTCACGGTCATGCACTGGTACGACCGCGGCTTCGAGGGACTGCGCGGCGAGGCGCTGCGCGCCTGCCCGTGGCACTATCGCGGCATGACGAACGCGACGATCGTGCAGTTCATGCAGATGTTCCGCAACGACCTGAACATCAACGGTGAAAAGGCCCGCGCGCGCCACGACAAGACCATGGCGCACGACGAGACCGTCTGGGGCGGCATCTTCTACCCGTTCAGCAAAGAGGTGGAGAACGTTCCGCTGCAAATGGTGCCCTACTTTGTCTCCGTGCACGTCAACAACCACACGGTGCTCAATTACATCGACGCCATCCAGTCCATCGGTCTGCCCGGCGACCCCTGCCCGATGTGTCAGGCCGAGGCCGGCATCTTCGTGCTCGACGACGTGCCCGACTACTACAAGGCCGTCATCACCTCGAACGAGGCGTGCGACGGCAGCGTGGCCACGTCCATCATTCAGGACTGGCTCATCAACAAGCCGCTGTTCGCCATGCCGCAGCCGATGCAGTTCGACGATCCGCTGGTGCAGAAGCACTGCCAGAAGGAGATCGAGGAGGCGTGGAAGTTCATCGAGGAGCAGACCGGCGTGCCGTTCGACTATGAGCAGCTGTGCAAAAAGCTCGAGCGCCAGAACGAGCTGCAGCGCTTCGAGTGGGAGAAGTGGGACGTGGCCGCCAAGACCAGCTCCTATCCTATCAACGGCGTTTCGCAGGCACTCTACCGCATCTATCAGTCCCAGTACGGCGACCTGCCCATCTGGCACGAGGTCGATCAGCACGTGAGCAAGATCCTCTACAAGTGCGTGGAGCGGAAGATCGACACCTTCCCCATGACGCGCCACCGCGTGATCGCGTGGTCCTGCGCGCCGCTCTACTACTCCAACTGGTGCACATGGGCCTACAACTGCTGGGGCCTGAACGTCATCATAAACATGGACTCGCTGATGTTCGACATGACCATCCGCACCGACGGCTACGAGCACACGCTTGAAGACATGGCCCGCTATCACGAGTGGGCGCCTATGCGCCGCATGGCCGTCGGCGGAATGCATCACATCTTTGAGCTGTGGGAGAATATGGAGCGCTTCAACTGCGACATGGTCATGATGTACGATCAGCTGCAGTGCAAGGGCATGCAGGGCGTACACGGTCTCTTTGAAGACGAGTTTCGCAAGCGTGGTATCCACGCCATCTGGATGCCGCACGCGCTGCCTGACAAGCGCACCGTCTCCCGCGCGGAGATCCGCCGCATCATCAACGATTACATGACCACCGTCATGCAGGAGGAGCCGCTCGACCCCTCTCTGCTCGACTTTGACGACAGCGACAGCTGGTAAAGGAGGAACGCCACTATGAAACGAATCCGCAAAGAGCGCAAGGGCTGCTGCGTCTGCCGCTTTCTCGGCAAGACGCTGGGGCTTCTGTGGAAGCTCTTCAAGATCTCTGCCAAGGTGCTCGGCAAGCTGGCCGCCATCCTCGCGCCGGTGTACGCCATCCTGTTCGCGGTCTTCTACTTTGACCTTGACGGCAAGCTGCTCTACTATGTGGTCGAGCCGTTCCTGTGCAAGCACTATGACAAGATGGAGCGCAAGAACCCGCTCGAGCAGCCCTACGACATGATGTGAGCGGCTGCGCGCGATAATTGCAAGGACAAAAAGGCCCGTGGGTGATCCCACGGGCCTTTCCTATCGTTTTTTCATCGGAGCAGCAGCATCCACGAGAGCCACACCGCACCGACCGGCAGCGCGCTGCCCCAGAGCAGCTGGGCAAGCGTATGGCGCTTCATCTTGAGCGACGCCCAGTAGACGAGCACGAGCACAACCAGCCCCCACAGCGCGCGAGGGCCGAAAAAGACATACAAAAAAGCGATCGGGCCCGCCACGCCGCAAGCGTGTCCGCTGGCGCGGATGGCAAAGGTCTTGTTAAAGAGCGCGATCAGCGCACCGGAGAGCAGATATCCCAGATACACGAGCAGCAGCTCGCGCGACGTGTGCGCGAAAAGCGCGTAGAGCAGACCGAGGATGTAGCCGACCACCGCCATGATGATGGCAAGCTTGCGCTGCCCTCAGCGCCCCGCGCCGCGGAACTTCGGCAGAAACGGCTGGAGCGGATACGCCAGCAGCGGGAAAACCGTCAGAAACAGCAGCGCCATCGCATAGTGCGGCGCGCCGCCGAACATCGCCGGACGGTAAACATACAGCAGCGTCAGCGAAACGAGCGCCATCACGGGCGCAAGGGTCAGGATACGGAGGAGCTTGGGCAGATCAAATTTCTCTTTCATGGCTTTCTCTGTGGTCTTTGGCGTTTCCGGCCAGGGCATTTCTCGCAGGTCGTTTTACTTTACAGCGATTATTCTTCAAGGATCATCGGCAGGGCGCGAACGCAGCAACGCGCCATATCGACATGGCTGCCATCCAGAAAGCCGACGCCCTCGGCCTTAAGCAGCTCCACCTGACGGTTCGCGCCGCCGAAGGCAAAGGCGCTCGACACCTCCCCGTCGCGCTTGACGACGCGGTGGCACGGGATGACGCCCGGCTCTGGGTTGACGTGCAGCGCATAGCCCACCACACGCGAAAGGCGCGGGCTGCCGAGCGCCGCGGCGATCTGACCATAGGTCGCCACGCTGCCGCGCGGGATCAGCCTTACGGCGGCATAAACCTTCTCAAAGGTCGTCATACGTCTCCTCTTTCTTTTTCAGCCAGCGGGCCAGCAGCAGCCCGCCCGCGATCATCACGGCATAAAGCAGCAGGTACGGCACGTAGGCCGCCGCAAGGCTTGGGAACACCACCTCAAAGAACCCATCATCTCCCACGCCGAGAAAGATCATCTGCATGACCAGTCCCGCCAGTATGCGCAGGAGCATCGCCGTACCAATAATGGCCAGAAGGTATCCCGCCCAATGGCTGTTGGTGCGCACAAGGGTGCGTACCCTTTCTCTCCGCGCGGCGTAGTCCGCGCCTTCCGTTTTTTTCTGCGCGGTATGCGGCGGCGCATCCTCCTCGCTCTCCCAGATCAGATAGTCCGTCGTTACGCCGAAATAGGTACAGATGGCGCGCAGCTTGTCGAGGTCGGGCGTTGAATCCCCACACTCCCACTTGCTGATCGCCTGCCGCGAGACCTCCAGCTCTGCAGCCAGCTGTTCCTGCGATAAACCGCGCGTCCTGCGCAGCAGCTGTAATTTTTCTCCCAGTGTCATAGCGTTCTGCCTCCCATCGCTTGATACGGCCAGTATAGCGGAAAGCGGCGCGCAGCGCCACCATTTTGGGCTGGAATCTCCGCAACCAAACGTGGCAAAGGGCGCTTTAATCCCCGCTCCCGCTCTTTTTGAACAGCGCCGGCAGATCGAGCTCCATCACGACGAGGCTCACGAGCATCAGCGCCGCGCCGATGTAGCCCTTGACGCCGAGCCGCTCGTTCAGGAGAAAGAACGCAAAGATCGCCGAAAAGACCGGCTCGAGCGTGAAGATCAGGCCCGCGTGGCTCGCGGTGGTGAACTGCTGCTCGACGCTCTGAATGATGAAGCAGATGCCGGAGCAGAAAATGCCGAGAAACAGCGCAGACGCCCAGACCACCGGTGTGGACGGGAGCCGCGGCGTCTCCAGCAGCAGCGCAAGCGCGAGCATCACAACGCCGACGACGATCAGCTCGCACACACCGAGGGCGACGGGGTCGACCTCCTCCCTGGCGACAGCCTTCTCTGTCAGCATCAGATCGACGGCGTAAAACGTCGGCACCAGCAGGCAGATGATGTCGCCCAGCGCAGGCTTGAGCGTTTCATTCAGCGTCAGCAGCGCGATGCCGACAAGGCACAGCAGCAGCGCGAAGGTAAACTTCTTCCCCGGCCCTTTGCGGTAAAGCAGAAATTCAAAAAGCGGCGTGAAAAGCACGGTCATCGCGCCGATGAAGCCCGCGTTCGAGACCGAGGTATACAGCACGCCGTAGGTCGCGCCGACATAGACCATCACGAGCGAAAGGCCGATGAGCAGGCTGTATTTGAGCGTTTCGCGGCTGGCGTGCGCGATGCGCTTGCGGAAGGCGACGCCGAGCACGAGAAACGCCGTCAGAAAGCGGAAGGCGTTGAGCGTGAGCGGCTGCATATCGCGCAGGCAGATCGCCGTCAGGCAGTTGGAAATGCCCCAAAAAGCGGTGGCGAGCACCAGCATCATATCCGCTTTTCTCTGTCTCTCCATCGTGTTTCCCTCCAAATTACAGGAACGGGCGCCGGAAGCGCCCGAGGTCGACAATATGATATTAGCATATTCTTAGCGGCGGCGCAAGCACCGCGAAGCAGGAAAAAACGGAGTCCAAAGGACTCCGTTTTTTCATATCCGATCATTTTTTCTGCTGCTTTGCCTTGCCGAAATGCATCTCGCGCATTCCCTCGACCTCGTCGCAGATGGGCTTAAGGCTGCACGATCCGCAGTCGGTCGGCAGGCCCTCCAGAATGTGGGTCAGCGTCTTGGTGATATCGTCCACCTTTTTCGCCGTCTGCGCCAGCTCCGCGATGGCGGGGTGGCCGGTCAGGAATACCACCTGCACGCGCTTGACGTGCGGGTTTTTGTGATAGGCGCGGATGTAGCTCGCGCCGATGCGGCGAAAGCTGACGCCGCCGCGCAGCGCGTCACGGCTGAGGCGCACCTGCTCGCGGTTGCTCTCGCTGGAGATGCGCACCATATAGCCCTTGGGAAAGACATGGTACTTGACGAATTCCATGTCGCGGATGGCCTGAAACGTCGCTTCGTCGTCCTCGCCGAGCACCTCGTCCACCTGCAGGAAGACAAGGCGCGCAAAGGACACGTCCCCCGTCAGCTCCGGCAGGTCTCTGCCGTAGAGCAGGATCTCGTCGCGCGGGACAAGACCCGCATCGCTCGTGGCGCAGGTAAAGTTTGCCGACGGGCAGCCGGAGCCGCCAAGCTCAAACGCCGCGTCACGCAGCATGACAAGCTCGCTCTCGCCGCTGTCGGTCCATGCGTCGGCCTCGCGGTAGTCCCACCGCTGCGGCGGCGCGGCCTCATAAAGACCGCGCGCCCCGCGGACCAATGCGTTGTACAGCTCCATCCGTCAGAACTTGATGTCCACGTTCTTGCGGTCGTGGATGCGGTTGACCTGAATGTAGACCCAGCTCATGAGCTTCTGGTCAAGGTTCCAGAAGTACACGACGAACAGCACGCCGACGATCACGGACAGCAGCGACGCGATCTTGAGAATAACTTTGAAAATCTTATCCATTTGTTCCTCCGTTCGGTGCGCCGTATCCGGCGCGCCGTAAAGCAGTTTAGCCTGTCAGTTGCGGTGTTAGCTCGGCTCACGCCCTGGCAAGCCCCTTCTGGCGGGCATACTCGGCAGCGCCGAGCGCGCCCATGAGCTGCGGGTCGGTCTTGAGCTCGACGACCTTGAGCTTGAGCACGCGCTCGATGGCCTGCTTCAAGCCGTCGTTCTTGGCGCAGCCGCCGGTGAGCGTGATGGCATCCACCGCGCCGGCCTTCTTCGCCATGACGAAGCAGCGCTTGGCGACGGCCATCTGGATGCCGGCCGCGATCTCGTCCATGGGCTTGCCCTCGCCGACGAGGGTGATGACCTCGCTCTCAGCGAAGACGGTGCACTGGGCGGTGATGGGGATGACGTTCTTGGCGTTGAGCGAGAGCTTGGAGAACTCGGGCAGCGTCAGCTCGAACGAGCGGGCCATGGCCTCGTAGAAGCGGCCGGTACCGGCGGCGCACTTATCGTTCATGGCAAAGTT
>ERZ857629.4425-NODE-4425-length-10913-cov-6.642291_pt1 | contig 10913 bp, 5 predicted proteins | sample MGYA00519700_ERZ857629 | MGnify/ENA primary metagenome ERZ857629 (study PRJEB31778, sample SAMEA3449351) | human gut metagenome | biome: human gut; feature: human-associated habitat; material: faeces | place: United Kingdom | collected 2010/2012 ... | reverse complement strand
TTGTATTATCAATGATTATTCGTATCTTTGCAGTGTTAGTTCCAGCCGAGCCTCTTTACAATGCTTAAATAGGCTGGGCTTTCTTCGTTTATAGACAATGGCAAAAAGAAATTTTGGAAAGGAATACAGGACTTCACGAGAACTTGTATTCTTGTTGGAAAGCCGTGGATTGGTAATCAATGATAGAAAAAAGGCTCAAAAGTATTTGGAGAGTATTGGCTATTATCGGTTGTCAGCGTATATGTACCCACTATTGAAAGCTCCCAAAACTCTCCATCAGTATAAGTTTGGTTCTTCTTTTAGCAAAGTGATGATGCTTTATCGCTTTGATAAGAAGTTACGTTTGCTTCTGTTTAATGAGATTGAAAAAATAGAGGTTGCCGTAAGGGAAGCAGTGATGAATATGACGGTAGAGCGTACCAGTGATATTTATTGGCTTACCAACTCTTCGTATTTTCACAATCAGACGATTTTCAATAATAGCATGACAATGCTATCCAAGGAATACGAACGCTCTACGGAAGATTTTATAGAACATTTCAAAAGAACTTACAATGAACCATTCCCTCCTGCATGGATTCTTGGCGAGTTGCTTCCTATGGGAAGTGTAAATATGTACTATCGAAATTTGAAGGACAAGACTCTCAAAAAGCAGATTGCTAAACGTTTTTGTCTTCATGCTCCTGTTTTTGAGTCATGGCTTTCTGTGCTTACGCTTACTCGCAACGCTTGTTGTCATCACGCTCGTGTTTGGAACAAAGTCAACAAGATTATTCCAAATGATATGAGAGGCATGACTCGTCCTTGGATTACTATTCCTGCGGACAAGCGAAGAATCTATTATAATATGTGCATCATCAAGTATTTCCTTGACATCATCTCTCCCAACAATGACATGCTTGACAAAATGCACAATTTGTTCAGCAAGTTTCCAGAGATAGACCTGGCAGCTCTTGGATTCCCTTCTGGTTGGGAAAATGAACCTCTGTGGCAATAAAAGACATATGAAGAGACTGTTAACCACCCCACATCACCCATATTTTCTGCAATTTTGATGTGATTGAAAGTTAAATACGTTAAATCTTCACCTTTTCGTATCTAATCAGAATCCATACGGTCACTTTTCTACCGTTTAGAGCGTATAACACTGATAATCAACTAATAATAGATACTCTATCTGAAGCATGGAAATATGAGGGCGAGATGAAGACCCCCAACCTTAAGAGCATAGGTCATAGCGTCTTTTATAATTGTAGAAGCCTCGACTGCGACTACACTGTACCTCACCTCTGGGACATGTTGCCCAATTCTATCTTCCGAGTTTCTGGTTTTAAGTCGCTCACCCTTTCTGAGGGCATCACCAGTATTGAGCATAGTGCATTTTTGAACAGCAATACGCAAATCTATAACCTGCCTAAATCGCTTAAGGAGATGGGTTCCAGCGCGTTCCGCGAAGCTTATGTGAAAGAAGTAAACTTTGCTCCTGGCACCTCGCTTGAAAAGATTGACAAATATACGTTTGAGAAGTGTATCAAGCTGGAAGCAGTAAATAACCTTCCGAGCGACCTCAAGATGATAGAAGAGTATGCTTTTAATGGCTGCTACAACCTGAAGGCACTCCGTTTGCCAGAGGGCCTCACCACCATTGGCAACAACGCGTTCTATGGTTGTAAGGCGATAGAGAGCATGAACTTACCAACGTCGCTCACCACCCTTGGTACGAGTGCGTTTTATCAGTGCAAAATGTGGGACGGCGAGATCTCGCTACCGCTGATTACTGATGTGCCGAATGCTGCGTTCGGGGCTTGCCAAAAGTTGCGCAAGGTATCGTTTGGACCCCAATTGAAGTCGATCGGCTATTCGGCTCTGTCCGGATGTCAAGCACTTACTGAACTAAATCTGCCCAACAGTCTTGAAACCATCGGAAGTGGCGCATTTTCAGGCTGTTGTAATCTGACCGAGGTGGTAATACCTGAGAGCGTGACAAGTATTGATGCAGAGCTTTTCGAGAGTTGTTCTGCGCTAAAGAAGGTGACGTTGCCAAGCGGCCTGACAGAGCTACCTAACAGGTTGTTCTACGCTTGTGAAGTGCTGAATGATGTCGCTATTCCTGCAAGCGTTAAGACAATGGGCAGAGGGGTGTTCTCAGGGTGTAAAGCGTTGGAGCGCATGACCATTGGCGATGGTGTGACCATTGGCAACAATCTGTTTTCTGACTGTGAATCGCTAAAGGAGGTTAAGTTGCCAGCAACGCTTACCACCATACCCGAATACACATTTAATAAATGTGTATCGCTGAAAAAGGTGGAGTTTCCCACTGGGTTGATGTCGATTGAAAGATATGCCTTTGAAGGCTCTGGAATAGAAGAGGTGGTGGTGCCTGAAACCGTGACCAAGATAGCAGGCAGTTTTGCTAATTGCAAGAGCCTCAAACGCTTTGTATTCCCCAAGAATCTGGAGACCATTGAAAACAGTATGTTTAGAAACTGCGAACTGTTGGCCGACATCACCTTGCCCACCAATGTGAAGACAATAGGCTCTTACGCCTTTGCGGGCACGCTCTTCGACAAGAGTGAGCTTCCCGCCACCGTTAACTCTCTTGGCTACAATGCTTTTGAAAACTGCAAACAACTAAAAGAGATGTTTATACCTGAGGGTGTGACCAGCATTCCCGAAGAGCTGTTCGCATTCTGTACAAGTTTGACGCGCGTGGTGTTGCCTTCTACTGTCAATCAGTTTTATGGCGGAAACACGTTCAAAGATTGTCCGCTCACCGATATTGTGTGCCATGCGCCTACGGCTCCCGAAGCCGAAAATTATGTTTTTGATGCTAAACATTATAGCTCCACCCGACTGATTGTGCCCGAGGGTTCAAACTACAACGACAAGTACCCATGGAGCCGCTTCAACCAAAAGACGGAGGGCGAGGGATTCATCACGCTCAACAACCCTGTGTTCTCGAAAGAAAGTTGCACCTACACAGAACCCATCACGGTAACGATAACCAACCCCAACGCCTCTGGCACACTCTACTACAAGCTGGTGCCCGAAGGCACTGCAAAGGATGAAGTGGAATATGCTGTGTTCACTGAACCGCTGAAACTCAGCGAGCAGTCGGCAACAATATATGCCTACATCGTGGACGGCATAAACAGCAGCGAATATGCGGGAATGACGTACACCTATGAGCCTCCAGTTGTCAAGAAGGTGGTGCTCTACGTATGCGGCAGACTGGTAGACGAGAAGAATGCCTATGATATATTTGGCGACAAGACCGTGAGCTACGACCCGAAGAGCGAGGTGCTGACACTCACCTGGGCTAATATCGATGCCACCAAGTTCAAGGCATCCAATATCATCAGCGGAAGCGGCGGCGACCTGACGATCCGCGTAGTAGGCCATTGCACGCTGAAAGCTCCTGGCACTCCTATCATGTATGGTCATCAATTAGGCGTACCTGGAGGAAGCAACCTGACCATCGTGGGCGACGAGAACAGTATACTGACCGTCGAGACTACGAATGAGGAAATGAGTGGATACTCCTGCGGAATAGACATGTACTGCGGAAACCTGACCATCGACAACTGCACCGTGGTGGCAACAGGAGGTACTCACGGTTTATACACGAAGACAGGACCTGAGGAAGGACTCACCTTGAGAGGCAAGCACGCCCTGCTCAACCTCACCGGTACAGAATCTGCCATGGAGCACGTTCAGTGGTTAGACCTCGACAAGATGCTGATGATTCTCGAGCCCGAGGGTGCAGAATTTTGGGATGGTTCCATCTGGTTGGGCAAGGAGAAGCAAACCCACGTAGTGATAGGAGCACCTCGTACTGACGACAATGTAGAGGTACCCGAGATAAGAGAAGAATATCAGACCAACTTCTCTTCCGACCTGACAGACCAGAAGACAGGAGAGGCTCTGAACGTGGAAAATGTAGTAATCAACAATGTCTACTACAATCTGCCTGCAGCAAATAATGATGGATTTGACGCCAAGGAACAGTGTCTCATCCTCAACACCTCCATGGATTACTACACGATGAACAAACGCATTCCTGCCGATGCCACCGTAACAGCAGACTTCGGAAGCTGGTACAACGGACTGATTATCGTAGTAAACGGAAAGGGAACTATCGATATCGACTATCAGACAGAAGGCGGTTCGCAACTGGCCGTGAAGATAGGTGAAGAAGAGGCCAAGTACTACACTGCAGACAAGCAAGGCAGAATACAAGTTTCTTACGATGTGACCACAACGCAGTATGTATACATCTACAACAGCCAGTACACGGGTGGCGAGAAAAAGGCTCCTACAAGAGCTCGCGCCATGGCTGGCAAGAGTTGGCTGAAGATTTACGGCATGAAGGTTACGCCACAAGATCCTACAGGCATCCACAACATCTTCGTTGACAGCGAAGGACGGCCTGTAGCGGTTTACGACATGAACGGCCGAAAGGTTAATAACCCTGGAAAGGGAGTGTATATTGTGAATGGAAAGAAGATTCTGAAGCGTCAGTAACAATCTTCTTCTAAAGGTAGCAGCAGCGCCGAAATACGCTGCTGCTTTTTTTTACAATCCTTGTCCCCCGATTTGTCACATCGGTATAAGTTCCAACTCTCAATACACAAATAAACGCATTAAACTTTCGCTGGTTCAGAAGTTAAAAACAAAAACACATAGATTTTTTTTGTATTGTCTCCAATTTAAACTATCTTTGCAGACAAGAATACCTATAAGATAATGAAAAGAATACTGCTAATCGTCCTGTTGCTTACTCTCCTATACCCCCAAGCTACAGACGCCCAAAAAACAAAGACAGATAGTCTGCTGCTCGTCATTGAACAGCACGATCGTACACGTCTCATCTCTGCTGCCAACCAACTCATGGCTTTTTACTATAAGGAGGAAACAAGTGATGAGCCTCTCCGTTTCAACCACCACACCCCATCCGACTCTATCCGTATGTACACTTGGTACTGGACTTCCGAGCACTACCTGACGCACCATAAATACCAACAAAGTATCTGCTATAGTTTGCTCGCCCTACCTCTATGCCGAAAGAGTAAAAACCAACAGCTCTTGAGCGACTGCCTGTCAGTAGCAGCCATCGCACACTTCCGATTAGGTGCCTACGAGGAAAGTATCAAATATGCTATACAGACTCTACAAATCGACCGACGCTTAGGCGATAAGTCACGTATCAGTTCTTCACTCAACACCATCGCAGGCATCTATCTTGCTGCTCGCCTACCCCAGAAAGCACAAAACTATATAACAGAGGCTCTGAAAATCAGTCGCGAGATAAAAGACACGGCTCGTATAGCCATTCAGAGCGGAATGGCTGCAGAGATATTGCATGCTATAGGCAACGAAGCTTCCAACAAAAAGGCACTCGAATATGCGAGAACTGCTTACGAGCTCGACATGCAGCGAGGACGACCCGACCGTGCTGCCATACGTCTGTCACAACTCTCGGATGCGCTCATCGCTTTAGGTCGCTACAACGAGGCTTGCATGGCTCTCCAGGTGGCTATTTCCGAACTCGAAAAAGTAGGCAACCGCCAGTCGCTTGCTATCTGCCATAAACAGCTCGGTCTTATAGCCCGACTCACTGGTAAGCCGAAAGAGGCAAAATGGCAATACGAAAAAGCCGTAGACCTCTTTACCGCCATCGGCGACATACGTGGAGAGAGCAAAGCTCAGCACGAACTCTACTTGCTACTCAAGGAGCAGCACCCCCAACAGGCTGCTATCCACCTACAACGTTACTCGACACTGAAAGACTCACTCTACACACATGAAACTGCCAACCGACTGGCAGCTAACGATGCTGAGTATCGAGCACAACAACTATTGGCAGAAAGCGTCAAAGAAAGATCCCAACATCTCATCCATATAATAGTCTTCACCCTGTTCATGGTGATACTAATCACTACGACAACCTTCGTGCTACTGAGAAAAAGAAAACATAAAGGAGAAGACTACGTAGCCATCACCAATCATCAAGAACAAACTGTTGACGGTGAGACTCAAGAGCCTGACGAGAAGTTTGTACAAACTCTTCGCTATGAAATAGAACAACGACTAACAGAGGGAATGATAAACCTTGAAGAACTGGCTTCTGCCATGTATATGTCACGTGGTCAACTCAACCGCCGTGTGAAAGCACTAACAGGTCGCACTACCTCCAACTACATCCTCTGTCTTCGCCTCGACATGGCTTGCGCACTTCTGTCACGTTTTCCCGAGAAACCTATCAACGAAGTGGCTCAAGAATGTGGCTTCGATAATTTCTCTTATTTCAATCGTCTCTTCAAACGAGAGAAGGGTGTTACACCCTCTGAGTATAGAGCTCAATGCTGAAAGCTTACTCTATAATCTTTCTCGTGTAGGGAAGTTAAAGATGTTGGAAAAAGTAAAACCAAATGTTTTATTGCTGATTTTTAGCAATAAAACATTTGGCTTTAACTTCATTATGTCCACAGGGGGAACGATAACTTCTTTTATCAAATCTTCAATAAGTTGACTCTCAGTTCGACTTGTTTCTTTCCGCTCTTCACCTTCAGTTCCACCTTGCCTGCTTGATGACGAGCACGCAAATAGATACAGGCTGCCCCCTCGTAAAGACTTCGGGAGGCATGGCTTGCCAACTGTTTGTCGCCTACAGGCAACTCTGCCGAAGCCATATCGCCATTGCCTACTGCCACGATATCTGCCTCGCCCTTCACCTCTATATGTAATAAGTCATGAGCACTCAACACGCGACGCCCCTTGCGGTCAACAGCAGTCACTCTCACCATCATCAAGTCTTTGCCGTCAGCATGCCAGTCGGCAGTTTCGGGCTTCAACTTCAGCGCCACAGCCTCGCCCGTAGTAGAGATTTCATGGCGCGCTACTATCTTGCCGTTCTTTCTCGCCACTGCCACTAATGAGCCTCGCTCATAAGGAACAGAGTCCCAACGTATGCGGTCACGCAGTTTGGCATCGTGTTCATTTTTCTTCACTCCCAAGCTCTTACCATTGAGTAGTAACTGCACCTCGTCGGCATTGGTATAGGTATAGAGCGAAAGGGTGTCGCCCTGACTTCGGTTCCAGTTTTCAGACAACCGTTGGGTTGCCACATTGATGCCATTCCACTGCGTATCGGCTCCTGACTTCTCGATGATGGCGATATGTACGAGTGGCTCGTCAGAGAACATGCTCTTCACAAAGTAAGCATCGGGCTTGGGCTGCATGGTCATGTCGAAGACGCCCTTGTTCCACCCCTTCAGTGGCCATCCCAAACTCTCGCCCAAATAGTCGACAGCACCCCAGTAGGCAAGTCCCACCACCTTGTCGAGATTCATCTCAAAGAAGTTGGGACCCATGGCTTCTGTGCTCGCCTCGCTCTGATAGAATATCTTCTCTGGATAACGCTTCATGTCACCAGGGAAATACTTGTATCGATAATTATACGAGTTGACTTCTGTGTCAACAGCCAGGTCGGCAGGTATGGAGTCGGTATCAATATTGCGATAACGTGGGTGCATAGCTACCGTGGTGAGACGGGTATGGTCGTAGCGATGCAACAGTTCTCTCATCAGTCTATACACCGTTACTCCCCAGTCGTTGAAAGGCATGTTGGCATGATGCTGCAACTCATTGCCCAAACTCCAAAGTATGACGCAGGGATGATTGCGGTCGCGCTTCACCCACTCGGGTATGTTCTTCTGCCAAAGGCTCAAGAAGTCTCCCCTGCCGCCAGTGAATTGGGTGTTCCATTTATCATACAGCTCGTCGACCACCAAGATGCCATATTTATCACACAGGCGCAACAGGTCCTCGCTGTAAGGATTATGAGATGTACGAATATGGTTGAAGCCAAAGCGCTTCATGGTGAGTATCTGTTGCTCTATAGCACGAGGATAGGCTGCTGCGCCAAGAGCTCCCAAGGTGTGATGATTGGCGTAACCCTTGAGCAGCACTTTCTTTCCGTTGAGCAGGAGTCCGTGCTGGGGCGACAGTTCTATGGTACGCATGCCGAAGTGCTCGCGTGTCCTGTCTGCCACCTTTCCATTCTTATCATAAAGCGTTACCTCTGCAGTATAGAGATAAGGGGTCTCGCACGACCATAGCTTGGCATCATCAATAGTGATGGCAGGCAATTCATATTCGCGGTCGCGCCACTTGGCATTGAAAGGCATGTCGGTTTTCTGCTGCGCCACTACTCTACCTGTCATGTCGAGGATTTTCACCTCTATGGGCATCACGCCTAAATTCTCACCTTTCTGTTTCTTCTGGCGGTTTACGATCTCTGCCCTGATGTTCACCTCGCGGTTGTTGCGAGTGGTGATATAGAGTGGATGGCGAGGGAAATAGAGTTGGTCGTTGGTGATGATAAGACGGACATCACGGAAGAGTCCGCCACCCGTATACCATCGCGAATTATTGGCAGCACGCGTATCTGTCCTCACCGCTATCTCGTTCTTCTCGCCATAACGGAGCAACTGGCTCACGTCGGTATCAAACCCTAAATAACCATAGTCGGTTGCCCCTACATGCTGTCCGTTTACGTAGACATCGCCCACAAGCATCATGCCTCCGAAGTCGAGCATGACTCGTCTTCCCTTCCATTCTTCCTGGGGTATCAGTTCGTATCGATACCAGCCTATGCCCATCTCCTTGAATCCTCTTGCGCTGAGACGGCTTTTCACATTATTGGCAGCATCCTTGCTGTTGGCACGTTCGTCTGCGCCAGGCGCCACCCAAGGCTGATAGAGCTGGAAGTCGTGAGGCAGGTTGACGACCTCGCATCCCTGCATAGCTTCATCCAAGAGATGGGAATTCAGAATGTTGTCAGGTGGCAGGCTGATACCTTTTATTTCACCGCGATGGAACTGCCATCCCCAGTTGATATCTATCGTATCTCGCACGGAAGCCTGTGCTGCCGTACTGCTCATCATAGCCCAGCCTGCCATAAGCAGCATGAGCCTAAAGTTCTTGTTGTTCTTCATCCTTGTAGTTGATTAGTTTTTAATAATAGCACACAAATATACTAAATTACTATCATATAATTCAACTTTCGCATACGTGGAGTGAAGAGATGTTGGGGAAATTAAGAAAAGTTGGGGGAAATTAAGAGAAGTTAGAAGGAAGTTAAGGGACAAATGCTTCAGTTGCTTATGAGCAAGACCATGCAGTAGGATAAACAAGCAAAGATGCACTGGGAGGGCAGGCATCTTGCCTGCCCAATAAGCTGCTAATAAACAACGTTGTGATTTTGGGCGGGCAAGATGCCACGCCCTCCCAGTGCAAGTCCACCGACATAAGCAATAAGGCTATTGTCCCTTAACTTCCCTATGGTCGCTGAGGGGTTGAGTGGGATATTTACTTTGGGTTGTTCGTAATATTCTCAATTGAAAGTACAGGACGAACATAGCATTTAGTATCTTTAGATTCAAATGAGGAAGGGCCAAAAATTCCTATAATGCCTTTATCAATCATAATTCTATACATACAACCATAACCATTGTTTTCCGTAGTTGTCCAGAAATTAAAATGACTATAGCCATATTCAATCTTGTTGTAAAGAGTCAGCGTGTTTTTAGTATAGCCTGGCTTCACACCAGTAAACACAACAGTTTCTTCCTTGCCGTCTTTCATCGTTACGTTTACGGTAGGAGAACCAGCTGGTACTACCCATTCCCCTTTTTCGGTGACTTTATCAACCACCCAGTTTGCTTGAAGTCCTCCTGGTTCTGTGACTTCCTCTGCTGTAGGCGTGCGCCAGTTCTCGCCCCATACATAATCCGTACCAGTCTTTGCAGCATCTGTCCATGTCATTTCCTCTTTTACATTCTCTATGGCAAATCTTGGACCACCATGCCAAAGCTGTACCCATTCTACAAGGGTCTTTTTGCCATTGATAAGCGCATTTTCTTTACCCTTGGTAGGACCCGAGGTGATGGTGTAGTACTTGCCTGCTTTAAGACCATCGGCATTGGTCGTATTGAGGAGCAAGTTTCCATTATATATGGCTATTTTCACGCCAGCAGGTACTACCACATAGTTGATTTCGCCAGCATTCACTGTGCCTGCTGCTTTATAGAGCAGGGTAGTCTTAGTGTCGCTTTTGCTTACAGCGAAGTCGGCAGCATTTTTTGTGGCAGTAAGTCCTTTCACCCACTTGTCGTCAGCAGTAGTCTTTACGTGAATGTCTAATATGCCATACTTGTCTACTGCTACTACGCGCAGTACAGCCACCTTGGGCTTCAGAGTAATCGAAAGACCTTTTTCGCCCGTTGTAGTCGCAGCTGTTTTTCCAGCTACAGCAAAGTAGTTTGCCACGTCAGCAAAATTACCTGTCTGGTTTGTCAGGTCCACATTATTACCAGGGAAGTAAGCATACCAGTCAGCTGCCTCAGTAGTAACCATGGCATCAGTACTGGTAAACTGGCTGCCATTATTTGTGAAAGTATAGTAAGATGTTATTTTGTTATTGCTTACACTCACCTGGTCGTCCTGGGTAAATGCAAACTTCCATGTGCCGCTTTCATCTGTCATAGTGGCACGCGAGCTTAGATTTTCAACAGAAGCATTGAGAATCATTCCTCTCTTTGGCTGTGTATCGCCATTGTCGTCGTTGCTACAGGCTGCGAGAACTACAGCAGCCAACATCAATACTGAATACAAAAACTTTCTCATGTTCTAATCCGTTTTCAATTTGTGTTCTTGTGGTTAATTTCTAATTGTTCTCCCATACGTCGTCGCCATCTCCGCTTGTTACACCTCCTTCGACTTGAAAACCAGGGGATGGTTTAACGGGAGTGCCAGGACTGTCGGCAAGAATGGTCAATGCCTCTATAGCATATAAGGGGTCAGCGGATTTTTCCGGTTGGTAACACCATATGTTAGGAATAAAGTGTTGC
>ERZ857629.4417-NODE-4417-length-10929-cov-5.909141_pt1 | contig 10929 bp, 10 predicted proteins | sample MGYA00519700_ERZ857629 | MGnify/ENA primary metagenome ERZ857629 (study PRJEB31778, sample SAMEA3449351) | human gut metagenome | biome: human gut; feature: human-associated habitat; material: faeces | place: United Kingdom | collected 2010/2012 ... | reverse complement strand
AAATCATCAAATAAATCAAACATTGGATAGTACTTCATAAATATCGCCTCCTGATTACTAGATTATGAAATCTATCTTCAAGTTACGGGATATCTTTTGACTTATCTCTAACTTCAATTATCATTATAGTCACTTTTTTAGCACTGTCAACACTTAAGTGCTAATTTTTTTTACAAAAAATTAGAGTGTGATTTCTCACACTCTATTTACCCATTTCATTCATAGAAATCATTGAGAAACTCAAAGATTCCAATACTTTAATTAAGGCATGTGCCGTATCTAAACTTGTCATACAAGAAATGTTATTTTCTGCAGACACACGACGAATCAAGAATCCATCTTTACTTGTAGAATTATCTTTATTTGACATTGTATTGATAACAAAGTTTACATGTCCATGACGAATAATATCCAATACAGTTTCATTGCCATTATCCTCATTGACCTTAGCAGCTACATGTACAAATAATCCATTGTCCTCTAAGAATTTAGCTGTACCTGCTGTCGCATAAATACCATAGCCAATGTTGTAGAAACGTTTAGCTAATTCTAATGCTTCCTGTTTATTTTCATCATCAATAGTCATCAATACACTTCCATGTAAAGGAATATTGATTCCAGAAGCTACAAGAGCCTTGTACAATGCTTTTTCTAAGTTTACATCACTACCCAAAGCCTCACCTGTAGACTTCATTTCTGGTCCTAAGACTGTATCTACACTACGCAATTTTGCGAATGAGAATACTGGTGCTTTGACAAATACTCTTTCTTTATCTTCAGGATGATATCCAGGTGTTAATCCTTGGTCTTCAATACTTTCTCCAAGTACACACTTAGTCGCAATCTGAGACATAGGAACACCAGTAATCTTAGATAAGAATGGTACGGTACGAGAAGAACGTGGGTTTACCTCTAATACATATACATTGTTTTCTTTATCCACAATAAACTGAATGTTATATAAACCAACGAATTCAAATCCTTCACCAATTCTTGTTCCATAATCAATGATAGTTTCTTTAACCTTCTGATTGATGATTTGAGTTGGATATACCGAAATTGAGTCACCAGAGTGAATACCGGCACGTTCGATATGTTCCATAACACCTGGAATATATACATTCTTTCCATCCGCAATCGCATCGATTTCTAATTCCTTACCAACAATATATTTATCAACTAAGATTGGCGCATCATGACTGATTTCCTTAACAGCTGTTGCCATATATACTCTTAGTTCATCATCATTATGTACAATTTCCATAGCACGACCACCCAATACATAGCTTGGACGTACTAATACCGGATAACCAATCTTGTTTGCGATAACCAACGCTTCTTCTACAGTTACAGCTGTCTCACCCTTTGGTTGAGGAATATCCAACTTATGTAACATAGCTTCAAATTCATGACGGTCTTCCGCTAAATCAATAGAGTGTAATGAAGTACCTAGAATCTTTACGCCATGTTCTACTAATGAATCCGCTAAGTTGATTGCGGTTTGTCCACCAAACTGAACGATTACACCTAATGGTTTTTCTAAATCAATAACGTGCATTACATCTTCTGTTGTTAATGGTTCAAAATACAATTTGTCACTAATTGAGAAATCTGTTGATACAGTTTCTGGGTTGTTGTTGATAACGATAGCTTCATAGCCTTCTTCACGCAAAGTCTGTACACAGTGTACTGTCGCATAATCAAATTCAACACCCTGTCCGATACGGATTGGTCCAGATCCTAATACAACGATTTTTTTACGATCTGTACGTTCAGATTCATTTTTATTATCATAACTTGAGTAGAAGTATGGAGTTGCACTCTTGAATTCACCAGCACAAGTATCTACCATTTTATAAACTGGAATGATTCCATTTTCTTTACGTAAATTATATAAATCGAATTCTTTCATATCCCAGTTACGCGCAATGTAGCTATCCGCAAATCCATTTTTCTTTAATTTGCGTAATACATCAATATCCTTAACATTCTCCATCATCATTTTTTCTAAATCAATGATTTTTAATAAATGACATAAGAAGAAATAATCCATTTTTGTGACCGCATGAATCGTTTCCATATCATATCCATCACGAAGCCATTGAGCAACCGCAAAAATTCTTTCATCATCTTGATTCTTGATTTTTTCAAGCAATTCATCCTTTGTCATACCAACAAATTCTTTTTTGAAGATGTGATCCACTTTCATTTCTAAAGAACGAACAGCCTTTAAGAAAGATTCCTCAAAGTTACGTCCAATTGACATAACTTCACCAGTCGCCTTCATCTGTGTTCCTAAGTGACGATCGGCACTAGGGAATTTATCAAATGGGAAACGTGCAAATTTAGTAACAACATAATCCAATGCTGGTTCAAAACATGCATAACTAGTTTTTGTGATTGGGTTAATGATTTCATCCAAGCCCAAACCAACAGCTAATTTTGCAGAGATTTTCGCAATTGGATATCCTGTTGCCTTACTTGCCAAGGCTGATGAACGAGATACACGAGGGTTAACCTCGATGACATAATATTTGAAACTATCTGGATTCAATGCCAACTGAACGTTACATCCACCACAGATCTTCAATGCACGAATGATTTTTAAAGATGCATTACGAAGCATTTGGTTTTCACGATCTGTCAAAGTCTGAACTGGCGCAACAACCGTACTATCTCCTGTATGTACACCTACTGGATCAATATTTTCCATATTACATACGACGATTGCATTATCTTTAGCATCACGCATTACTTCGTATTCGATTTCTTTATACCCTGCAATACTTTGCTCAATCAAACACTGATGTACTGGACTTGCCTTTAAACCTGAATCACAGATTTCACGAAGCTCAGCCTCATCATCGGCAAAACCTCCACCAGTTCCACCAAGTGTATAAGCTGGACGAACAACTAATGGATACCCTTCGCGATTTGCGAATTCAACAGCTTCTTCTACAGTATGAACAATCATACTTTCTGGCACTGGCTCATTGATTTCCTGCATTAAAGAACGGAATAATTCACGGTCTTCTGCACGATTGATCGCATGTAAGTCTGTACCTAAAATTTCTACACCAAACTCATCCAAAATTCCATCTTCATGTAATTCTACAACTAAGTTCAATCCAGTTTGACCACCTAATGATCCTAAAATAGCATCTGGTCTTTCTTTATAAATAACACGTTTTGCGAAGTCTACTGTTAAAGGTTCAATATAAACACGATCCGCAATCGCTGTATCTGTCATGATTGTGGCAGGGTTAGAGTTAATTAAGATAACTTCATATCCTTCTTCACGAAGAGATTGACATGCTTGGCTTCCAGCATAATCGAATTCAGCAGCCTGACCAATGATAATTGGGCCAGAACCGATAACTAAGATTTTTTTGATATCTGTACGTTTAGGCATTTTTATTCTCCTCCATTAATTCAATAAATTGATCAAACAAGTAACGAGAATCTTCTGGTCCTGCACTTGCTTCTGGGTGATATTGCACCGCAAAACAAGGATAGTCTTTATGACGAACACCCTCACAACTCTTATCATTTAATGCTTGGTGTGTCATTTCCAAACGAGTATCCTTCAAGCTATCAATATCTACCGCAAAACCATGGTTTTGAGAAGTAATTTCCACTTTACCAGTTGATAAATTTACAACTGGATGGTTTGCTCCACGGTGTCCAAATTTCAATTTATATGTTTTTGCACCACAAGCCAAAGAAATCAACTGATGACCTAAACAAATTCCAAATACAACTGTTTGAGGAATCAATTCTTTGATGGTTTCAATTGCGACTGCCACATCCGTAGGATCACCAGGACCATTTGACAACATAACTCCATCTGGACAATATGACATGATTGTACTTGCTGGTGTATCATATGGAACTACTACTAAATCGCATCCACGCTTTGATAGTTCACGAACAATACCTAACTTAGCCCCAAAATCCATTAATACAACTTTTTTGCCACGATTTGGAATTGGGAATACTTTATTTGTTGAAACACGAGCTACTTGATCATGTAAGAAGTCAGCGGCTTTTAAACCTGCAACAATGGCATCCACATCGGCATCCACGTTTGCCATAGTCGCTTTCATGGTACCTACATCACGAATTTTCTTTGTAATATCACGCGTATCAATATCATAAATTCCTGGAATATTTTCACGTTTTAAGAATGAATCCAATGTTTCCGAACATCTGAAGTTACTTGGATATTCGCAATAGTCTTTCACAACAAATCCAAATACACAAGGAACCATACTTTCATTATCATCACGATTAATTCCATAGTTACCAATCAATGGATATGTCATCATTACAATTTGTCCACAATATGAATTATCCGTTAAAATTTCCTGATAACCGGTCATTGAAGTATTAAATACTAATTCACCAATTTGGAAGTTATCACTACCAAAGGCAATACCGCGATACACGCTTCCATCTTCTAAAATTAAAAGTCTTTCCATAATTTGTCCTTTCTTTTATTTACTCAAAAAAAAGATTAGCAAATAAACGCATTGCCAATCTTTAAATGGAACTATTAAAAAGTATAGCACTACGAAGAATACTATTCATCTCGATCACTGACGTTTTTTTCACAAACAAAACTGGATTCTTGATCATACGTATCCTCCTTTTGAAAAAAATACTATATTTCTCTGCTTAGTATACTACCACAAATCATGAAAATTTCAATAATAAAGTTAAAAAAAGATGTGATTTCTCACACCTTATTTTGACATCGTTGCTTCAATTTCCTTATATGTTTCAACTGGGTTAGCACTCTTCGTAATTGAACGACCAACTACGATATAATCACAGCCTTGTTCTTTCGCAAATGCAGGAGTTGCAACACGCTTTTGATCATCCTTAGAATCACTTGCCAAACGAATACCTGGAGTTACTGTTAAGAAGTCATCTCCACAAGCTTCATGAATTGCCTTAGCTTCATGAACTGAACATACAACACCGTCTAAGCCTGCTTCTTTCGCATTCTTAGCATATTTAATAACACAATCAATAACTTCACCAGGAATTCCTAATTCGTTATTCATAGCTTCTTTAGACGTGCTTGTAAGCTGAGTTACACCAATACACATAGGACGTTTTCCATCCTTAGCACCTTCATTTAATCCGTCGATGGCAGCCTTCATCATTGCAATACCACCAGCACAGTGTACATTGACAATATCTACACCTAAGTTTGCTAAGTTTTTCATTCCACCCTTAACTGTGTTAGGAATGTCATGCAATTTCAAATCTAAGAAAATGTGGTGACCCATTTCCTTCACTGTTTTTACCATTTCTAAACCACACGCATATGTTAATTCCATACCAATCTTTACATATACTGGTTCATTAAATTGTTTTAAGAAATCTACAACTTCTTCTTTACTCGAAAAATCTAATGCTACAATTGTTTTACTCATTATTTAAAACTCCTTCCAACTGCTTCTTCAATATTTTTATATCCATATTTCTCTAATACTTTTGGAAGATCCTCAATGATTTTTGGACATACATAAGGATCCACAAAGTTTTGAGCACCAACTTCAACAGCACTTGCCCCCGCATTTAAGAATTCCAATACATCCTCTGCACAAGTAATTCCACCAACACCAATGATTGGAATATTTACGGCCTGTGCTACTTGATATACCATTCTTAGAGCCACTGGCTTAATGGCAGGACCCGAAAGACCACCTGTCACATTCGCAAGCAATGGTTTCCCTGTTTTCAAATTAATACGCATACCCATTAGTGTATTAATCAATACAATACCATCTGCACCGGCTTCTTCAACGGCTTTGGCAATTTCTACAATATCCGTTACATTAGGTGATAACTTCACATATACAGGTTTTGTAGCTGCTTCCTTACAAATCTTAGTCACATGTGCTGCAAGTTCAGGCTTTGTACCCAAACCAATACCACCATGTTTTACATTGGGACAAGAAATATTTAATTCATAAGCCTTAATAACAGGCTGATCATTCAATTTCTTGATAACTTCAACATAATCTTCTTCACATGCACCAGCAACATTGGCCATGATTTCTGTATCATATTGTGCAAGGAATGGAAGTTCATTTTCAATAATTGAATCTACACCCTTGTTTTGTAGTCCAATCGCATTTAACATTCCCATAGGTGTTTCAGCAATTCTAGGTGTAGGATTTCCAAAACGCTCTTGTGGCGTAGCTGATTTGATGGCGATGCCACCTAATATGCTCAAATCATATAGTTCGGCATATTCTTTTCCAAATCCGAAACATCCACTAGCTGGAATAATTGGATTTTTTAAATTTAATCCTGGTAGTTTTACTGAAATATCCATTATAAAGCCACCTTTCCCATCTCAAATACAGGACCATCCTTACATACACGTAATGAGTGTCCATCTACATCTTTCACAACACAACCCATGCAAGCACCTAGACCACAAGCCATACGTGCTTCTAATGAAATATATCCTTCACTATATTGTTCGTTAATGGCTTTTAACATAGGCAAAGGTCCGCAACTTAGCACAAATTTACATGTTACATTGTTTTCTTTGATCGCATCCAATGCCGTACCCTTTGTTCCTAATGAACCATCCATTGTTGCGATATATACATCACACCCAAGTGACTTGAATTCATCCACATAGAATACACTATCTGCATCGTTTGCACCTAGAACAACTGTTACACGTGAATTTTTATTTAAATATTGTTTCGCTGTTTCATATAGGGGTGGTACACCAACGCCGCCACCAATCAATAATACTTCTTCTTTATCCTCAATTGGAAAACCATTTCCAAGTGGACCAAAGATATCTAATTTTCCTTCAAGTTCAGTCATTTTTAAAGTACCTTCTCCAAGCACTTTATAGATAATAACTAAAACATCTTCCTTAATTTCACTAATCGAGATAGGTCTACGCAAATAGAAACCTGGAACTGTGATTTCAATGAATTGACCAGGCTTAGCTGTTTTAGCTAAGTCTGTTTTCAATTCCATTTTCCAAATATCTTTTGCGATTTTGACATTCGATAGAATCTTCGCAAATTCCTGCATACTATTTCCCCATTTCATTCATAGAAATCATTGAGAAACTCAATGACTCTAAACCTTTCACTAATGCATTCGCTGTATCTAAACTTGTCATACAAGAAATGTTATTTTCTGCAGACACACGACAAATCAAGAATCCATCAGCACTTGTGTTCTTCTTATTAGACATTGTGTTAATGACAAAGTTTACATGTCCATTACGAATAATGTCTAAAACGTTTTTACCATCTTCTGTTTCAATCTTACTAGCACGATGAACATACAATCCTTCAGCTTCAAATAAGTCTGCCGTACCCTTTGTTGCATAGATTCCATATCCAATATTTGCGAAGCGTTTCGCCAATTCTAGTGCTTCTTGTTTATTCTCATCATCAATTGTCATTAATACATTTCCATGTTTTATCCTTTCCACACAGTCTTTCCATCTACGATGGTTTCTTTTACTTGCGCATTCACGCTCCAACCATTAAATGGCGTATTTTTACCCATAGATTCAAATGTATCTATGTCAATCAATGATTCATGTTCTAAATCTACTAAGACTAAATCTGCATTATATCCTTCTTTGATTTGTCCTACATTCTCTAAGCCAAAACGCTTTGCAGGAGCTGCTGACATCCAGTTTACAAGTTGAGCCAAAGTCCAACGTTTTTGTCTGTGAACAAATTCTGTATACAACAAGGCAAACGCACTTTCTAATGAAACAATGCCAAATGGTGCTTTATCCATCGAACGTTTCTTTTCTTCATAGGTATGTGGAGCATGGTCATTGGCAATGCAATCCAATGTTCCGTTTTCCAACCCTTCAATCAAAGCCATACGATCTTCATGACTTCTTAATGGTGGATTCATTTTCCAATTTGGTCCAACCACATCCTTATCTTCTAATAATAAGTGGTGTACTGTAACTTCAGCACTTACATTTAATCCAGATGCTTTTGCGTCTTTTAGTGCTTCCACACTTTCCTTAGCTGAAATGTGACATGCATGATACGCATTTCCTACTTCTTTTGTCAGTTCTAAATCACGAATCAATTGTGCACTTTCACAAGCACTTGGAATTCCTAGCCAACCCTTTGATGTCACAACTTCACTGTCGTGTACACAAGCACCTGGTCTACGATAACGCATATCTTCTGTGTGAGCTACAATCATGCAGTCATTTTCTTTTGCGTTCCTCATGGCTTCTTTCATGATTTCAGATGTAGCCACACCTACTCCATCATCACTAAACCAGCGAATTCCTAAATTCTTGATAGCTTTCATATCCACTACTTCTTTACTTGCTTCTTCATGAGTAATACAAGCATAAGGATATGTATGTACGACGGATTCTTTATCAATTAATTGTTGATAGTCTTTTATTGTATCCACATCATCTGGAAAAGGAATAACATTTGGCATCGCAAATACAGAAGTAAATCCTCCGTGTGCTGCCGCTAAGCTGCCTGTATGAATCGTTTCTTTTTCAGTGTGTCCTGGTTCTCTAAAATGTACGTGTACATCAACCAAGCCTGGAATTACAGTTAAGCCTGAAGCATCTATTGTTTCACAGTCTTTTGAAATAGAATCATCAATCTGAATGATCTTTCCTTCATCAATTAAAATATCTTTCTTTTCAACACGTTTGTCAATTAAAACTTGACCATTTTTTATTAAACGCATACTTATTTTTTCTCCTTAAATGGAGCCAAACCAAATCCACGCTTAATAACTGCCTTTCTAACTAACATACCATTGTGCATTTGTTCGAAAATTCTTGATTTCTCAGCTTCAACTAAATCTGTATCAATTTCAACTCCACGGTTTACTGGAGCTGGATGCATTACAATCGCTTTGTCTTTCATTCTTGCATAACGAGCTTTTGTAAGACCATAGTTTTCAAGATATTCTTCATCAGTCATACCAGCCATTCCAGAGCCTCTTTCCTTCTGAATACGAAGCATCATGACTACGTCTGCCCATTCAACAGCTTCATCAAAATCGATTGTTGGATAGCCTGGTCTTTCCCATTCTTTTGGCCCGGCAAAGCGAACGGTAGATCCTAATTTTTCTAAAGCTTCTTTATCACTAGCTGCTACTCTTGAGTGTAAAATATCCCCACAGATAACCACATTTAAGCCTTCTAATGTGCCAAATTCATTTTGCATAGTTAATAAATCAAGCAAGCATTGTGTCGGATGGTTTCCTGCACCATCTCCAGCGTTTAGAATTGGAATATTGATATTTTCCAATTCCTTGAAATATTCATCTTGAGGATGACGGATAACCACCATGTCATACCCAATTGATTCAAATGTTTTTACTGTGTCATAAAGTGTTTCTCCCTTTGTGACACTGGATGCTCCAGCCGCAAAATCAGCTACCTGGCATCCTAATTGGTGCTGCGCACTTTCGAATGAGAAATGTGTACGAGTTGATGCCTCAAAAAAAAGATTAGCAACCAATGCTTTCTGCATTGGTAATTGCCAATCTTTAAAGGAACTATTAAAAAGTCTAGCATCATCTAGAATGCTATAGATGTCTTCAACTGACAGATCTCTCATGGATAACAACGAATTTTTGTTCATATAATCCTCCTTATGACCTTAAAAAAATGGATTCAAAAAGCCCCTTTTCAAATCCAATTTTCTTTCATATATACTACCATAATTCATGGATTTTTCAATAAGAAAATTCTTCATTACAATCCAAGTATGAACCACATTTACAGCATCTATATTTAAACTATTTTTTGATTGCGATACACTCGATTTCAATCTTAGCATTTTTAGGAAGTTTCGCCACTTCAAAACAGCTTCTTGCTGGGAATACACCCTTAAAATATTTTGCGTATTCTTCATTCACTTTCGCAAAATCATTCATATCATCCAATAAAATGGTTGTCTTGACAACATCATCATATGTTAGTCCTTCTGATTCAAGTAATACACCAATATTTTCAAATGCCTTCTTTGTTTGTTCAACTACATCTACGCTTACTAAATTTCCTTCTGTATCAATCCCAAGCTGCCCTGACAAGAATACAAGCCCTTCTGTAGCTACTCCTGCTGAATAGGGGCCTAATACCTTTGGTGCTTTTGCACTGCTCATTTGTTTTTTCATATTCCGTTCCTCCTAATCCAATAGTTCTTTATCAATGATCTGAAAATTTGCTCGATGAATATACAAAGCTTTTCCATCAATCATAAGCTTAGTCATCTTTGGCAAGTTATCTGGAATCTTCCAATATACCATATCTCCAGAATATGCAGTAATTGGCTGTCCTAATTGCGACTTAATAACCACAATTCTTCCCTTGCCAAACATATTTTTATATTTATTAATAAAACGTGCGACCGAAGTATTATCCGATAATTGCCCATGTGTATTTGAATCAATATTTTCTTGCGTAAAATCAACATCTGGTGTTAATCCATTTTGTTCAAATATGCATGTATCTCCACAGGACTCAATCTCTTTTCCATCTACTGTAATCGTAATTATGCTTGACAATTCATAACCACGAACAACTTGACCATTTTCATCATAAGAAGTATTCTCTACTGCATTACCCGTAATACTAATTTTATCACCACTAGTCTCCATGACTTCACTGCCATAATTATCATATGTATATATAGTATATCCATTCCCAACTAGATTTCCCTTTATATCATTAAATGCTGATTGAAACATACTACAGCCACTCAATAATATACATAGACATACTACGCTTATTCTTTTTATATTCTTATTCATATTCCCTCCCCATTTTATAATGAAGCCATTCAAAATGAATGACTTAACAATTATTCTAAGCTTTCATCAATAGCCTTTTAATCGACTCTTCACTTACTGAGAAGATGGATGCGA
>ERZ857629.4415-NODE-4415-length-10938-cov-5.734264_pt1 | contig 10938 bp, 10 predicted proteins | sample MGYA00519700_ERZ857629 | MGnify/ENA primary metagenome ERZ857629 (study PRJEB31778, sample SAMEA3449351) | human gut metagenome | biome: human gut; feature: human-associated habitat; material: faeces | place: United Kingdom | collected 2010/2012 ... | reverse complement strand
GGCGGAGAGTGAAGCTGAAAGAAAAATAAAGGCTGCAGAGGAAACCTCGATAATGCAAATTTCCGAAATGAAGCACCAACTTGAAAAAGAACAAGAGGAAAGCTCATATCAGCGCCAGCTAAATGAAAATCTTTTGAGAATTAACCGGGAGCGTGCAAACGCCGACAGAAAACTCAAGCCGAAAAAAAATCACACCGGATATGTTGTAGTTAATTCAAAAGAATATGAGTATAAATATCGTGAAGATAAAAGGACATTGACTTCGGTTATGTTGTGGCAAACTATTTTGGAAAGTCCGTATAAAGTAAAATTTTCGGTTGAACAGGCAAGAAAACAAATGTATGAGGAATTATTCAAAAATCATATTATAGGCAATATTGGTGTTCACGGTTATTGGGATATTGACTATGAAGATATGATTGAAAACGAATTATATAAAACCGAGTATATAGATAAAAATATTGCAGTAAAATATCAGTTACAGGCAAATTATAAAACAGGATTTTGGGAAATAATTATATTACATACAAAACCTCTTGAAAATGTTCCTGATGATATGATGAGATGTAATTACTCTTAGAGGCTCAAAAACGGCTCTTAAATCGGTCTTGAAGTTATTATGTGAGGTTTTATATTGAACTGGCTTAAAACGATTAAAAGCGGTAAATAAAAAATAGTAAAAAGCATATAATAATAACAAGCAAAGTTATAGCAAAATAATAGTAAAATGCTTGACAAACGCGTTTTTATATGGTATAATAAATTACAAGATATGAAAGGAGATGTTTTTATGGCTCAAATTAGTTTTCGTGTTGATGATGATGTGAAGATGAGTGCCGAACAGACACTTGACACCATTGGTTTGAGTATGTCGTCAGTTTTGAACGTGTTTTTGAAAACAATAGCAAGAGAAAAACGCATACCTTTTGAACTTACGGCTGATCCGTTTTATTCTGCAAGCAATATGAGATACTTGGAGCAGAAAATGGAAGACTATAAAGCCGGTAAACTTAAATTTGCGGCTCATGAGCTGATAGAGGAGTAAACTTATGCGGATAAAAGAAATAAAATGGGATTTTGACGCATGGGATGATTACCTTTATTGGCAAACACACAATAAGCAAAACTTAAAAAGAATAAATCAGCTTGTAAAGGATATAAGGCGTAGTCCGTTTGAGGGCATAGGAAAACCGGAACCGCTAAAGGGTAATTTATCTGGGTGGTGGAGCCGACGCATTGATGAGGAACATAGGCTTGTTTATGCAGTTGAAAATGAAACGGTTTTAATATTCTCATGCAGAGGTCATTACGAATAAAGGTCAAGCAGCACAAGAAGCTGCTTGACCTTTAACTTTTTATAAGATTTCGTTTCCTACCGGTTCGCCAAAGTCGGCATCGATTGGCTCGTACTCTCCGGCAAAATTTTCAAAAAGTTTTTCAATACTACTTTTTTCTATGGTTGCATATTCTTTTTTTAAGACCGGGTTTTTCATCTGCTCGTTTAATGTTTCTCTGATATTCTTTCCCATCGAACTCACCTCGCATATTTTATCATACTTAAAAATGGTTGTGCTGTCAAGTCATATAATTTTTGTTAGTGGCAATAATAATATAAATTAGTATTGCATTTTTTTGAATAATATGGTATTATAAAAATGCGGAAAAAATGTATTGATAATATATGCCCCGTAATGGCCGTAGGCCTTTCTTAGAAAAAATAAAAAATATTTTTTGTGTATGTATGGAAAAAGTCGGAGAGGGATATGGGGGTGAGCGTAACCTGTGGTAAGGGTGTGTAAACTCCAACGGAGTTTTCCACGCTTTCCATAGGTGGAGCGAGGGGGAAAAGGGAGAGGTGACTTTTTCTTTAAGGGAGCGTAAGCGACCGCTTTTTTGCTCTCCCTTTTCCCCCTTTACTGTTGAGAGGTGTTTTTATGTTGTCTGATAGGTCTGAATTGTTAAAACAACAGAGATTGTTATATATAAATAAAAATACGTTGCTTAATCAGTTTTATGAGCAGATTGAGCCGTATGATTTTTATAGATACATATTTCCTGAAGGAACTTTTGAAAGAAAAGGGCATTATGAAGATAATAAACCTAATGCTATTGCGGTAGCTATTGAGAAAAAGTATAAAGAGAATGGTATTGCGGTTGAGCTTAAAAGAAATGGTAAGGGGAAAAGATATACCATTACGGATAATCTTGATGAGTTGAATGAGCTTAATAAGTCGGAATTTACTATTATGTCCCCAATTTCATATTATGGTAAGCAGCGAAACGCAAAAAATGCTCGGTATTTATATGCTTTGGTTTTTGACATTGACGGTGTAGATATGCCGCAGCTCCGGGACGTGCTTCATCAGATGGATAAGGATATTTTGCCGAAGGCTACTTTTGTTGTGAATAGTGGTACCGGATTGCATTTATATTATGTTCTTGATGAGCCTGTTCCTATGTATCCGCAAAATCAGTTATATATGAAAGAATTAAAATATGCTTTGACTCGGCAGATATGGAATAGGTTTACCTCTACGATTAAAGAACCGCAGATGCAGGGAATAATGCAAGGGTTCAGAGTTATTGGAACGTGTACTAAACTTGGAGAAGAATTTCCTGTTGTTGCTTATTCTGTCGGAGATAGAATTTCATTGAATGAACTCTTGACTTTTATTCCTGATTCAAACGGAGAACAGCAGCACGTTAAAAGTATTATGATGAAAAGTCGGTTATCAATCGAGGAGGCAAAAGAAAAATATCCCGATTGGTATGAAAAAAGGATTGTGAGGAAAGAACGGCGAGGTAGGTGGACGATTAAAAGAGATTTATATGATTGGTGGCTTAATCGAATTAGAAATGAGATTAAGGTAGGTCATAGATTTTATGGTATAATGACTTTGGCTATATATGCAAAAAAGTGTTGTATCGAAGAGGGCGAGCTGATGAGGGATGCGTATTCTCTTTTAGATATTTATGACGATATGAGTGTTGAAGATATAAACCGATTTACGGAAGATGATATAAAATGTGCTTTAGAAATGTATAATGAGGACTATGTTACATTCCCCAGAGATGATATTGCAAAATTGTCCGGTCTGCAGATTGAAAAAAATAAAAGAAACGGAAGAAAACAAGAAGAACATCTGAAGCGGTGTAGGATTATTCAAATGGCAAGTGATGAAGTTGACGGAACGGATTGGAGAGCCGGGAACGGAAGAAAAAGCAAAAAGAATGTTATAATGGAGTATATGAGAGAAAATCCAGGTATAACAAAAAAGGCAGCAATAGCAAGAGCTGTGGGAGCAGATAGAAATACGGTAATAAAATATTATGATGAAATAGTTGCTGACCTGCAGCAGGAACGTCTGCAGGTCGAACGCCTGGAACAGCTTGAGCGTGACGGTCATATTTCAGTTAAAATAGAACCGTCACAGGAATTAAGCGATTATATTTTAGATGAATTAAAAAATTAAAATAATATTAGGAGTGTGTGTTATGGCTCATCTTACTGTTGGTATGCGATTAGAGGGTACAAAGGGAAGTATAGTAAAAGCTCTGGAGTATATGCAAATGAAAGGTATTAAATTCATTCAATCCAAAGGCTTTTACGGAGAAGATGAGGGCAAAGAAAAAGTGAGAGTATATACAACTGCACTGATTGATTTCCCACAAGATGGAGATGAATTTCTTAAAGATGTTGCAAGAATAAATGCCGGTGAAAATATAAATAGCGATGAGTCAGAGTAATAGGTGTTATTATGAGTAAAACTGTAAAACAAATTGCTGATGAATTAGGTGTTACAAAGCAAGCTGTTCATCAAAAAAGAAAAAGCAAAGAACTGGCAACAGCTTTACAGCCGTTTACGTCAACCGTTGATGGTGTTATTTACATATCCGTTGATGGTGAAACCCTCATAAAACAAGCGTTTTTGAAAAATGACCGTAAACAAATTGACGGTAAGTTGTCGTCAACTGTTGACGGTTCGTTTACACCATCGTTTACGCCTCCGGAAGATAGTGAAGTTGTATTTTTAAGGGGGCAAGTGGAGAAGCTGCAGGCGGAACTTGAAAAAGAAAGAGAGCATAACCGGGAGAAAGATAAACAGCTTCTTGAAACATTAAATAAATTAGCAGAAAGTCAAGCAGCTTTGTCTGCCGGACAGGCTGCAGATAAACAAAAGGCATTGGCAGAAAAATTAATTGAGGGTAAGCAGCATTTCTCCGATGAGAAGTCGGTAGCTGATGCTCCTCGAGGTTTTTTTCAGAAGATATTTTGTCGAAAAAATAAATGTAAAAATTAATAAAATTTCATAAGACTATTGCGTCGGAAAATGATTTGTGGTATAATGAAATCAGATTAAAGAAAGAAGGAGGAGATAACAATGGTAAGTAATTGTCAAAGAGGTTTGTCTTGTTCAAATTGCAGCATTTGTTATGTTCCTCTATTGAAAAAATAAATATGTAAAACATATATGAATGTTGTACTATAGCGAGCGAGGCAGTCCTCTTTGACAGAAGGATGTTTACGCTCGTTTTTTGTTTTTCAGAAAGGTGTGATTGGTGAAATGTGGTGGTTAATAGGTAAGTAATATCAAGTTTATTTTTTGAATAAGGAGGATTTAATTATGTCAACAAATTATACAATTACTCAATATGACACGAGATATGATAATGTTACGGGCAGTGGTTGGAGATATTCTCCGCTAATTCCGGGAACAAATGTTAATGGGTTTATTTTTGCCAATCCGACAAATGTTACTTTCGCTGCCCATATTAAAAACTTTATAGAACCATGCGCAGGAGCTCATTATTATGCACAGACAGATTATCCTTCAGGATATGTAGTTGCAAGTATGACGGTTAATCTTAATGAAGTAGAAGTGTATAGGGGAAACAGCTCAATAAGAAACGGATATATTTGCCTTGGAATTGTGACAAATGGTAATCAGTATAAAAATGCAGATATCGGATTACGGTGTATGACAGATTATACATATGGTGATAAAAAAATTGGCAAATGGACACCTTATGCGTGGGGACCAGATTATTATAATCAGAACAGTGATATTAATTTCACTTGGACAACAGGCTCAATGAATCAAACCTTTACCGATTTATCTACTGTTAAAGTTACTATTGAAATATCCGTTGTAGGTGGCGGGCATAAAATGGAATGCTCTTTTTATGAGGGAAATACTTTGGTTGCAAAATGCCATGTAATCACCTCTGTGAATCAAATGTTTGATGTTACTGGTTCTGTGCCAAATGTTAGGTTTGTTAGATTTATGTCCTTGGTTCCAATAGAGACTCGTGAAGAAGCCGGAACCAAAGACAACGCTGATGGTTCATATCTCAAAGGTGCGATTCGCAATTTGAAACTGGGCAACACAACATGGGATGTAAATAAAATAAAATTTGCGTGGTCTGTACAAGATAATAATATAGTGGATTTAAAACTTTCAAATCTAAACACAACGTCTATTGGGACGGATGCAGACAGTATTTATTTGATTCATAATGTACAAACACATTAACACAGTGGGGATATTCCCCACTGTTAAGACTGATTAGAGAAGGTGATAGGCATGAGCAAAAAAAATTTTTTGATATTAATTACAATTATAATACTTTCATTTATGCTGCCCGGTTTTTCCACAGCAGCACAACCGATTTCTCCGGTTATTCACAAAATAAACAATTTTGAAAAAGAGGGATATTATTACGATAATAATTTTTATCCGTTGGACGAGACGGTTAAATGGGCGCAGGGATTTTGCTATCATGTGATTGATGAAGAAAATAAGAAAGCTATAATATTAGGTTATGATAGTGCAGTAGTAAACGGAGAAGAGTTATTTATTCCCACAGAAATAAAAGGATATAAAATACAAGGGTTTAGCCATGGGGTTTTTAATGGTTCGAATTTTAAGAGGTGTGATTTATCCGCATTTCCAAACTTGTCACAGATAATGTTTGCAAGCTCGGAGCTTGAAGAAGTGATACTGTCAAAGCAAACTAAAATAATACCGACGCAGTGCTTTGCGTTCACAAAGCTTAAAAAAATTCAATTGCCAAACGGATTGGAAGAAATCAAAACGGGTGCATTTCAGGACTGTTTATTTACAAAACTGATCATTCCCGGCACTGTAAAAAGTATAGGAGGTCAAGGCTTTGAAGGGTGTGATAATCTAACTGAAATAGAATTTAAAAACGGATTTCTTACCGAAATCGGCTCAGACGACGATCAATCGCAGTGGACATTTATGACCAAAAATCTCAAAAAGCTGACTTTGCCGGAAAATATAAAACACATTGGGAAATATGAGTTTATGGAGAGTACCGCAGGCAGGCATTGGTATGTACCGGTTAAATACCCCGATAATTTAACGGTTTACGGAAAAAAGGGTTCGTATGCCGAAACATATGCCGCAGAACACGAATTAAGTTTCATGGCTGTTGAAAACAAAAATAGTATGCTTGAGGATGAAAAAGTAAATTTTGAAAGTAAATACGATATATCACAATATATGGATTCATCTATATATAAAATTTATGATGTCTTTGATACAGATTATGGTGCTGTTGTATATTACTCAATGGGTGGAGTTATGAAAGCACCAGGACCGGGTCTCAGCTTGGTGCGAGAAAATGGAGATGTTGTGGACCTTTCCCTTGGTGTGTCAAAGAAAGACCTTTATAGAAGACCTGAGCACAATGATATAACACTTTCAGAGGACGGAAAATATGTTACCTTCAATGTCTCTTTTGACGAAAGAGCAGAGGGACCCGAGGGGATGTTTGGAGGTAATCTTGTTGTGTACCACGATGCAGGAACATATTATTATAAAGCTGACCTTGAAACAGGGGAATGTATTGAAACGAAATTTGAGCCTCTTGACATTATAAGTGAAGGGATAATTTCTGAATGGGCAAAAATAGGAGTTGAAAAGGCGATAGAATTGGGGTTTGTGCCTGTATCATTCCGTGATAATTATAAGAGAAATATCACACGTGGAGAATTTGCAAAACTCGCTATGTTTTTTTTGTCTATGCAGTATGGATATTCTGTTGTACCTGAAGCTACATATTATTCTTTAAATGAGGTTGATGATAATAGCCTTTTCCCACCAGAATTCATGAATGCGTATGCTTGTTCTAAAACAGATAGAAACGGGAAGGCTTTTAGAGATAAATATGATGAGGAAAAATATGTTTATCATAATACAAATGTTGAAATAAAACTTCCGGAATTATCGTTTTCGGATTTGGAAGAGTGCAAAGATTTGCCGTTTATAGAAAGAGCTTATCATATCGGAATTGTAAATGGAATTAGCGAAAAAGAATTCAATCCGGACGGAGATATTACAAGACAGGAAGCTGCTGCTATGCTTATGAGAGTATATAAAAATTATGCTGAAGTTGAAAAACAAGATAGTGAGTTTGAGTTTTCTGATGACGAAAAAATCTCTGCTTGGGCAAAAGAAGATGTTTACAATATAAATGCACTTGGAATTATGAAAGGTGTTGGAGAAGATAATTTTGCTCCTTTAGATGGATATACAATAGAGCAGGCGATTGTAACTTTTTGGAGATTATATGATTTAGCGCCGGTGAGCAGAAAAAATAAAAATATAACTCCATTGCTTGATTATGAATTTGAAAGTGAAAATTATTATGACCGAGATGGCGGTTCATATTTTCATGAATTAACAAGAAAAAAATACGAGGATTTTATTTATGTTTATGGATATTGGACTCAGAGACATTCAACAGCAAGCACATATAGTTTGTATGTGTTTGATAAATATGGCGGAGTAGCACTTGAAATGTTTGCAAATGACGATTTTAGATGGGAGGTGAATTCCAATGGTAAAGTTTTAACAACTTATTGGCATCATACTGATACATTTAAGAGATATGATAAAAATATAGGAACAGAAAAAGAATATGAAAAAGGAATGTATCAAGCTAAGTATGATATGGAAAAAAGAAAAATATTAAGTTATGAAAAAGTTGAATAAAAGATAAAGAGAGGATGGAAAATATGTCAAACATGGTATTTAACCCGTATAATGATTTTGTTGGTGTAGGTTCTACTTATGATACAACGTACGGATCGTTCGGTGTCACTGCTTATCAAAACAGGGAAAGCATAACTGGTGGATATGATGTGGCCTTAAGTGCACACATAGCACCTTGTGTGGAGATGGGATGTGGAGCACATTATTATTCTCACGGAATTTATAATTCGGCACATAGGCAAGCAGAAACGATAATAAATCTTAGAGATATAACAGTAGATACAAAAGGAAGAAGAGTTGCCTGCATTTCATTAGGTGTTATAGGATTTTATAGTTCCTGTGATATGGGAATAGAAACATTTGATGGGGAAGAATGGTTTGCGCATTATTGGTGTCCGAATGGAAAAGTAGAAACGGATCCAATTACTGGAAGAGAGATAATAGTCGGGATAGGTGGAGATAGCACAAATAAGATGTCAATTGATGATGTTGAAAAAGTAAAAATAAGAGTGATACCTTCTGTCACATCAAACAAAGATAAAGTCACAGGTATTTTTACTTGGTATAATGCTGCAGATGCGGTTGTACTTGAAGAGACATTGACATGTGAAACTTCTCGAAGAACAATGATTTTTGATGTTGATGGTTCCGGATTGACATATCAACGGTTTCATCGATTTATGTCTTTGATTCCAAGAGATGAATTGGGATACTCGCCACAAAGCGACACGGCAGATAATTCAAAATTACTTGGAGGAAACTTGACAAACAATAAATTGTATTTGGCAAATGGTTCCTCGGTAACGTGGGGAACAAACCTTATGGACTATATATGGTCTGTGCAGGGATGGAATATAAGCAACTTCAGTCCAGGAAACAATGACACCTTTTCTTGTACGCATAGCAACTATGTTTATTAAAACACGAACAAAAGGAGAGCCATTAACGGCTCTCTTTTTGCATGGGAAAACAAGGCTGCGTGTCGTTCATCACACGCAAGCCTTGTTTTCTCTATGTAGCAGAAACGCAGATTTTTAATGAGTGTGGGGCGTTTCTGCGGTGGCGGATTGGCAATTAAAACGGTTTACCCGTATGCGCATATCGTGTACGGGTAAACCGTTTTACGGATATTTTTCATAGTATGTTGACAAAGATTTTAAGTTGTGGTATAATAAAAAATGATAAAAAGGCTCGTCTGAGCGAGGGTAAACAGGACTTAGGCTCAGAGCGTTCCGGCTGTTTGCCGGAGGTGTATTATTTTATAATACAGAAGCCATATAGGTTTGATACGCCTATGTGATACAAGGCTTGCCTTAGTAACCTTTGTGAATTGGAAAGTGTATCATTGACCTTTGCACCGGTAATCTTTTGAAAGTGCATTGTAAGTAAAAGTATCGTGAATGTAGCCGGACATACTGACAAAGTGCCGGAGAGAAGCTGTACTCTACAAAGAGCCGACAGAACCTTAACTGCCGTAGATAGTTAAAAAATAATAAATAAGGCTGCACACATAAGCAAGAAGAAAAAGTGTAGGAAGAAATTCCAACCCGGTCACACATAAGACCTAAAAAAGTGTACTTTTGCTGAATGTCGGGGATTTTATTCCGGCAGGAGGCGGCTTTGCTTTAACACATTTGAACAACAGGGAAAGGAGGTTTTTCTGTTGGGAAGAAAAAATAAATCGTACTCCAAGACTCTTCATCAGCAAGCGTATGAGAAATTGACAAGTATGCAAGCGTTTGGAGAAAGTAAAAAAGAGGCGGTCAAAGACGGAACGGATAAAGAAAAAATTTTTTCTTTTAACACCTACAAAAGTTATTGGAAACATATAAAATATTTCATCAAGTATGTGCAGGAAAAATATCCGAAATGCACTACGATGAAAAGTGCAAAAAAATATGTGAATGAATGGCTGCAGAAACGTGAGGCAGAGGGAATGTCTGCACCGACAATGCACCTCGAGGCGAAAGCGTTGGGAAAGTATTACGGCATAAGTCCCGATGATGAAAATTATTATAAGCCTCCGAAACGGCACAGGGAAAACATCACCAGAAGCCGTGGCGATGCAGTTAGAGATAAACATTTTTCAAAGGCAAATAATGATGAATTGATAAAATTCTGCAAAGGAACCGGTTTAAGACGGTGTGAATTAAATGCTATAAAAGGCTGTGATATAATAACTAAAACCGACATCGAGGTAGAGATTTCAAAACTTGAAAATATTCCTGAGGAAAAGCGGACAGAGAGCGTAGAAAAAAGGCTTGATATTCTGAAAGATACAAGGCTTTTTGATGAGGAATATTATATACATATCCGCAGAGGAATAGGAAAAGGCGGCAGAGAGCGGTACAGTCCGATTGTCGGGAAGAATGCGGATCAGATAATAGAGAGAATGAAAGATACTCCGAACAATAAAAAAGTTTGGGAACATATACATTCCTGTGCTGATATTCATAGTTACCGGGGAGATTATGCAACAATGATATATAAGGCTCATGCACGGGATATAAAGGATATTCCTTATGATACAATAAACCGAGGTACAGGAAGAAAAATGCAGAGCGAGGTCTATCATTGCAAAAAAGATGAAGCAGGAAAGAAACTCGATAAGGCTGCAATGCTTATTTGTAGTAAGGCTCTCGGACATAATCGTATAGATGTGGTTGCAAATAACTATATCAGAGGCCTATAAGGGGGCGTTGCTATGGCTGAATTTGTGAAAAAAACGGCTTTGGGATATAAGACTGTGCCGGGTGGATATTCCGATGGGGAATGTTCGCACGTAATTTTAACTAAAGCAGAATACGAGAATCAGAATTGGGAAATAAAAAAGGCTGAACGGAATGTAACCGATATTACGGTTGAATGTAGTCGGCAAATACGGCAGGGGGGGGGGGGAGGTGAAAAAAAAAAAAAA
>ERZ857629.4414-NODE-4414-length-10939-cov-2.587560_pt1 | contig 10939 bp, 7 predicted proteins | sample MGYA00519700_ERZ857629 | MGnify/ENA primary metagenome ERZ857629 (study PRJEB31778, sample SAMEA3449351) | human gut metagenome | biome: human gut; feature: human-associated habitat; material: faeces | place: United Kingdom | collected 2010/2012 ... | reverse complement strand
GCCACAGTGGTGAACATTCCCGACACAACCGGTTACTGTCTGCCCTACGAGTACGGCGCCAAAATCAAATATCTGGTCGATAACGTGAAGAACATCGACAAGGCCATAATATCCACGCACTGCCACAACGACCTCGGCATGGCTACGGCGAACACTCTGGCAGGTGTGCTCAACGGCGCACGTCAGGCGGAAGTCACCATAAACGGCATCGGAGAAAGAGCCGGCAACACCTCTATGGAGGAGGTCGTGATGACGCTGCGCTGCCACAAGGACATAAACGTGGACACGGGCATAAACTCCAAGCTCATCACGAAGGCATCGCACCTTGTATCCAGCCTGATGAACATGCCCGTACAGCCCAACAAGGCTATCGTAGGCCGCAACGCCTTCGCCCATTCGTCGGGAATACATCAAGACGGCGTGCTCAAACAAAGAGACACCTATGAAATCATCAATCCGCAGGACGTGGGACTGAGCGAGTCCGTCATCGCGCTTACCGCCCGCAGCGGACGTGCCGCACTGGCCCACCGCCTCGAACTGCTCGGATACGACCTCTCGCAGCAGGAGCTGGACGAAACGTATCAGAAGTTCCTCACGCTGGCCGACAAGAAAAAAGAGATTCACGACTACGACCTGCTGTATCTGGTCGGCGACATCGACCGCATGAAAAAGCAGACCATATCGCTCAAATTCCTGCAAGTCACCACCGGCACTCTGGTTCCGACGGCAACCGTCGTGTTGCAGTTCGGCGACCACGAGCGCATGGCCATAGCAACGGGCAACGGCCCTGTGGACGCCGCCGTATCGGCTATCAAGAAACTCATAAACGAAAAGGTAACTCTCATGGAGTTCCTCATGCAGGCAATCACCAAAGGCTCCAACGATGTGGGGCGCGTGCATGTACAGGTGCAGTGCGGAAACCGCACGGTTCACGGCTTCGCAGCCCATACCGACACCACGCGCGCATCCATAGAGGCTTTCCTCGACGCGCTGCGCGTTCTGGGCGTTACCGAAAAGAAATCCGAAGAATAAGTTTTCAACCATGGGAAAAACTCTGTTAGACAAAATCTGGGATTCGCACACAGTCCGCACCGAAGACGGCGGCCGCTGCGTTCTGTACATAGACAGGCAGTATATTCATGAGGTCACCTCGCCGGTGGCATTCTCGGGCATAGAGCGCCGCGGCATCGGCGTAGCGCGTCCGGGGCAGATAACCGCCACGGCCGACCACAACATACCCACACTCAACCAGCATCTGGAAATCGAAGACCCGCAATCGCGCCAGCAGGTGGCGGCACTGGCCGCTTCGTGCGAAAAATACGGCATAGAGCACTTCGGCGTAGGCAATCCGCGTCAGGGCATCGTGCATATCATCGGTCCCGAGCTCGGGTTCACCCAGCCGGGCATGACAATCGTCTGCGGCGACAGCCACACCTCCACGCACGGGGCCATGGGCGCCGTTGCGTTCGGCGTGGGAACATCCGAAGTGGAGATGGTGTTCGCAAGCCAGTGCATCATCCAGTCCAAACCCAAAAGCATGCGCATAACGGTGGACGGAGAACTCAAAAAAGGCGTCGAGGCAAAAGACATCATACTCTATATTATATCCAAAATATCCACGTCGGGCGGAACGGGCCACTTCATCGAGTTCGCAGGCTCTGCCATACGCTCGCTTTCGATGGAGGGCCGCATGACGGTCTGCAACATGAGCATCGAGTGCGGCGCACGCGGCGGAATGATTGCTCCGGACCAGACCACGTTCGACTATCTTCGCGGCAGGGAAAGAGTTCCGAGCGGCAAGGATTTCGACAAGGCGGTAGAGAAATGGAAAGAGCTGTACAGCGATCCGGACGCCGTTTTCGACGCCGAGTATACGTTCGACGCCTCGGACATAGAACCGGTGATAACCTACGGCACAAACCCTGCAATGGGAACTGCGGTCACGGGTACGATTCCTGCCGACGCGGACCCCAAAGCGCTCGAATACATGGGATTCAAGGCCGGAGAACCGATGATAGGCAAAAAGGTCGATTACGTTTTCGTAGGCAGCTGCACCAACGGCCGAATCGAGGATTTGCGTCTTTTCGCCAAGTTGGTCAAGGGACGCAAAAAGGCAGACGGCGTCACGGCATGGATAGTTCCGGGCTCAAAGGGTGTGGAGGCAAAAGCCGAGGGGCTGGACAAGATTCTCTCCGAAGCAGGTTTCGAGCTGCGTCAGCCCGGGTGTTCGGCATGCCTCGCCATGAACGCCGACAAGATTCCAGCAGGCAAATACTGCGTATCTACATCGAACCGCAACTTCGAAGGGCGCCAGGGCCCGGGAGCTCGCACCATGCTTTCGGGCGTGGCGGTAGCGGCGGCGGCAGCCGTGTGCGGCACCGTGGAAGATCCGCGCAAAGTATTCAACATCTAAACGTTAAGAGCATCATGGCAATACCAAAATTCGAGACATTCACTTCGGGCGCTGTTCCGGTGAACGTTCAAAATATAGACACCGACCAGATTATTCCGGCGCGATTCCTCAAAGCTACCGAGCGCAAAGGCTTCGGCGACAATCTGTTCCGCGACTGGCGCTTCGACAAGGAAGGTAACCGGATAGCTTCGTTTCCGCTCAACGACCCCCGCTACGGAGGCAAGATACTGGTCGGAGGCAAGAACTTCGGATGCGGCTCCTCGCGCGAGCATGCCGCATGGGCCGTGTTCGATTACGGCTTCCGTGTGGTGGTATCGAGCTTTTTCGCCGACATATTCCGCAACAACGCCCTCAATAACGGTCTGCTGCCGGTAAAAGTCAGCGAAGAGTTCCTCGCGGAGATTTTCGCCGAAATAGAGCGCAATCCGGCGGCGCAGTTCACCGTCGATTTGCAGAATCAGACCTTTACAATCGTGTCGAGCGGCCGCAGCGAGAAATTCGAAATCGACGCCTACAAGAAGCGTTGCCTTATAAACGGTTACGACGATGTGGACTATTTGGTCAGCATCGCCGACCAAATCGAACAGTACGAAAGAAAAAACAAATAAGAGAAAGAATCATGGATATAAAGATAGCACTTCTTGCCGGCGACGGCATAGGCCCCGAAATCACGGCGCAGGCCGTTAAGGTTCTGGACGCCGTAGCGAAGAAATATTCGCACAAAATCGAGTACGAAAAGGCTCTCGTCGGAGCATGCGCGATAGATGCGACCGGAGACCCTTATCCCGAAGCCACGCACAAGGTGTGCTCCGAGGCCGATGCGGTTCTGTTCGGAGCCATCGGAGATCCCAAGTACGACAACGACCCGACGGCGAAGGTGCGTCCCGAACAGGGACTTCTGCGCATGCGCAAGTCGCTGGGTCTGTTCGCCAACCTGCGCCCCATTTCACTGTTCGACACTCTGGCCTCGCGCTCGCCGCTCAAAGAGTCGGTTGTAAAAGGCACCGATTTCATCTGCGTCAGAGAACTCACCGGCGGCATCTATTTCGGACGTCCGCAGGGCAGGGACGAGGACGGGGCAAGGGCATTCGACACCTGCACCTACACGCGCGGGGAAATCGAGCGCGTGCTGCACGTAGCGTTCCGTCTTGCAGCCGGACGCCGCAAGCTGCTCACGGTGGTGGACAAGGCCAACGTGCTGGAAACCTCGCGTCTATGGCGCGAAACGGCCAAGGAAATCGCCGCACAGTATCCCGAAGTGCAGGTGGAGTTCATGTTCGTGGACAATGCCGCCATGCAAATCGTGCGTCAGCCGACGCATTTCGACGTGATAGTCACCGAAAACATGTTCGGAGACATACTCACTGACGAGGCGAGCGTAATCAGCGGTTCGCTGGGCATGCTTCCGTCGGCCTCCGTCGGTTCCGATGTGGCTCTGTTCGAACCCATCCACGGCTCGTACCCGCAGGCTGCGGGCAAGAACATCGCCAACCCGATGGCAACCATACTGTCGGCCGCCATGCTGCTCGAACACCTCGGTCTTGGGGTCGAAGGCGCGGCAGTGCGTGCAGCCGTGGGCGATGCGCTCGAAAACGGAGTAGTAACCGAAGACCTCGCCGCCGCCGGCGAGAAGCCTCGCTCCACGACCGAAGTGGGCGACTACATAGCCTCACGGATTTAAGTCGGGTATGGCCGGTCTGTTGGATATAGAACACGTATCGAAGAGTTTCACGGGACACACGGCACTGAGCGACGTGTCGCTGTCGGTGCCGCAGGGTTCCGTATACGGTCTGCTCGGTCCCAACGGGGCGGGCAAGACCACACTGATACGCATCATAAACCGCATCACGGCCCCCGACTCGGGCCGCGTGCTGTTCGATTCGCACCCTCTTTCGCCGGCCGACGTGGCGCAGATAGGCTACCTGCCCGAAGAGAGAGGCCTGTACAAGAAAATGAAGGTCGGCGAGCAGGCGCTCTATTTCGCGCGGCTCAAAGGCCTGTCCAAAGCCGACGCCACGGTGCGGCTGCGCAAGTGGTTCGAGAAGTTCGGCATCGAGGAGTGGTGGGGCCGCAAAATCGAGGAGTTGAGCAAGGGAATGGCCCAGAAGGTCCAGTTCATCGTAACGGTGGTGCACGGCCCGCGGCTGCTCATATTCGACGAACCGTTTTCGGGATTCGACCCGATTAATGCCGAAATGCTCAAAGAGCAGATGCTTTCCCTGAGGCAAAGCGGCGCCACGATAATATTCTCGACGCACAACATGGCCTCCGTGGAGGAGGTGTGCGACCACATCACGCTGATAAACCGCTCGCGCAACATACTCAGCGGACCGATAGAGCAGGTGCGCCGCAGTTTCGGCTCGGACTCCTACACGGTGACATTCTCCGGTTCCACGAACGATTTGACACAGAGACTGCAAGGCAAGTGCACGATACTCGAAAGCTCGGATGGCAGCCTGCGCTTCTCGCCTTTCGAAAAGAACGGTTTGCGCGACATCGTAGCCCTGATAAACGAACAGGTACGGATACGCAGCCTCAGAGAGAATGTCCCGAGCATGAACGACATATTCATCCGCGCCGTACAGAGCGCCAACGCCGTAAAGTCATGAGCAGCAAGATAGGACTGATAGTAGGCCGCGAATTCAGCCAGCGGGTGCGCAAGAAGAGCTTCATCTTCACCACGATTCTCACGCCGCTGCTAATGCTCGGTCTTATGGTGGCCATAGGCTTCGTCTCCCAGATTCGGAGCGGCGGAGTCAAACGCATCGCCGTGGTGGACAAAAGCGGCATCGTGGCTAACAGGCTGGAATCCACTCCCGAACTGCAATTCGAAGTCTCGGACAAGGATTACGAACAGCTCCGCCAAAGCAGGCAGAACGGAGGCGACGACATTTGGGGTATACTGGTAATCGGACCCGACATAGTGAATGCTCCGTCGGACGTGCAGTTGTTCACGTTCTCATCCTCGACATGGGAAATCGAAAATGCCGTAAGCGCCCAAATCAAGAAGATAATAGAGGCCGAAAAGCTCAAAGCATACGACATCGAAAACCTGCCTCGGATACTGGCCGAAATCGAAACGCCAGTTACGGTGCACGCCTTCAACATAGACAGCAGCGGCCAGAGCCGTCAGTCGTCGAGCATGCTGGCCATGGTACTGGCCTACGTATTCGGATTCATGATGTACATGTTCGTGATGCTGTACGGAGCGCAGGTACTCAACGGAATAGTCGAGGAGAAGAGCAACAAGGTTTTGGAGGTCATCGTCTGCTCCGTCAGACCGTTCCAGCTCATGATGGGCAAAATACTCGGCATCGCGGCGGTGGCAGTCACGCAGTTCGCAATCTGGATTGTCTTTCTGATTGTCGCATCGGGCGCGATGTTGCAATTCTTGGCTCCCGAACAGATATTGCAGACGGCGCAAATGGCCGGCGGAGGTATCGAAGCTGCGGAAGTAACGAATACGGAAGCGGCAGCGGCGATAGCAGGGCTTATAGACCCGTGGTACATCGCCGGAATATTGGGCGGTTTCCTGCTGTTTTTCATAGGCGGCTATCTGCTCTATGCCGCCATGTTCGCAGCCGTGGGAAGTGCGGTGGACAATGTGCAGGACTCGCAGCAGCTGCAAACGCCCATTACAATACCCATTCTGCTGGGTCTCATAGTGATGATAAATGCCATGGCCGACCCCGACGGGGCGCTCGCCTTCTGGTTCAGCATCATACCCTTCACCTCGCCGATAGTCATGGCTGCAAGGCTGCCCTACGGAGTTCCGGCATGGGAAGTGGCCCTTTCGCTGGCGCTGCTCTACGGCTCGTTCGTGGTGACGGTGCATCTGGCGGGAAAGATTTACCGGATAGGCATATTCATGTACGGCAAGAAGCCTACCGTAAAAGAAATAATAAAGTGGATAAACTACAAATACTGAAAAACACATGGCACGCGTATTGGTAACAGGCGGAGCGGGATACATAGGCTCGCACACCACCGTAGAACTTTTGCAGGCCGGTTACGATGTGGTAATCGCCGATAATTTGTCGAACTCCGAAATGTCGGCCGTCAAGGGCGTGCGCGACATCACCGGCATCGACGTCCCGTTCGAAAAGGCGGACTGTCTCGACGCCGCGGCTATGGACGCTATATTCGAGAAATACGAAATCGACGCGGTGATACACTTCGCCGCATACAAGGCCGTCGGAGAATCGGTCGCCGAGCCTCTCAAATACTACCGCAACAATCTGGGCTCGTTCATCACTCTGCTCGAAAGCATGCGCCGCCACGACGTGAAAAACGTGGTGTTCTCCTCGTCGGCCACCGTGTACGGCCAGCCGGACACGCTGCCCGCAACCGAACTCACCCCGCGCAAACCGGCCACTTCGCCCTACGGAGCCACCAAGCAGATGTGCGAGGACATTCTCTCGGACAGCATCGCAGCCTACGGCACTCTGCGCGGAACGGCGCTAAGATACTTCAACCCGATAGGTGCGCATCCGTCGGCAAAAATCGGCGAGCTGCCACGCGGCGTACCCAACAATCTGGTTCCCTTCATCACCCAAACCGCAGCCGGCATAAGAGAGTGTCTGAGCATCTTCGGCGACGACTACGACACTGAGGACGGAACGTGTCTTCGCGACTACATCGACATCGTCGATTTGGCCCGTGCACACGTTGCGGCCGTGGCCCGCATGCTGGACGGCAAAAGCGAGCAGCGATACGAGGTGTTCAACATCGGCACGGGACGTCCAGTTTCGGTTCTGGAACTCGTCAAGACGTTCGAAAAAGTAAACGGACTGAAACTCAACTATAAAATCACGGGACGCAGAGCAGGCGACGTCGAGGCCGTATGGGCAGACACGGCGAAGGCCGAGAGGGTTCTTCTCTGGCGTGCCGAACGCGAACTTTCCGAAACGCTCCGTTCGGCATGGCTCTGGGAAAAGCACGTGAGGGGTATAGAGTAAATTCGCACAAAAAAAATCATTTTCCGGCCGAAAAATTTTGCGGGGGGGGTAATTTCTTATTTTTGCATTTGCGAACAAATACGTAAAGAAACATAATCAGCCAATTTATTCGAATTATGAAAAGACTTCTGACATTACTGCTGCTTTTTTCGGTCGCATGTTTCGCCTTAACGAGCTGCGGCGACGATTCGGCCGACGACAAGAAAAACGAACAGCCGACGCCTCCCGACGGAGACGACGAAGACAACAGACCCGACGATGGGGACATTTCCACTCTGATGCCGGGCGAGCACCAGAAAAAACTCGAAGACGTCGCCAAACAATTCGTCGCGAACTTCAACGCCAACGACCAAAAGGAGCTTATCGAATCCTTGTCGAAACTAAGTTCCTACATCGGGGACAGAGACGAAGAGGCGACTGTCGAGTGCCATTACTTCATCCACCTCGCACTCGGCTACTATAAGAACGTCATCATGGAGCTACCCGGTTTGCATGGTGAACAAGTCAGCGTGGCAAGTACGCCCGACTTCATAACCCGCGCAGAGTTCCGCTACCACGAGGCTTGGCAAACCTACGTGCTGGACATAGATGCGGATTTGAACAAGATGCAGCTGACGGGCAATGTCGAGGGCTTCATAGTGCTTCGTATCGCAGGCGATGGCGACGAGCAAAGGTTTGTAAATGTCGGCGTATTATATAGCGACGGATGGACCACATCGACCGACTATTACGGAGACAACGGAGAAGGCCGATTCCGCATAAACTCGCCGTTCCTCGTCGAGAATCTCTCCAAAATCGAACTGACCACCTACGGGAAAGAGGGTTATTTCAAAAGCGTGGGCATATCCGCAGTGCCGGACGATCCGAACATGGCGGAGATTAGCTATTCGGTAAACAGAAACATAGCCGGTTCATATAGAGGACGAATCGACCTTTTCCTTGCCGAAGAGAAGATTTTTTCCGTAGATGTCAAATATGATTCCTACTACGAGACCGACAATGCGGCATGGCTCAAAAAATCGGGTACGCTGGCAATGCTTCGCGGCGCGGCCGACATGTCGGTCACATCGGTGGCAGAGTTCATGGCCTCGGTCGCTTCCAAACCGGACTACACTTTCGACCTGAACCGGCTCAAAGGGCTCGAATACGTCTACGACAACGACTCCGAGGAGTGGATTGAAACCGATAAGGGCAACGATGAAATCGTATTCAAATGGGACGACTGCCAGACCGTCATAACATGGTCCAACAGCAACAAGACATGGGAAGGCAAAGTCGATTTCGACCAAGCGGCAAGCGTCCGCATTCCCGAGAGCATAAACATATCGGTGAAAATAGGCGGCAAGGAACATTTGGGCGTCAAATTGAGCCCGGGTGTCAAGGACAACTACACAATGACACCGCAGGCCGTGGTGAGCCTCAACGGAGGGTATGCTTTCACTGTGGATGCTTCGGCAAGCAGCAAAGGCGTACAGGCATCCGTGACAGTAGCCAAAAACAGCGCCAAGCTGGCATCGGCCAAGGCATATATGTCCATAAACGATTTGACCGATACGGACAACTGGTTCGAACAGGAGACGTACACGTGGACTGACGGATACGGCGTCGAGCATACGGAACACTACAACTACGAGGTTTTGGACAAGTACATAGGCAAAAACGCCAAGACCGGCGAGGCCTCGATAGACATTCTCTCCGTTTCGGTTTACGCCAAAGGCGACATAAGGGCAATCGTAACCGGCTCGAATGCCATCGACGATGTGAATTCGGAGTCAGGCGCAATCAAGTATGCCGAACTCATCAACAAGAACATCGAGGCATACATGTACTACAACGACCAGAAAGCCAAAGTGGCAGATATCATGGTTCAGCCCTATCTTGAAGACGGATACGACTGGGACGAACCGCAACCCAACTACCCATACTACAATGCAAGCCGAGCATACGACGAAGAGTCTTGGGGGCAGGAACCGGTTCTGGTGTTCCCCGACGGTTCTAAATTCGCTTTCGAAGACTACTTCACTTCGCAGAAATTCAGCTCGCTGATAGATGCCGTAGGCGAACTCATAGACGCCTATCGGAACATCGTCGAAAACGCCGAGGAGGAGTAATTGCCTCGATACCCCGAAACAAAAAAGGATGGGCTTTTCGCTTTTCGGAAAGGTCCATCCTTATTTAATCCTGCACACCCGCAAATAGACAGGCCCCTTTGACAACACGCAGAATCATACTTTGCGCCGCCATGTCGGCCGTGTTTTGTTCCGTCTCGGGACAAAGCCCCGACTCCGTATCCACGCAGGTGAGTATGGAGCGCATCACCGTATCGGGAGACAGGCGGGCCGTGCGCGAGGCTGACGGAAACGGCAACTATTCGCTGAATATGGACGCACTGCATGCCATGCCGCACTTCGCGGGTGCTGCCGACGTGATGAAGATTCTGCAATTCACACCCGGGGTCACGGCATCTACCGACGGCGATACGGGTGTTTACGTCAGAGGCGGCGATGCGAGTCAGAACCGAACGCTGCTCGGCGGAGCGCCCGTCTATTCGCCATCGCACCTTTTCGGATTCTTTTCGGTCTTCAACACTCCGCATCTGGGCGGACTGACGATTCTCAAATCCAATATTCCGGCATCCTACGGTTCGGCACTTTCATCTGTCACCGACATTCGTCCGCACGGCAGCATTCCGCCGCGCACGACCGTCGAGGGGAACATCGGCATCATCGAATCCGACGCGGCAGTACAGATTCCGGCAGGGAAAAAGACCGGCATCTATCTCTCGGCCCGACACTCGTACACCTCGTGGCTGCTGGCGCTGATAAACGACAACAGCACCTCGCTGAGCTACGAATTCGGCGACTACGGGATAACTCTGGTCGGGGATGCAGGACGCGCAGGGCGGCTCACGATAAACTCGCACCTGAATCACGACAGAGCGAAAATACACCTCGGGCAGTACGACTCGGACGGGAAGTTGCGCTGGTACAACAGCGTCTCGTCGGCCGTACTCAAAACCGAAATAGGAAAGGGCGTCGAAATGGAGAATACGGTATACGCATCGCTGTACTCCAACACGCTGAACATAAACATGACCGGCAACGGAGTACGCGCGCCCTCGTCGCTGAACGATTTCGGAATACGCAACATAACGACTTTCCGGCGCCGCAAGGTGAAGATTCAGGCCGGAGCAGAATGGGCGTTCCGCATGATAGAACCGCAAAAGATAACCAGCACGCTGGTTCCGTCGGATGGCGGAAACGTCAGGCAAAACACGCACGAAGCGGCCGTTTTCGCTTCGGCGCTCTACTCGCCCGCCCGCATAATCGAAATCGACGCAGGTCTGAGAGTGAGCATGTATGCGGCAGGGAAAAATGTCTTCGCCCACCCCGAACCGAGAGTGATGCTGTCGATGCCGCTTTCCGAAAACAGCCGGCTGTGGGCCGCATACAACCTGTCGGTTCAATATCTGAGGCTCGTTCCACAGTCCAACGTCAGTTTCGCGACGGACTTTTACATCGGCTCGACACGAAAGAATCCGCCCGAAAGGAGCCATAATTTCGACTTG
>ERZ857629.4413-NODE-4413-length-10941-cov-2.835109_pt1 | contig 10941 bp, 9 predicted proteins | sample MGYA00519700_ERZ857629 | MGnify/ENA primary metagenome ERZ857629 (study PRJEB31778, sample SAMEA3449351) | human gut metagenome | biome: human gut; feature: human-associated habitat; material: faeces | place: United Kingdom | collected 2010/2012 ... | reverse complement strand
AGGTCCCATCGTAGACATAGGGCTTACGAAACGGTTCAAGAACAAAGGAATATCATTCTGGAAGATATTCACTTCCCGGAATACCTCATTCAAGAACTGTTGCATACCGTCTCGTGAGAAGACCTCATCCACACCAGCCGCTTTCGTAGCCTGAACGACCCTCTTTTCCGTCTTCGGGTCTTTACGATAATAAACGGTCTGGATTTTCTCACGTTCGGATACCGGCAAGATCGTCTTTCCCACCTCCAACGTATCGATAAACTCAGTCAAGAAGTCAAACTTTCCCGCCTTTCCATCCTTTTTCGGTTTCGGTTGGTAATCGTTCATAGCGAAGACCATCTTCTCGTATTGATCATACCGAAAATAATCATGATTACGAGGATCGTTGCTCTCCCGACGTGCGATAGCGTTTTTGATAAAGGTAACCGCAGGATTATCCTTCTTCCGATATCTTTCCTTTCCCGGCTTGATGATCACCTCCGACAAATTAATACTTGTCGGAGCTAGCTGAATCTTCAAATGTTCCGCTTTACCCGGAACGAATTTCAATTCTTTCTCCGTATAACCCAAATAAGAGACCTGTAAAGTACGTACCTTAGATGAAGAGGAAAGCGTAAAAGCCCCATCCAGATCTGTCGTAGCACCTATCGTAGTTCCCTTCAAAATCACAGCCACATAAGGCAAAGGTTCTCCCGTAATGGAATCAGTCACGATTCCTTTTATCATGTAGTTCTGGCTCTTCGCTACCCAAGCGAACGCCAATAAAAGCCATATAAAAACAATTCTCTTCCCCATCAGATCTGACACCTCATTAAACTCCGCAAAAGTACAACAGGATCATTTATATAAATGTTCCAAAACACATGCAATATATTCCAATTAGCAACAAAACAGGCAAAAATACACACGTATATACGCAACGCCCCTCAGCAGTATAGGCATAGGCCTGTATCTATACCAGCGTAAGCCAACACCTATACTGGCGTGTGCCCTCGCCTATACCGGCGTGGCACGAACCTACGAACGACTAATCTGAAGCCCCTTATTCGACAAGCTCATCTCCACGAACCGGGCGTTCGAATTGGGTGGAGAAAGAGTCAATATCTTTCGGATTTGCAGGGCCGCACCCGGGTCTTTCGCTACGATATATAAGTAACCACCACCGCCTGCTCCCGGAAGTTTATATCCCAAGGCATAAGCCTGTATCTTGGAGATAATAGCTTCCACCGCCGCCGGATTCGTTCCGGAATCGAGTGCCTTATTTTGCTCCCAAGTCTTTCCGACCAATTTACCATAAGTCACGAAGTCTCCGCATTGGATCGCCTCGTACATATCGAGCGCATGGGCTTTCATCTCGGACAAAAGACCTAAATGCGCCTCGCTATTCAAGAACATACCCCGTACGATTTCCGACAAAATATCTTTCGCCGTACGAGTAATTCCCGTATAATAAAGAAGATGACAAGGCCGGTATTCCGGATCAGTAAACAAGTATTCCGGCAGCCAACGTACCAAAGGATTCTGATTAAAACCCTCGTTCGTTTGCAAGAGTTTCAAACCGTGCAATACACCACCGTATTGATCTTGCCATCCCCCGCCGGTAGTCAGCAATTGTTCTAAAATCAAGGTGCGGTTTCCGATCTCATTCTTATCCCAAGCCAAGCCACAAAAATCAGAGATAGCGCCCAGCACGGTAGCCGCGAGGATCGAGCTAGTGCCTAAACCGGAACCCGCCGGTATCGCCGCCAACAAGGTAATCTCCAGCCCGCTACCAAAAGCTTCCAGCTGGACATCCAAAGAAGCATAAGCCTCCGCCGAGAATTCCGGGACAAATCCCGCTAAGGCCAAAGCCGCTTTCGGGATGGAAAACGGCGATCCTACCTTATTATAATCACGAAGCTCATCCCATGAAGAGATAACCTCCATCGCTCCCAGATCGATCGAGCGAAGGATAATCTTATGGGTATCGGAAGGCTTGATATAGACTTGTAGTGGTGGTTGCCCGTTTAACTCGATCGCCACGTTCACCACGTTTCCACCCGCATATAAGCAATAGGGCGGCGTATCTGTCCACCCACCTGCCAAATCGATACGTACCGGACTACGTCCCCAGACAATCTGATCGCGATAGACATTCAGGAAAGGAGATTGTTTTTCACGGGAAACAGACCCGATCAGTCCTTCTCTCAACAATGAAAAAGCATCCTGTTGTTCCTCTTCATAAGGTTTCCCTTCCAGTTGCAATACACGAGCCCGGAACATCCGGTTATGTATCCGTTTCATTAAAGGAACTTCAGAGGAAAGCACCTCAGGTAAAGCCAGATTTCCACCGGCAAATTCACGTGCAGCATCAGCAAGGTCCAACTGATAGAAGACACTTTTCTCGTGATTAGCGGCCAGCATCGGCCAATTGGCATAACGGAACTTTTCACGCTGGGCAAACAACCGATCCAGATTCGCATAATCAGATAATTCATTCGCCGACATTTTCCGGGAAGTTTCCCATATCTTACGGCCATTTTCCAGTCCGGGTTCGGAAACCATCCAGCGTATTACCAGTCCTAATTCGTCCACATTTTTACAAACGGGGAACAACGGGGCATTCTGTAAATCATCAAAAGGTTCGAATGTTACTCCCCTATCCTTTCCCCATTGAATGACAGGACATCCCATGAAAAGCGTTTTCTCATCGTCAGATGCTCCTTTAAACGGATCATTAAAACCATAAGAACGTGCAGCCCAGTCTTGCTCTCCGACCGGAACGACATCGATACAAACACCGGAGGGCAGATCCAATTCCCAGTTATTTGCCGGGACACCGGTTATTATATGGCGGTTATCCAGTTTCCAATTCTTTCCTATATAACTGTTTTCAATCCATAGCTCAGAGTTCTCGGCTGTCAGCGTCAAATCGATAGCTGCATTCTGCACGAACATGGCCGGATGAGGTTTAACCTTACGGTGCATAATTGCCCGCTGGTCACGTACCAGATTCTGAACGGCTAATGTGGAAGAGATCAGTTCACGACTCGTGCCATAATGGTAAAACTCTCCTCCTTCCAATGGTAAAATAGCCACACTTAACTGATTCAGTTCAGTATCGGCAATACGGGGATGTTCTCCCAATGCCAGTCCAAATTCAGAATACAAATCGTAAGATTTCATAGTCTTCCCGTCGGCTGTATAAGAATGTTTCATCAGCAACTCCATTGCCCGGTCGCTAAGTAACCAAACCCCTATATCCATCAGGAAAAGATGTGTCTGTGCCAACTTCCCCAAATCATCCAAAGAAGGCTTCTGAAGCATAAAGTCCAGTTTATCGGGCGTCAGCCGGTCCGACACAAACACACCATGGTTGGTCGCCAAGGCAGGATCGACCCACAATCCGTAACAAACAACATCCACCTCCGGAATATCCTGTAACGGCTCACTGTTTCTTATATACACATCACCACTGGCAATCAGGGTATGGAGTGAATCCGGCGCTTTATGCATGATCTCCTCATATAAAGGAAGTTGCAGGGATAGCAGATTTTGTGATAACTTTTGCCCTCTCGCCCATCTGAAAACAGGTATCGGAGTCAAAATCTTTCCCGACGGGGCATATCCGGGTAACCGACGGCTTTGACCTCCGGCATGCAACAAAATTCTTTTTTCTTTTGCCAGCCATTCCTTTACGGATATTTGCGGTGCTTCATTTTGCCGGCATGCTTCGATCAACCAGGTTGTACCACCACCGGAACCAAGCCGTGCCCCTACCGGGTCGGAAATACAAAACCATTCATCCACATTTACTTTCGCTATCTTGTGGAAACTATTCACCAAATTGGGCGGTAACGATAATAATTTCTTCATATTTATATATGTATCAGGAAACGATGAAATCATTCCTGCCTAGTTATTCTATCTTTATCACAAAAGTAGTTTTTCCTTCCATTATGATCACACGTAAGTTAAATTTTAATTTAATTTTACCATTCAATATGCCATTGGTTTAAATTATTATATTCATATTTGTAGTGAAAAGCAACTTACATATCCAGTTGACGATAAAAAACGTTGGTTTTTACTAATCACCCCCTATCATTTAGTTTTCTAACGTATCTTTAGTTATTCATTTAATATTCAATTGTATGATATACGGTTATGTAAGAGTCAGTACGGACAAGCAGAGTACTGAAAATCAGCGATTTGAAATTGAAAAGTTCGCAAAAGCCAAAAGCATGCGTATTGATCGCTGGGTAGAAGAAACAATCAGTGGAACAACAGATGTTGCAGAACGGCAACTAGGACGGTTAATCAAGCAAATCCGTAAAGGAGACATCTTGATTACAACTGAGTTATCCCGTTTAGGTCGTAACCTGATGCAGGTTATGAGCTTCCTCCATCAATGCATGGAGAGAGACATTTTCGTGATAACGGTAAAAGAACGCTATGAGTTGGGAAACAACATCAACAGTAAAATCCTGGCCTTTGCTTTCAGCCTGAGTGCCGAGATAGAACGTAACCTGATTTCTCAACGTACAAAAGAAGCGTTGGCACGAAAGAAAAAAGAAGGGACAAAACTAGGTCGTCCCAAGGGGGGAAAGTCGGAACAGTACAAACTGTCTGGTAAAGAAAATCTCATTCGTAAACTTCTGGAAGAAAAGAAAACCAGATTGTACATCAGTAAAAAGTTAGGAGTAAACAGACAAACTTTAAGAGATTTCATGAGGATGAACCCGGAGTTAGACTGATTATAGAAATATTAAGTTTTTTGTCGCCCGAAGAACATGTGTCCCAATTGTTAAACAATGCAATCCAGGTGAATAAAATCTAAGCTAAATTGTTTATTTATAGTTGTTTGTTCTAAATACATAAGAAAAATGTGTATTGAAACATCTAATATTAATACTGTTTGTGTTCTGAAGGAATATTTTATCCACCATTACACTCTCATTATGAAAACATTAGATACAATTATCGATCAACAAAAAATTAATTTTTAATGATTCACATATCAGAAGCAAATAACAGGCCGTCTTCGGACAAGACAGACATTTTTTTGAGAATAAAAAAGAGATTGTAAAAATTACACCAAGAGAAAAAATTCAAGGAATAAAGTGATATGGATATAAGTATTTAAGTTAAAAGCTAAAAAGTTATTCTATTAGGCGCAGCAAGGAATAGAAAGAACAAGAACTCTGGGATTCTACTTTAGTAAATAATTACTTGTGTATTGAGAAAACTTCATTTTTTCATCTCACTTTTACACATTATTATACTATAAATTAACTAATTGTGAATAAATATACTATCTTTGGGATAAATTGCGCTAGTAGAAATATTCGTTGAACCTTATAAAAAGAAAAAAGTATGGAAAGAACACTTGTTATATTAAAACCATGCACCATCCAGCGAGGTCTGATTGGTGAAATAATTGCCCGTTTTGAAAAAAAGGGATTGATACTGGAAGGCATGAAAATGACCTGGTTGACGGATGAGATTTTAAGCGAACATTACGCTCACCTGAAAGAAAGGTCTTTTTTTCAAAGGGTTAAAGACGCAATGGCTGTATGCCCTGTGATTGTTTGTTGCTGGAAAGGAGTCGATGCGGTAAATGTAGTGCGTACGCTGGCCGGATCAACCAATGGAAGAAATGCCGCCCCGGGAACCATCCGCGGAGACTACAGCATGAGTGTACAGGAAAATATCGTACATGCCTCCGATTCACCGGAAACAGCCGCAATCGAATTAAAAAGATTTTTCAATGAGGATGAATTATTTAGTTATGAGACAAAAAACCTGCTCAGTCTTTATGCAAACGATGAATTCTGAGAGATAAAGTAAACAAAAAGCCGGAAAAGAGAAATCATAGACTCTTTTCCGGCTTTTTTATTTCTACTATATCATCCTATCCTCCCGAACCGGATGAACAACCTCATTACTAATCTAAAAATCTAATACCATGAAAAACACACTACATTATATAAACAAGCCCATTCTATGAAATGTTCCGAAAAAATAAAGAAATTACTTGCAGTTGTATTATTCCCGAATTGGACCTATATTTGTACTGTATTTTAAACACGAGTACAGACAAAAAATTAAAAGAAAACAATATGCACAGTTGGTTTGAATGTAAAGTCTCCTTTGAAAAAGTATTGGAGAACGGAATGCAAAAGAAAGTAACAGAACCTTATCTGGTCGACGCCCTCTCTTTCACAGAAGCGGAAGCCCGTATCATCGAAGAAATACGCCCGTTCATATCCGGCGAATTTACTGTTACTGACATCAAACGTGCCCGTCTTTCAGAATTGTTCTTCAACGAAAACGGCGACCGTTTCTACAAAATTAAAGTATATTTCATCACACTCGATGAAAAAAGCGGCGCTGAAAAGAAAACGGCTGCACAGATGCTTGCACAGGCTTGCACACTGAAAGAAGCCATCGCCGTACTGGAAGAAGGCATGAAAGGCACCATGGCCGATTACACAATCGCTTCGGTTACAGAAACCATGCTGATGGACGTATTCCCTTTCTCTGTCAATGATGACAAAACGCCCAAATCAGGAGAAGAACTGATTGCCGAACAGAAAAAACAGGCTGAGGACAAAGCACAGGAAGCATGAGTATCTCCCAGAACATAGTACAGTTAAAGGCATCGCTACCGGCAAACGTCACATTGGTAGCCGTGTCCAAGTTTCATCCGGCAGAAGCATTGATGGAGGCCTACAATGCTGGCCAGCGTGTCTTTGGCGAAAGCAGGGCACAGGAGCTGACGGCTAAACAAAAAGTACTACCGGGTGATATCGAATGGCATTTTATCGGTCCGCTGCAAAGCAATAAAGTGAAAGATATTGCGCCATTTATCCATACAATCCATAGCATCGACTCACTGAAATTATTACAGGAAGTAAATAAACAAGCCGCAAAAAACAACCGTATAATCCGTGTATTACTGGAGATACATGTTGCTCAGGAAGAGACCAAACACGGACTAAGTCCTGACGAGTGCCGTGAGCTTCTGCAAAACGAACAACTTGCCGAACTAGGCAATATTCAGATATGCGGATTGATGGGAATGGCGACCTATACCGATGACATTGCGCTCATCGAACAGGAATTTCACATCTTACATGAACTTTTCAGCGAATTAAAAGCTATATATTTCATAGGAAATGATAATTTTGCAGTACTATCTATGGGAATGAGTCACGATTATCCGGTTGCCATTCGCCAGGGTAGCACCATGATACGGGTTGGAACCAGTATTTTCGGCGAACGCGAGTACTAACACATTAAATTGAATCTGACATGATTGACATTAAAACCCAATATGCGGGACTAACACTTCGTAATCCGTTAATTGTAGGAAGTTCAGGTCTGACAAACAACCCTGAGCGAAACAAGGAATTCGAAAAGGCAGGTGCCGGAGCGATTGTTCTCAAATCTCTTTTTGAAGAACAAATTGAAATGCAAAGCGATTCGCTTATGCAGGATTCAGACTATCCGGAAGCTGCCGATTATATCCGTGGTTATGTAAAAGCAAACCAGGTAAACAACTATCTGGAACTGATAAAAAAGACAAAAGAACAGTGTACCATTCCTATCATTGCCAGCATCAACTGTTACAAGTCTGATGTGTGGATTGACTTTGCCCGTCAGATAGAGCTGGCAGGAGCCGACGCACTTGAACTGAATGTCTATTTTCTTGAAACGAGTCTGGAATACAATCCCGACGAGATTCGTGACCTTTACGTCAACATCATCCGGAAAGTAAAGGAAACGGTTTCAATACCCGTTATCATGAAAATCGGGAAAAACGTCGGAAACATTCCGGCACTGGTTAATACATTAAAGGTTAACGGGGCAGATGGCGTAGTGATGTTCAACCGCTTTTACCAGCCGGACATCGACATCAACAATATGCAGATAGTATCGGGCAACGTATTCAGCAACCACTCCGACCTGAGCGACACAATCCGCTGGACGGCAATCATTTCAGGTAAGGTTCCCGGAATAAGCATCGCTTCGTCAACCGGTATCCACGATTGGGAAGACGTTATCAAATGCCTGTTGGCAGGAGCTTCTGCCGTACAGATGTGCAGCGCATTATATACTCATGGCGGCGAAATCATATCACAGGTACTTACTTGTATTGAAGAATGGATGCACCAGACACATTATCAGAATCTGGCACAATTCCAGGGTAAACTGAATTATGCCAATATCCCCGATCCGGCCATGTATGAACGTTCACAGTTCATGAAATACTTCTCAAACAGAGACTAAGAAACAAATCTGATAAAACAGAAAAGAGACAGGGTTCCAGCCTTGTCTCTTTTTTATTTATTCCTTAATCATTGTCAGAAGCATTTTAAAACGTTGCACCGCTGTTAAAGCATGCGGTACATTGGCAGGAAGCACCAACGACTCCCCTGCTTTCATCCGGGAATGATTTCCATCGACAACGATTTCCATTTCACCTTCCAGTATTTGTACCAGAGCATCAAAAGGTGCGGTATGTTCACTCAGTCCTTCCCCTTTATCAAAAGAAAACAGAGTAATGTTACCTGCTGCACTTTTCACGATTTGTTTGCTGACAACCCCACCCGCTGAATAATCAACCAAATTGCTTAAATCGACTACAACTCCTTTTTGAAATAATTTTTCCATATCTTTTCTATTTACTGGTTTATAATAATCCATTCTGTTTTTCTTAAAACAACAGATGAAAAACATTTGTTCTCAACTACCCTTCAACAAGCCGGATAAAATATTTTCCACTAAACAATATCAATATTAAAAATATTATCTATCTTTGCATCATTAATAAAGAATACGACATGGAAGCAATCTGCGTAATCAAAGACATATACAAAACATTATATCAGTTTGAAAAGACTTTTTCAGACGTTCATGAAATTACAATCAACGAAGCAATGCTGCTTTGCTGCCTGAAAGACAACCAGCCCAAATCAGCAGGCACCATCTGTGAATATATCGGATTATCGAACTCACGTGTATCCAAAGTAATCACTTCCGTTGAGAACAAAGGCTTTATCGACCGTACGATGAGTAAGGAAGATAAACGGCAGATGTTCTTTTCTCTTACCCCGAAAGGAAAAGAAAAAGTACAGAAAATGATGAATGCCGAATTACGTTTCGACGGCCTGTTCGGAAAACTGCAACAATGTATGGAAAAGGGATAATCCCTTTTTTTACTTATTTATTTTCCATTAGAAAATATGTATAATAACAATAATAAAGAAAGTAAGATGAAATATTTAGTAATCGGAGGAGTAGCCGGCGGAGCAACAGCCGCCGCACGTCTGAGAAGAATGGACGAAAATGCAGACATTATCCTGTTTGAACGGGGCAAATATGTATCATACGCCAATTGCGGGCTACCTTATTATATCGGTGGCGTCATTGCAGAGCGTGATAAACTGTTCGTACAAACCGCCGAAGGTTTTACCGCCCGTTTCAATATTGATATACGGACCGAGCAGGAAGTTACCGTTATCCATCCCAAAGAAAAAAACGTAGAAGTGAAGAATCTCCGCACCGGACAGTCTTATACCGAAAGCTATGACAAACTGGTGCTCTCTCCGGGAGCCGAACCTCTGCGTCCCGGCATCGAAGGTATCGACAGCAAAAAGATATTCACCCTACGCAACGTACCCGATACCGATACGATCAAAAAGTATATAGACCGGGAGCATCCCCGCCATGCAGTAGTTGTAGGCGGCGGATTCATCGGACTCGAAATGGCCGAAAACCTGCACGACCAGGGTCTTGACATCGCCGTTGTCGAGATGGCTAACCAGGTAATGGCTCCGCTCGATTATTCAATGGCCGCTATCGTACATCAGCAACTGATTGAAAAAAAGGTAGACCTACGTCTGGAAGACGGCGTATTACGTTTTGAAGAGACGGACGGAGGTATCATCGTCCACCTGAAGAGCGGCAAACAGATTCCGACAGACCTGGTTATCCTCAGTATCGGTGTACGTCCTGAAACAAAGCTGGCCAAAGAAGCCGGACTGGCCATCGGAACCCTGGGAGGGATTGCCGTAAACGATTATATGCAGACCTCCGACCCGGACATTTATGCCCTGGGAGATGCTGTCGAAGTGCTCAATCCGGTAACAGGCAAACCGGCTTTAATCCCGCTGGCTGGTCCGGCGAACAAACAGGGACGTATCGTAGCCGATAATATCGTATTCGGCAATCGCGAAACTTATAAAGGTACGATAGGCACTTCTATTGCCAAAGTGTTTGATATTACGGTCGCTGCCGCCGGTGCCAATGCCAAGTTACTGAAACGGGAAGGCATCCCCTATCAGTCATCATACACCCACTCGGCTTCGCACGCCGGTTATTATCCGGGAGCCGTTCCGATGTCTATAAAAATAGTATTCTCACCGGACAACGGACAGTTATACGGTGCCCAGATTGTTGGATTCGACGGAGTAGACAAACGAATCGAAATGCTTGCCCAGGTAATACAACGCAAAGGAACAGTCTACGACCTGACCGAACTGGAACAGGCCTACGCACCTCCTTATTCGTCAGCCAAAGACCCCGTCAACATGGCTGGTTATGTTGCAGAGAATATCCTTACCAAAAAGGTCGAAACCATTAACTGGCGCGACATAGCACAGCTGGGCAGCAATTCCCTGTTGGTCGATGTACGCACTGCCGACGAATATAACCTGGGTTCCATACCGGGAGCTATCAATATCCCGGTCGACGAACTGCGCAACCGCCTGCCGGAACTGCCAACCGACAGACCAATCGTAGTGACTTGTGCCATCGGATTACGCGGATATCTGGCTTACCGCATTTTGGTTCAGCATGGTTATAAAAATGTAAAGAACCTGTCGGGAGGATTCAAAACATGGAGTGCAGCGACAGCCGGAATAGCTTCCAAACAAACAGAAGGCAATTCCCAAA
>ERZ857629.4409-NODE-4409-length-10948-cov-3.328284_pt1 | contig 10948 bp, 7 predicted proteins | sample MGYA00519700_ERZ857629 | MGnify/ENA primary metagenome ERZ857629 (study PRJEB31778, sample SAMEA3449351) | human gut metagenome | biome: human gut; feature: human-associated habitat; material: faeces | place: United Kingdom | collected 2010/2012 ... | reverse complement strand
CGGGAACTTTTGTTTTTCTGTTAACTTTTGCAAGCGCTCTGAAAAACAACTTGTCCTTCGCCATTTTATAATAAACTCTTGAACCCGTTAAAATCATTCCGTTTGCACAACCAAATGCTGAAACAGCAATGATAACCGCAATTGCGACCATACTTCCGTAGCCGTAAATCGTATTTATCAACTCGGCAGCAACAATATCCTGATGAGAATTTTGGATTGTTTCAATCGGCATAACGCCTACATAAATCAAGTTTATGCAAAGATAAAGCATTATGACCAAAATCGTACCGTACAACAGTGCCAACGGAATATTTCTTTTCGGCTTTTTTATCTCGGAAGCAATAAACGTTACGTTATTCCAAGTAATTGAAGCAAACATCGAGCCGACCAAAGCAATTGACATGACTTTGAACAACTCAACTCCCGTCGGAATTATATTATTTTCGGGCGCAAAATTGAAAGCCAAACACTCGTGATTTAACCCCACAAACAAACCGATTGAAATAACCGCAATCATTGAAAAAACTTTGGTTATCGTAAACAAATGCTGAGTAATGATACCGTGTTTAACCCCTCTTGAATTAACGTAGGTCAAAAATATAACCGTGCAAATAGCAAACAATCTTTGCAAAGATAAATGATAATCACCTAAGGAAAAAACCGTAATTTCTTCGGATATTACAGGAAAAATCAAGCCGATAAACTTGGCAAAAGCAATATTTACGGCAGCAAGAGTACCCGTCTGAATAACAGCAAACAAAGTCCAGCCATATATAAATGCAAGCCTTTCACTGTATATTTTTTTTAAAAAAATGTACTGACCGCCCTCGTCAGGGATAGTTGAGGACAATTCTCCGTAACAAAGTGCACCGCACAAGGTTGAAATTCCTGCAATTACCCAGCAAAGAATAAGCAGCCAAGCAGAGCAGGTTTGTCTTGCTATTTCCGCAGAAACAATAAAGATACCGCTGCCAATCATTGAACCTGCAACGATTGACACGGCATCTTTTAAATCTAATGTTCTTTTAAGATTGTTTGCCATTTAGTTCCTACCTTTTGTGATTTTATCACAAACAAAACTAACGGCTTAATTTTATGAAGAACTGATTTTATTTTTTGGAAATAGTGATTTTTTCACCGTCAGAATCAATCAAGACCGTGTCGCCTTTTTTGATTTGACCTGACAAGATGTATTTTGCAAGCGGATTTTCAACAAGTTGCATAATCGCCCTTTTAAGCGGTCTTGCACCATATTGAGGATTGAAGCCTTCTCTTGCGACAAATTCTCTTGCCTCATCGGTCATTTCCATTGAAAGTTCTTGTTCTTTGAGCAGATTTTCAAGGTATTTGATTTGGATAGATGTAATTTTTTGCAAATCTTGCATTGAAAGTGCTCTGAAAAATACGGTTTCGTCAATTCTGTTAAGAAATTCAGGTTTAAACCTTGTTTTCATAATGGCTTCAATTTCTTCTTTTAACTTATCGTATTCTTGTTCGCTTAGCATTGATTTTACGGTGTTTTCCAAAATTACATCACTGCCGATGTTACTTGTCAAAATAATCAAAGTGTTTTTGAAATCAACCGTTTTGCCCTTTGAATCCGTCAAACGACCGTCATCAAAAATTTGAAGCATTATGTTGAATATTTCAGGGTGAGCCTTTTCAATTTCATCAAACAAAATGACCGAATACGGCTTACGACGTACGGCTTCCGTAAGTTGACCGCCTTCATCATAGCCGACATATCCAGGGGGCGCTCCGACAAGTCTTGCAACCGTATGTTTTTCGGAATATTCTGACATATCAATTCTTATCAAAGCATCTTCATCGTTGAACATAAATTCCGCAAGAGATTTTGCAAGTTCGGTTTTACCTACACCAGTCGGACCTAAGAAAATGAAGGTACCAATTGGACGTTTTGGATCTTTCAAACCTGAACGAGCACGTCTTATTGCATCAGACACAATTTGAACTGCCTCGTCCTGACCGACCACTCTTTTATGCAGAAAATCTTCCATATTCAAAAGTTTTTGAACTTCGCTCTCCATAAGTTTGGAAACCGCAATACCCGTCCATTTACTTACGATTTGCGCAATATCGTCTTCATCAATTTCTTCTTTCAAAAGTTGATTATCATTTTCGTTTTTGTCTTTATTTTTTGCTTTTTCAAGTTGTTTTTGAAGTTCGATTAACTTGCCGTATTTCAATTCGGCAGCCTTTTGCAAATCCGCTTCTCGTTCGGCTTTTTCAATTTCAATTTTAACTTTTTCAATTTCTTCTTTTATGGCTGCTTCGCCCTTGATAGAAGATTTTTCAAGTTCCCATTGAGTTTTGATGATTTCAATATTTGAATTCAAATCACGAAGAAGTTTATCAATGTGTTCGATTTTTTCCTTATTTTCGTCGGAAGGTTCGCTTTGAAGGGCAGTTTTTTCGATTTCCAACTGCATTTTTTGACGAACCATATTATCGAGTTCCTCAGGCATTGAGTCAATTTCAATACGCAAAGAAGAAGCCGCTTCATCAATAAGGTCAATTGCTTTATCGGGCAAAAATCTGTCCGTAATGTACCTGTCAGAAAGTTTTGCAGCCGCAATAAGGGCAGAATCTTTAATTCTTACTCCGTGGTGAACTTCGTATCTTTCCTTCAAGCCTCTTAAAATACTGATTGTGTCTTCAACAGTCGGTTCTTCAACCATAACGGGCTGAAAACGTCTTTCAAGAGCAGGGTCTTTTTCAATATATTTACGATATTCATTAACGGTTGTTGCACCGATACAACGCAAAACACCTCTTGCAAGCATAGGCTTCAAAAGGTTTCCCGCATCGGTAGAACCTTCTGCCGCACCTGCGCCAACGACCGTGTGCAATTCATCAATAAACATAACGATTTCACCGTTTGAAGATTCAACTTCTTTCAAAACCGCCTTCAAACGTTCCTCAAATTCACCTCTGAATTTTGCACCGGCAATTAATGCACCTATGTCCAAGGATACCAATTTTGTATGCTTCAAACTTTCAGGAACATCGCCTCTGATAATTCTTTGTGCCAAACCTTCAACAATAGCAGTTTTACCAACCCCAGGCTCACCTATCAAAACAGGGTTGTTCTTTGTTTTTCTGTTCAAAACCTGAATGATACGACGAACTTCTTCATCTCTGCCGATTACAGGGTCAAGTTTGCCCAATTTAGCCGCTTTTGTCAAGTCGGTAGAATATTTTTCAAGTGCTTTGTAAGCATCTTCCGCATTTGCACTGTCTGATTTTTGATTTCCTCTGATATCTTTCATAGCCTTTAACACCTTATCTTTCGTTACATTAAAACGGCTCAAAAACGCTGCGGTATCGTTTTGTTCGGTCATCGCAAGCAAAATATGTTCAATTCCGATAAAAGAATCCTTCAACATATCGGCTTTTTCTTTTGACAAATCGAGCAAAGTTACCGTTGACGGAGCAAGGAACAACTGTCCGTTTCCGTTTACCGATTCAACTCTCGGAAGTTTTGCGAGTTCATTCAGCAATTCCGATTTAAAATTAGCACCGTCAAGTCTTAATGCCTTCAAATAATCCTTAGAAACACCTTCCGTGTCTTCTCTCATTGCATCTAAAAGGTGCAGCGGTTCAAGTTGCGTATTGTGATTTTGAAACATCAACTGTTGTGCAGCAAGAACTATATTTTTTGTATAATCCGTCAGCCTGTTAAAATCAATCATAAATCCCTCTTATTTTTGCTACTTATATTATTATTTTAATAATATTTTTCACAAAATCGTCAAAATTTATTTTTTATTAATTATTTAATCCTGCTTGCACGAAACAAAAATATTCAAAATCGTATTATTTTCTTTCTGTTCAATCTCAATCCTGCCTGAATGGGCTTCTATGATTGTTTTTGCCATATGGAGCCCGCTATTGTCCGCAATTTTACCGTACTCTTGTCTAAAACCGAGAACATTATTTTCAAATCTTTCTTTTGCAAAATTTTGTTTTGGGGCAATAATCTGGATTTTAAATACTCTGTTCGGTTTTGACATATTCACCGTTATTAACGAATTTTCGGGAGAATTTTCATTTACCTGAAATAAAATGTTTACCAAAGACTCTTGCAGCAAGGCTAAATCCACATATATTTTGATATTTTTTTTCACATTCACATCAAGAGTATTTTTCTTGGAACAAAAGAAGTTTGTACATTCCGAGGTAATATTTTGCGCAAAATCACTCATTTGCCATTCTTTTTTGGATAAAAACAACTCTTTTTCTACTAAATCCATCTCCTGTAAATAATTTTTTAATATTCTGTACGAAGACTCACAAGAATTCAAAACTTCTAACAACAAACCGTTATCCCTTGCATCCTTATTCAAAATTTTCAACGCCATTATTTGAGAGAGCAAAAACGTTTTCAAATCATGTTTCAAAAAATTGACAAGGTTATATAATTTTTCCTGATGTTTGTCTTGCTTTGTAATGTTTTGAAGTAGAAAGATATAACCATCGTTTTTATTATCTTCACTTTTATCCATAGGCATAACAGACACGTTAAAAGAAGAAGGTTTCTTATTAATAATCAAAGAACGTCTTAAATTAACAATAGGTTTTCCAATGTGATTTGCTTTAAGTTTTAGCCTTTTAACAATGTTTTCGCCGCACAAAATATCATCACTGTTTGACAGAATTACTCTGTATCTGTCATCTGTAACTACAACCGTATCTTTTGAAACTTTCATTAGACTTTTAATTACCTTCATTAAACTTTTGTTTGCTCTGTTTAAACAATATTTACAATCTTTTATCGAATTTGGTAAAAAATTATAATTCAACATAACAATTCCTCGTATTCCCTTCTTTTGTGTATTAATCTTAAATTCTATAAAGCATTTTGTATATTAGACAGTTGGGCTATCTTGCAAAATAAAAAAACAGGAAGTCTAAAACTCTGTGATAATGTAAAATTTTAAACAAAAAATTGTCCTGATTTTATCAAAAAGGATTACCGAAAAAAACTATTTTATTTCCAATCGGGTATTATACAATCAAAGTATTTTTTACAAAATTTGACCACTCGAACATTATCATTCTTTTACTCCACCACTCATAATATCGTTGATAAAATATTTTCTTCCAAGTAAAAACAGTGCTATTACAGGGATACAACAAATCACACAATAAGCACTTAATTCTCCCCACATGATTATTTCACGATACCCCGATTTCAAATAAGCAAGCCCGACAGGCAGAGTTCTCATATAATCGGATGTTGTTACGATTAAAGGCCACATAAAAGCGTTCCACGTGGTTATAAACGTAAAAATAGCAAGGGTCATGACCGCAGGAGCAGCAAGCGGTAATGCCGTTCTGAAAAATATTCCGAACGCACCACAGCCATCAATTTTGGCAGCATCTTCCAACTCCTTCGGAAGCATTTTAAAATACTGCCTCATCATAAAAACGCCAAATCCCCCGAACATCCCCGGTAAAATCATGGCTTGATATGTGTCTGTCCAATTCAATTCCCTCATTACAAAAAACAATGGAATAATATTCACCTGAGGCGGAATCATCATTGTTATCAAAATTATTATAAACAACGGCTCTTTGAATTTAAAATTCAATCTTGCAAAAGCATACCCCGCACAAGCGGAAATAAAAACCTGCCCGATTGTCGTTATCAATGCTATAAACAAACTGTTTAAAAAATATTTTTTCAAAGGAATTGAAGTAAAAATTCCGACATAATTGTCCAAAATAACTTTTGACGGGATAAATTTTGGCGGATAAGCAAAAATGGCATCCTCGGGCGATAAAGATAAAACGACCATAAAAACAAACGGCAACAGCATTGATATTGCACCAACCGCTAAAATCAAATGATAAAAAATCTTTACCGCTTTTTCGCTCAATCTTTTTTCCATAAAAAAATGATAACATTCCGCAAACAACAAGGCAAAAAAGCAATATTATTAAAAATTAAGACAAAAAAAAAGATGACGTATGCCATCTTGGTTTGTAAGTAAGAAATGTAAGAAATGTAAGAAATTAATAAAATTTATTTAAGCATAAATGTTTTGTAACTTACTGCCTTGATAATCCGATTTTTCATTTCTCTTATCAGAAGATTCGGATTTTGTGTACAGAAGTGATTGAGAACCGTTTCTGTCTTTTGCAAGATTATCAATGTCATTAAGACGTCTTTGCAAATCAGAAACTGTCATTTTTTCGTTTTTCGAGAATTGAAAAACATCTTCGGCAACAGAAATTTTGCCGTCAACTTGCTTCATAATACCAACAGATGCTTGTGCATTGAGATATTGAATATTGCTGTAAAAACTTTGATTGAAGTTGATATCAGAAGCAGCAACTTGTGATTTCATTGCAAACAAAGAATTTGTTTGGTTATAAGATTTGAAAGCAGAAGTTAAGACTTGTTTTTCTGCAACAACTTGGTTTTGTTGAACCTGTGTTCTTGTTGAAAAATTAGTATTGATATTTGAAATTGCAGGAAAACTAATCATTTACTTACCACTTACATCTTACATTTTACCTATCGGCACTTCGAAAGAAAAACTTTAACAATCAGAACACTTCGTTACAAATCTAAACATTTTGAAATTTATTCAAACTCATGCAAATCAAACCCTCACGCTGAAAAAGGAAAAAGTTAAACTCATCCATTTGTATTAATTTTTGTAAACTACATCAAAGTTTATTCTAATTTAGCCGAAAATACAATAAGATAATAGAGAGATTATTCAGCCGAGAGGCACAGGAAAGAGACAAATGGAAGAAAAAAAAGAAGACGGCGTATCATTATTTGCACAGAGTGCAGATTTAATTGATTCAGATCCGCTTGAAGAAATTTTTGCACTAAATCTTGGTGATTTTTTGTCTGAACATTTAATATCTGAGGATTTAGCACAAAAAATCAGTGCAAAAGAAACTGATAAATGCGAAGGATTAAAGAAGCAGTTATCAGAGTTAATTTCCATATATTCAAAGGATAAGACTCTTACAATTTTAGGTTTTAACAGCAAAGAAGATTATATAATTTACAATTCTATTGCAAAGACGATAAAAGAAATGGCAGCGGTTGATGCTTGTCATATATATTTAACAAAGGACAATGCAGGCGGATTTACGGACAATCACCATGACCTTATTTTGGTGGGAACATCAGTCAAAATGGACGGTGATTTATATTCCAAAAACATAGGTTACAAATTCACAGACGATTCAATAGCGATGGAAGCATACAAAAACAGAAAGACTGTTGAATTAACCGATTGTTCGCAAATTGCGGGATTAAAACCGATAAAAGAAATTAAGGAAGACAAGGCGGTATATTGTCTTTCTGTTCCTATGAAAAGTTCATTGGAATGCGTGGGTGTAATTGTTATACAAAATTATGAGCAAAAGGAATTAGATTCAAATTTTGTTAATATGTGTGAAATCACGGCAGACTTGTTTGCAACCTCAATGGCATTCCAAAAAGAAGCAGAAGAAGCGGAAAAACTTATTGCCGATGAAGATGTAGCGGTTGCGGACTTACAGCATTTAAGAGCGGAAATCACGGCATTAATCGGAGATTTAGGCGATGAACAACAAGCCTTTGTAGAAAATCTTGCAAAAGCGGTTGATTCAAGAAGCCATTTCAGAGCGGATTATTCAAGAGCAGTTGCGGAGTTGTCGGTAGAAATTTGCACGGCGCTTGAATTAAACGAAAAGACAAAAGATTTGGTTTATTATGCGGCATTGTTGAGAAACATAGGCAAAATCACACTTCCTGTTGAAATATTCAACAAGAAGGGAGCGTTGACGAAGGAAGAATGGGGAAAATTGTACAATCACCCGAATATCGGCGTAAACTTGCTTATGAGTATCAACTTTATGGCAGAAGTAATTCCGTACATTCACTATCACAAAGAGCGTTGGAACGGAACGGGCAGAGAAGGTTTAAGCGGACAAAGCATACCGCTTGGTTCGAGAATTATCGCAATTGCAGATGCTTATTGTGCTTTGACGACGGAAAGAACATACAGAAAGGCAATGCCTGTTGAAAAAGCATTAACGATAATGAAGGAAGAAGCAAGCGAAAAGTGGGATCCGATGCTTGTTGATACATTAATTGAATTAAAGCACAACAAATAAATTAATATATTTAAAGGATAAAAAACGAGCCTAAAAATACTATACTTTTCACTATGATGAAAGCAGCATAGTGGAGAAATAGGAATGGCAAGGCGCACTAACACAAAGTTAAAAGAGATTGAAAAAGCAAACTTAAAAATTGCCGAAAAACCTCAAAAGAAGGCAAAATTAAAAGTTGCAGAAAATCCTATTGTTAAGAATAAGCCTTACAACGACATTGATTTAAACAATTGGAAGAACTATTCTCACATTAAAACAGACACGTTGTGGTTATTTCCGTCGAGGGACAAATCCGGCAGACATTCCAACGAATACCACGGAAACTACATTCCACAACTTGCTCAACAATTTTTTGAACGTTTCACAAAGAAAAAAGATATAGTTTTGGACTTATTTTTAGGTTCGGGCACATCTGCGATTGAAGCATTAAATATGGGCAGGAGATGTATCGGAGTAGAACTCAAACCCGAATTAGCAGTGCACGTTGGTGAAAAATTCACACCAAAAGAATTGGTAACAGACGTAAATATTATCTCAGCAGATTCTGCCTCAGAAGAAGTTAAAGATAAAATCCAAGCAAGACTTGACATTATGGGCGAAGAAAAAGCACAATTTTTGGTGCTTCACCCGCCTTATGATGACATTATCAAATTTTCAGACAAAAAAGAAGACTTATCAAATTGTTCCAGCACGGAAGAATTTTACGATATGTTTGAAAAAGGTGCAAAAAACGGCTACGATATGCTTGAAGACGGAAGATTTGCGGCATTAATCATCGGCGATGAATACAAAGACGGCGAATGCAAACTTTTATCCTTCGGCTGTGAACAGAGAATGGAAAAACTCGGCTTCAAACTTAAAGCAGTAATTGTAAAAGATATTGAAGGAAATGAAAGAGCAAAAGGAAAAACGGCAAATCTGTGGAGATACAGAGCATTATACGGCGGATTTTACATTTTCCAACACGAATATATATTTATTTTTCAAAAAGATGAAGCAAAAAAATTGAAAAATAAAGCAAAAAATGCTAAAATTCAATAGATGAATAAACGCTTACTGCAAAAATTAATAACGGTTTCAATTTTATCAACACTGGCAGCCCCTGTATTTGCCGGTGTTGATTATGATGCAGGAATGAATGCCTACAACAAAGGGGATTTTAATTTTGCAAAAATTCTTTTTCAAAAGGCAATAAAAGTCAATTATTATGACGTAAACGCACGTTATATGTATTGCCAGATTTTAGTAAAAGAAAAAAAATATGATGCTGCAAAATCCGAATATCAAAACATTATAAAAATAGCACCGTCTTCGCAGGCAGCAAGTTTTGCAAAACAAGGAATAACAAACATTGATGCCTACAATAAGCGAATTGCGGAAGAAGCAGCAATCAAAGGCGGTTCACAAAGTTCAACAAGCGGACAAGTTCAAAAGTCATCACAAAATCAAACACCGACTTATACCGCAACGGAATACGTGAAAAACGCTTACAGAGGCGGAAAGAAATATTTGCGTCCGCTCGGAATGGTAAGAGTTTACATTGAGCCAAACTCAACGTTCAAGCCCATGATGGTGCAAGCGTACAAGGAATGGCAATCAGCGCTTGGCTCATCGGTAATGTTCACATTTTCGGGAAATGAAGCAGATGCAAGTGATGTTGTTACCTTCATAAAACATAATGGCGGTCAAGGAATGCAAGAAGGCGGAAATTGCCAATACAACATTCAAGGCGACACGCTTGCAGGCAACAAAATCACAATCAGAGTATATTACCCGAACGGAAAGCAATTGCCGAACGAAGTAATTTATCATACAATGCTTCACGAAATCGGGCACTCAATCGGAATTATGGGGCATAGTCCTTATCAAGGCGATGTAATGGCGCAAGGTGCAGCCAAATTTGTTCCTCATTTGACGGACAGAGATAAAAACACGGCAAGACTGCTTTATAAAAATTACGGCAAGCAGCCTGAAAAACAAGATATTCAAAAGGCAAAAACCGCAGAACTTACCGATATTGCAAAGAGAATCCCGAACGACCCGAGCAGTCTTATTGACTTGGGCGATGAAGCAATGGCGGCATATCAATTCCATAAAGCAATAGAATATTACAAAAAAGCAGAAGCAATAAGACAAAATAAAGATATCTGCTTCCGTCAAATTAAGGCATATAAAGCACTTCAAGACAATGACAACATTGCAGCCTGCTACAAAAAGATTTTGACCTTGGATAAAGGAAACATAATTGCAATCAACAATCTGCTTGTAATGTATCAACAACAAGGACGTTACATTGAAGGTAAAAAAATTCTTGATGAATTTATTGCAAACAACCCGAATTTAGCAAACAACACGGATATTCTTAATTTGAAAGCAGTTTTTTCGGAAAGAAATGCAAAAAAAATGGAAGCAAGAGAAAAACTGTTAAATAAAACAAGGACTTATGGATACAGATAAAAAAAAGGGCGGACTTTTCTTTGAAAAGTCCGCCCTTTTTAATTTGATTATTATTTCAAATCCTTGTAAGAACCTGCTCTTTCGTTGGCATAAGTTGTGTGAAGCAACTCATGAGCCTTATGAGAGCCGGGGGCTTCAAGTTGTTCTGCGTACAATTTAATGATATCGGGATTTTCGTGAGAACGTCTGTGTTCAAGGTGTTTATCTTCATCATACAAACCTTCCGCACGTTCAACTTTGACCTTCGCATCATGCCCGCTTGCAGGCTGACCGCCACCATTCACGCAGCCTCCCGGGCAAGCCATAACTTCCAACAACTGGAAGTTAGCCGTTCCGTTTTGAA
>ERZ857629.4407-NODE-4407-length-10949-cov-3.017808_pt1 | contig 10949 bp, 9 predicted proteins | sample MGYA00519700_ERZ857629 | MGnify/ENA primary metagenome ERZ857629 (study PRJEB31778, sample SAMEA3449351) | human gut metagenome | biome: human gut; feature: human-associated habitat; material: faeces | place: United Kingdom | collected 2010/2012 ... | reverse complement strand
AAAAATTATCAAGGGAGGCGGGATCCTTTCCCATATCGTCCTCATATTCTTTTCCGTCTACCGTATATGTATAAAAAAGAACCGGAATATTTCTTTTGCAAACGTATTCGTATGGCAAATCCACCGTCGATTCGCATGTAAGGATAAACTTGTTTTCCATAATGTCACACCTTTCAGAAAAATCTATGCCCAAGTATATTACAGCATGGCCTTAAAATCAATCTATCGTAATAAAATTCATTCCACCGAAAAATATATCCTCTCTACCCATAGTAGAAATTTCGGTTTTAAGCCGTTTTGGGCAAATTCCATTTTTTCGGCCGTTCTCATTTTTATAAACCCGTTATGCATTTTATGCAACAGAAAAATGTCGAATTTTTTTCTAAAACCCCCTTGACATTAAAAATGAGATGTGCTATATTGATGACAACAAAGGCTGTGACGAAGACGGCTTAGAACGCTTAGCCTTGCAGAGAGACGGTGGTTGGTGTAAACCGTCGGCGGTGTTCTTCGTAGCCCATCCCTTCCGAGCCGGAAGTCTGAAAAGATTCATCTGAGTAGGCGCTTCCCGTCTTGCCGCGTAAAGGCATAAGGATTGTTTGATCCTGAGTGGCAGTTCTACTGCAATTTGAGTGGTACCGCGAGTGAAAACATTCACCCGTCTCAAAGAAACTTTCTTTGGGGCGGTTTTTTTATTGCCCCGCAAAAAAGACAGGGAGGAACCGAAAATGACAAATGTAGACACCGAAAAGCTTCTGGAGGTTGCCCGCAGAATTCGCGAAATGCGTGAAATTGTCGGGCTGACCGTAGAGGAAATGGCCGAAAAGACCGAAGCAACCATCGACGATTATCTTAAATATGAAGCGGGTCAGCTTGACTTCCCCTTCACATTTATCCACAAATGTTCTCTTGCCTTCGGCATCGGCATCACCGACCTTCTGGAAGGTCAGAGTGCCCACCTTTCTTCCTACACCGTCACCCGAAAGGGAATGGGTCAGGAAACGGCCAAGGAGGACGGCATAAACATTCAGAACCTGGCTCCGCTTTTCCGCAAAAAAATCGCCGAGCCTTACTGGGTACGTTACGATTACAGCGAAGAGCTTCAGCACAAGCCCATTCATCTCACCAAGCACTCTGGTCAGGAATTCGACCTTGTGCTTAAAGGAAAAATGAAGGTACAGGTCGGCGACAACGTCGAGTATCTCGAAGAGGGCGACAGCATCTATTATAACAGCTCTACCCCACACGGAATGATCGCCGTTGACGGCAGCGAGGTGCTCTTTTTGGCGGTGGTTCTCCCGGGAGAGGCCCACGCCGAGACGGTCGTCCGCGACACTCTCATCCCCGGAAGGGTTCCCGGAAAGACCTTTGTCAGCGAAAAATTCATAAAGACGGTCGAGGACGAAAACGGCGTGCTTAAAAGCATCGATTTCGTCAACGAGGACAGCTATAATTTTGCTTTTGATACCGTGGATGCTATTGCCAAGAAGGATCCCACCAAGCTTGCAATGCTGCACATTTCCAAGGACAAGACCGAGCGCCGCTTTACCTTTAATGATATGAAGCGTTACTCGGCACAGTGTGCAAACTACTTTACCTCTCTCGGAATCAAAAAGGGAGACAGGGTTATGCTGGTGCTCAAAAGGCACTATCAGTTCTGGTTTGCCTTCCTTGCTTTAAACAAGATCGGCGCAGTGGCCATTCCCGCCACCCACCAGCTCAAGGCTCACGATTTTGAATATCGCTTTAAAGCGGCCGATGTTTCGGCAATAATCTGCACCGAGGACGACGGCGTGCCCGGTTGCGTCGACGAAGTGGCCGGCAACTGTCCTACACTTAAGGTCAAGGTAGTGGTCGGAAAGGACAGAGACGGATGGCACAATTTTGATTCGGAATTTCACCTTTTCAGCGCCCACTATCACCGCACGGCCGACACCGCCTGCGGAGACGATAATATGCTTATGTTCTTCACATCCGGCACCACCGGATATCCTAAAATCGCCACCCATTCCTGCAAATACGCCCTCGGCCACTACATCACCGCAAAATACTGGCACGGTGTCAGCGACGACGGCCTGCACTTTACCATTTCCGACACCGGTTGGGGCAAGGCTCTTTGGGGCAAAATGTTCGGCCAGTGGCTGTGCGAAGGGGCGGTCTTTACCTACGATTTCGACCGTTTCTCGGCCGCCGACATTCTTCCCATGTTTGCAAAATACAAAATCACCACCTTCTGCGCTCCTCCCACAATGCTCCGTATGATGGTCAAGGAGGACATCTCAAAATACGACCTTTCCTCTATCCGTCATATGACCACCGCCGGCGAGGCGCTGAATCCCGAGGTTTACAAGCAATTTGAAAAGGCCACCGGCCTTAAGATAATGGAGGGCTTCGGCCAGACCGAAACCACCCTTGCCATCGCCAACCTTATGGGTCAGCCCCACAAGATCGGCTCTATGGGCAAACCCTCTCCCCAGTTTGATATCACCCTTCTCGACAGCGACGGAAATCCCGTTCCCGACGGCGAATCGGGCGAGATCGTCATCAAAACCTCCGATAAGGTTCCCTGCGGACTGTTCAAGGGCTACTATAAAAACGAGGAAAAGACCAAAGAGGTCTGGCACGACGGATATTATCATACCGGCGACGTTGCATGGCGTGATGAGGATGGATTCTACTGGTATGTCAGCCGCGTGGATGATGTCATCAAGTCCTCCGGATACCGCATCGGGCCGTTTGAGATCGAAAGCGTCATCATGGAGCTGCCCTATGTTCTTGAATGTGCCGTCACCGCCGCTCCCGACGAGGTCAGAGGTCAGGTCGTTAAGGCAAACGTCGTGCTTACAAAAGGCACCGAGCCTTCCGACCAGCTCAAAAAGGAAATCCAGAACTATGTTAAAAAGAACACCGCGCCCTACAAATATCCCCGCATAGTGGAGTTTAAGGACGAGCTGCCCAAGACCATCAGCGGAAAGATCCAGCGCAACAAGCTTTAATTTGTGCGGACGGTGCGGTGGAAACACACGGAAAGGTGTCACTCCGCAAAAACATCATTTGCTTGTACAAACAACCTGAGCTTTTAATAAAAGTTAAAAATTTAATTCTTTTTCAGAATTTTAAGGAGGGAGAAAAATGTACAATTATAAAAGAGTTACCCTCCTTTGCGGCCATTACGGAAGCGGAAAGACCAACGCGGCGGTAAACATGGCTCTCGACCTTGCAAGGAGCGGAAAAAAGACGCTGCTTGCCGACCTCGACATTGTCAATCCCTACTTTCGCGCCAAGGACAGCTCAGACGACCTTAAAAAACACGGAATAAGGCTTATTTGCTCGGAATACGCCAACACAAACCTCGACATTCCCGCCCTTCCCCAGGACATTTACACCATAACCGACGACAGAACATACAGTGCGGTAATTGATGTGGGCGGGGACGACCGAGGGGCATATGCTTTGGGCAGAATTGCTCCTGCTTTAAAAGAGGAAAACGATTTTGACTGTCTTTTGGTCATAAACAAGTTTCGACCGCTGACCCCCGACGCGCATTCGGTGGACGAGGTGAGAAAAGAGATCGAAACGGCCGGAAGGCTCCCCTTCACCGGAATAATCAACAATTCCAATTTGGGAGCGCAGACCACCGCCGAGGATGTGCTTTCGTCCGTGGACTTTGCAAACGAGGTGTCGGCTTTAACGGGTCTTCCGGTTGTTATGACCTGCTTTGAAAAGCGGCTTTCAAAAGAGCTTTCGGAAAAGGTTGAAAATCCCTTTGCCCTTACCCTGCAAAGGCGGCCTGTTTGATGCGGAAAAATTCCGATTTACAGATATGTCTTCTTAATACATTTAAATATAGCAAAACCGTAAACACAAAAACCTTTAAAAGGAGCGAAAACTATGGCAAAGCTTACCTTTAAAACCGACAATTGCAAGGGCTGCGGGCTGTGCGTCGACGTATGTCCCAAGGGCCTTTTAAAGCTGTCGGAACAGAAAATCAACAAAAAGGGACATCATCCCGCCGAGCTTACCGATGAAGCGGCTTGCATCGGCTGCGCGTCCTGCGCCATAATGTGTCCCGATTGCATTATTAAGGTAGAGAGGTGAAGGAAAATGTCTGAAAAGGTTCTTATGAAAGGAAACGAAGCCATCGCCGAGGCGGCCATTCTTGCAGGCTGCCGCCACTACTTCGGCTATCCAATTACACCTCAGACCGAAATTGCGGCATATATGGCCAAAAAGATGCCTAAAATCGGCGGAGTGTTCTTACAGGCCGAAAGTGAAATTGCTGCCATCAATATGGTTTATGGCGTTTCGTCGGCCGGAAAGAGGGTTATGACCTCTTCCTCAAGCCCCGGAATTTCACTTAAAGGTGAGGGCATTTCCTACCTTGCGGGCGCAGATCTTCCCGCTCTCGTGGTAAACGTTCAGCGCGGCGGTCCGGGACTGGGCGGAATACAGCCCAGCCAGTCGGATTATTTCCAGGCCACAAAGGGCGGCGGCCACGGCGATTTTCATATGATCGTGCTGGCTCCCGCGTCGGTTCAGGAAATGGCCGAGCTTACCGTCAAGGGCTTTGAGCTTGCCGACAAATACCGCGTTACATCAATGATTATGGCCGACGGTACGATGGGTCAGATGATGGAGCCGGTGGAGCTTGATTTTAAGGTTGCTCCCCCTCCCGAAAAGCCCTGGGCGACCACCGGCACAAAAATGAGCCGTCCCCACAACATAGTAAATTCCCTGTCCCTCGTTCCCGAGGAGCTTGAGCAGTTCAACTTCGAAAGATTTGAACGTTATAAGACCATCGAGCAAAACGAGGCTTTGTATGAAGAATATATGATGGACGACGCCGACATCTGCCTTGTGGCCTTCGGCATTGCCGCCCGCGTTTCCAAAAACGCCGTCAACGAGGCAAGAAAGCAGGGCATCAAGGTCGGTCTTATCCGTCCCATAACCCTCTGGCCCTTCCCCGTTGCTCCCTTTGAAAAGGCTGCCGAAAGGGTCGAAAGATTTATCTCGGTAGAGCTTTCCATGGGTCAGATGATCGAGGACATTAAGCTTGCCGTCAAATGCAAAAAGCCGGTTGAGCTTTGCAACCGCGCCGGCGGTATGATTCCCTCGCCCGAGCAGGTGCTCGAAGCAATCAAAAACGGAGGTGTAAGGTAATGGTTGTGTTTGACAGACCCCATTCTCTCATAGATGTTCCTATGCATTATTGCCCCGGATGTACCCACGGTATCGTCCACCGCCTTGTGGCCGAAACCATCGACGAACTGGGTATCGAAGGAAAAACCATCGGCATTGCACCGGTAGGATGCTCGGTTATGGCCTATAACTATTTCAACTGCGATATGATCGAGGCGGCTCACGGACGCGCTCCTGCAGTTGCTACCGGCGTTAAACGTGCCGATCCCGACAATCACATTGTCTTTACATATCAGGGAGACGGCGATCTTGCCTCCATCGGTATGGCCGAAACGGTGCACGCCGCCGCAAGAAACGAAAACATCACTGTAATTTTCATAAACAACGCAATTTACGGAATGACCGGCGGTCAGATGGCTCCCACCTCCCTTCCCGGTCAGGTCACCCAGACCTCGCCCTACGGCCGCGATCCCAAGCTTTGCGGATATCCCGTTAAGGTTTGCGAAATGCTCTCTCAGCTTGAAGGGCCCGAATATCTTGAACGGGTGACGGTCAATAGCGTTAAAAATGTCAGAGCCGCCAAAAAGGCCATTAAAAAGGCTTTTCAGAATCAGATCGACGGCAAGGGCTTTTCCCTTATCGAGGTCGTTTCCTCCTGCCCCACCAACTGGGGAATGACCCCCAAGGCCGCCCTTAAATGGATCGACGACAATATGCTCCCCTACTATCCTCTGGGAGTATACAAAGACAGAACGGCCGAAAAGGCGCAGGCACAGGCCGAAAGCGGTCAGGATGCATCAAAAGGCCAAAAAGCGGAAGGAGAGCGGTAAAAATGAGCACTAAAAACATACTGCTTTCGGGATTCGGCGGACAGGGCATACTTTTTGCCGGAAAGCTGCTTGCATACAAAGGACTTATTGAGGACAAAAACGTCAGCTGGCTTCCCTCTTACGGTCCGGAAATGCGCGGAGGCACCGCAAGCTGCAGCGTCATTATAAGCGATCAGCCGGTGGGCTCGCCCATTGTTTCAAACCCCGACATTTTGGTGGCTATGAACCTGCCCTCTCTCGATAAGTTTGAGCACTCGGTCAAAAGCGGCGGAATGATATTTGTCGACAGCTCCCTCGTCGAACGAAAGGTCAAAAGGGACGATGTAACGGTGTTTTATGTTCCCGCAACAAAAACCGCCGGCGAAAAGGGCTTCCCCACACTTGCAAATATGGTGGTTATGGGAAAGCTTCTTAAGGAGACCGACGGATTTGACGAGCAAGCGGTTGAAAGGGCCGTTTCAAAGGTCATTTCGGCCAAGCATAAGGATATGATGCAGGTCAATATGAACGCCCTTAAAACAGGTGCGGAATTTTAATCGGGCACCAACGTTAAGCTTCTGAATTTAAGATTATTAAAAGGAGATTACCGATATGGACATTAAAATAACCAAAGCGGCCGTACTTAAAGAAAAGCCCGATCCCTCTACCCTGGGATTCGGCAAAATCTTCACCGACCATATGTTTGTTATGGACTATTCCCGCGAACAGGGCTGGCACGACGCAAGAATCGTACCCTTCGGCTACCTTTCGATACATCCCGCTTCCACCGTGCTTCATTACGGTTCGGAAATTTTTGAGGGACTTAAAGCCTATCGCCGTGCCGACGGAAAGGTTCAGCTTTTCCGCCCCATTGAAAATGTTAAGAGAATGAACAACTCGGCCGAGCGCCTTTGTCTGCCTCAGATTCCCGAGGAGGACGCACTCAAAGCTCTCACAACCTTTGTAGAGCTTGAGCAGGACTGGGTACCCAATCAGTTCGGCACCTCACTTTATCTGCGTCCCTTTATGTTCGGAAACGACGAATCCCTGGGAGTTCACGCCGTTCACAATGCCACGTTTATGATAATCGCCTCCCCCTCGGGAAGCTATTATGCCGAGGGCATCAACCCGGTTAAAATTATGATCGAGGATGAGGATGTCAGAGCGGTAAGAGGCGGAACCGGATATGCCAAATGCGGCGGAAACTATGCCGCAAGCAACCGCGCAGGCGAGCGCGCCGAAAAGCAGGGTTATTCTCAGGTACTGTGGCTTGACGGTGTTGAGCGCAAATACATCGAAGAAGTGGGCGCCATGAACGTCATGTTCAAAATAGGCAACGAGGTGGTCACACCAAAGCTGACCGGCTCGATTTTACCCGGTATCACGAGAAAATCCTGCATCGAAGTGCTGGCAAAGGAAGGCATCACCGTAAGCGAGCGGCTTTTAAGCGTTGACGAGCTTGAAAAAGCCATGGACGAAGGCACCCTCGAGGAGGCCTGGGGCTGCGGCACGGCGGCGGTGGTTTCCCCCATCGGAGAGCTTTGCTACAAGGGTAAAAAATGCACCGTCAACGGTGGTAAGATCGGTCCCCTCACGCAGCATCTTTACGATACCCTCACCGGAATCCAGTGGGGCAAGATTGAGGATAAATTCGGCTGGACGGTAGAGATCTGACCGATTGCGTTTTTCCATAAAGACACATATGATGTACCGCTTAAATCAAGTCTATTGCGCAATGGGATCTTGCGGGGAAGTCCGACCCCTGATTTTTTGGAAACAATAAGTTTACAATTACCCCGCTTGACAAACCTAAAAGCAAGTGCTAAAATTTCAGTATAGTGAATATCTTAAATGCGATGAAGGAGTTATTTTTCACCTCATCTTCGTTTCAGAGAGCCGCCGTTCGGTGAAAGGCGGTACGAAAGGGCGAAAAAGTCTCGCTCCCCAGCAGAGCCGCCGAAAAAACAGTGAAAGGCAGTGAAAGGGAATGGCAGTTTGCCGTTTGTCGTTTATCCGACAGTCGGTTGCCTGTTTACCCGTCGATCCTGACCGATCGCCGAACTAAGCGGCTACGGAACGCCCCGTTACCATGGCGAAAGGCTTGATTGAGCCTGATTTGAGTTGACCGTTTAACGGTAAACAGGGTGGTACCGCGAAAAGTGAGTTTTCGCCCCTGACACATAACGTGTCAGGGGTTTTTTGTTTATATTTACTCGTTCTGAAAATTTACGCGTGAAGGAGTGTGCCCGATGCAGGACAAATACTTTTTCCGCCGTTAACGTAACCCGCCGACCCAAAAAGAAATATAAGGCTTGTCTGAAAAAATCGGCCGCATTTTTTAACCAATCAGAAGAAAGGAACAGTTTTTATGAGAACAATCAAAATTGCCGACACAACGCTTTCAAAACCCGAAAGCAGCTTTAGCTTTAAGGAAAAGATCGAGATCGCCCGTCAGCTTGAAAAGCTTAACGTGGATGTTATCGAATTCCCTGAGATCGAGATACCGAGAACCGACATTCTTCTTATAAAAACCCTGTCGTCCTTTGTAAAAAACGCCGTTATCTCAGTGGCCGCAGGGGTGGGCGAACAAAGTATAGAACACGCTGCAAATGCCATTTGTGACATTGCCCGCCGCTCGATACGCATTGAGCTTCCCCTTTCTCCCGTAGGGATGGAATACACCTGTCACAAGAAGCCGGAAAAGATGCTTGAATACATTGCATCGGCCGTGCAGGACGCAAAGCAAAAGGTCGGCAATGTTGAATTTTGCGCAGGCGACGCCACAAGAGCCGAGACCGACTTCCTCAAAAAAGCAGTCAAAGCCGCCGAAAATGCCGGTGCCGATGCCATTACCCTTTGCGACGATGCAGCCGAAATGATGCCCGATGATTTTGCCCGGTTTGTAAAGGAAATATCGGCCGAAACCGATATCCCCGTAGGGGTAAAATGCAGCAACAAAAACGGCCTTTCCTCGGCCTGCTCCATTCTTGCCGTAAAAAACGGGGTATGTACAGTCAAGACAGGCGTTTGCTGCGACGCGGCCGAGCTCGATTCCTTCGTTTCCATGATAACAGGCTGCGGCAACAGCTATGACATCAAAACAAACATCAAAACCACCGAGATACACCGCACGGTCAAGCAGATAAAATGGATAATCGGCAACGCCAAAAATGAGCAGACCGCCGTAACCGTAAGCTCGACCGAGCAAAGCGGTGAAAAGCTGGATATTAAGGACAGCAAAAATGATGTTTCGGCCGCCGTAAGAAAACTCGGATATGACCTTTCGGAAGAGGACGAACAAAGGGTATACGATGAATTTTTGAGAGTGGCCGCCAAAAAAGCGGTGGGTCAAAAGGAGCTTGACGCCATAGTCGCCAGCACCGCCCTTCAGGTTCCCGCCACATACACCCTCAAATCCTATGTCATCAACAACGGAAATATAATCACCGCCAGCGCCCATATCGTCCTTTTAAAGGACGGAAAGGAAATTCAGGGTATAAGCGTAGGCGACGGTCCTATCGATGCTGCGTTTTTAAGCATCAACCAGATAATCGGCCGCCACTTTGAGCTTGACGATTTTCAGATACAGGCCGTTACCGAAGGAAAAGAGGCAATGGGATCGGCGCTTGTGAGACTGCGCTCGGGCGGAAAGCTTTATTCCGGCAACGGTATTTCCACCGACATTATCGGCGCCAGCATCAGGGCATATATCAGCGCCGTCAACAAGATCGTTTACGAGGAGGTTTAAAAAATGAAACTGTCATTTTCCACCCGCGGCTGGCACAACAACAGCTTTGAAGAATTTTGCGATATAGCCGTCGATCTCGGATTTGAAGGCATTGAGCTTCACAACATCCACAACCGCCTTTTCACCGAAAAGGACGGAGCCTTCCACGATTACGCCGCAGCCGCCACCCTCCGCCGTCTTTACGAAAAGAATCTTTCCATTCCCTGTATTGATGCCGTTTGTAATACGGCCGACGAACAAAAGGCCGATGAGGCTTTTCAAGAAATCGCCAAATGCGCCGAAATCGCAAAGAATCTTAAGATTCCCAACATCCGCTTAAAGGCGGCAGGAGACCCCGCAAACGAGCAGGGCTTTGAAACCACCGCCCGCCTCATCGAAAGGGTACTTCCCGTTGCAAAGCAAAACGGCGTTACCCTCCTTCTTGAAACGTCAGGGGTTTTCGGCAACACCGCCGCTTTGAGAGATATGCTCAATCGCTTTGCCGACGATAATCTCGCCGCTCTCTGGAATCTTTCAGCCGCATATTTTTCGGGAAAAGAGACCCCCGAGCAGATAATAACAAACCTCGGTGCCTATGTGCGCCTTGTCCATTTCAGCGACGCCGAAATGACCGACGAGGGAATATCTCACTGCCTTGCGGGAGAGGGCGAACTGCCCATAAAAGACATTATGCTGGCCCTGCGCTCGGTCAACTACGACGGATTTATCTCTCTTGTGTGGGATCCGACCTGGTGCCCCGAGCTTGACGACAGCGAGATCATCTTTTCCCAGTTTATTAACTTTATCAGACAGTTCAGCGACACATCCAAAAACGAAAAGGTACTTTACCACAACAAGCGCCACACCGGCGTTTTCCCCTGGAAAAAAGATCTTCTTATCGAAGCCACATTTTCTGATGTGCTTGACCGTATGGTTGAAGAATTTCCCGATCAATACGCCTTTAAATACACCACTCTCGATTACACCCGCACATACAGCCAGTTCAGGGATGATGTAGACACCTTTGCCCGCGCTCTCATTGCAATGGGAGTAAAGGCAGGTTCTCACATCGCCGTATGGGCATCAAACGTCCCCCAGTGGTACATTTCCTTCTGGGCGGCGGTAAAGATCGGTGCAGTGCTCGTAACCGTCAATACCGCCTACAAAATTCACGAGGCTGAGTATCTTTTAAAGCAGTCGGATACCCACACCCTCATTATGACCAAAGGCTCAAAGGACACCGATTACGGTCAGATTGTGGCCGAGCTTTGCCC
>ERZ857629.4402-NODE-4402-length-10962-cov-3.701476_pt1 | contig 10962 bp, 11 predicted proteins | sample MGYA00519700_ERZ857629 | MGnify/ENA primary metagenome ERZ857629 (study PRJEB31778, sample SAMEA3449351) | human gut metagenome | biome: human gut; feature: human-associated habitat; material: faeces | place: United Kingdom | collected 2010/2012 ... | reverse complement strand
ACCGAAAAGTTGAGTCATTCGGTCTATGCGGTACGCCTTGGAACACAGGGAAAGACCTTGACAGAGAAGAGACCTGTGTTTGCAGCACTGCCGGTGGAAGAGAAGTGTATTATTTTAAGTGAGATACTGCATCTGTTTCAGTGTCAGAGTAGCTCCGCAAATTTAAGCTTGATTGGGGGCCCGGCGAGAGCAGGAATTTTATATTTAAACAGCAATATAAGCGATGTTGGCGAGATATCGATTATCAATCAGTCACCTTCTGGAATTTACGAGAAGCGGATTGATCTGCTTCGCCTATGAGCTGGCGGATTATTGTCATCTCCAGACGAGCCAAGCTGGATCTTCAGCTTGGCTACATGGTGGTGCGGAGTGAAGAGATTACAAAGGTTGCCCTAAACGAGATTTCCATGGTACTGATTGAATCGACGGCGGTGTCAGTTACCACAAGTCTGCTGGCAGAACTGGCGAAGCGCAAGGTAAAGGTGATTTTTTGTGATGAAAAAAGAAATCCATGCTCGGAACTTGTGAATTATTATGGAAGTCATGATACCAGTAATAAGGTGCGGAAACAAATTGTGTGGAAGCAGAGTACAAAGGAAGCAGTATGGACGGAGATTGTAACCGAAAAGATACGGAAACAAAAGGAAGTATTGGAATACTGGGGGAAGGAGGAAGCGCAGTTATTATCTTCTTATTTAAACGAAATGACATGGAATGATGGGACGAACCGTGAGGGGCATGCAGCAAAGATATATTTTAATGCGTTATTCGGACTTGATTTTACAAGGACGGCTGACATTCCAACCAATGCGGCGTTGAATTATGGATATTCGATTATCCTTTCTGCGTTTACCCGCGAGGTTGTAGCAAACGGGTACATTACGCAGTTAGGCTTGTTTCATGACAACATGTTTAATCAATTTAATCTGGCCTCGGATCTGATGGAACCGTTTCGTCCGCTGGTGGATCAGAAGGTTGTCGAAATGCAGATAATGAAACTGGAGCAGGAAGAAAAAATGCAGATTGTCAATATTCTGAATCAGGAAGTGGTGATAGACGGGAAACTGCAGTATGTAAACAATGCAATAAAAATTTACTGCAAAAGTGTGTTTGAGGCATTGAATGAAGATGACTGTGCGCAAATTCGGTTTTACAGGAATGAGCTATAGATTTATGCGGGTATTGGAATTTTTTGATTTACCTGTGGTGACAGGTGAAAATAAAAGAGAGTACAGACGTTTCAGAAAATATCTTTTGAAGAATGGATTTCTGATGCTGCAGGAATCGGTATATTGTAAGCTGGCATTAAACGGTACGGCAGTCAAAACCATTGTAGACGGGGTGCATAAAAATAAACCGGATGAAGGACTGATTCAGATGATTACTATTACAGAAAAACAATATTCTAAAATGGACATTGTAATTGGAGATATAAAGAGTGAGGTCCTAAACAGTGATGAAAGGCTGGTGGTCCTTTGAAACTTGTGCATGTGGATCTGGATACGAAGTTGCTGGATGATAACGTAATTACGGAATGGATTATTGAATCGCCGGAAGAGTTTACAAGATATGTGCAGGAATTTTATCTGCAGTGCGAAGGGGAAGAGGGAGGATTTACCCTGTCAGAAGGCGAAAAAGAATTAAACATTGCAAAGAATGTGGAGTTTATGGATCGTGTATTGGCGTTGGACATCAACGAAAGAAAAATCTTGGGTAAATTATATACGGATTTGCAACAGTTGGCATATTCAGAGAAATTTATTGTGCGAACCCAGGAAATGATACAATATTTGCGGACATATTTATTAGAACTGGAGCAGGAAACGGACTTTATACTGGATATAGATGCGGATGTGGATATGTCTGCTATTTTTAAAGGAAATGGTATAAAACTGGAATCGTTGGATGATGGACTGCTGGAAAATATTGTACGGTACATAAAGGTGGTTCGGCTGCTGCTGAAAAAGACAGTGTTTGTTTTCGTTAATTTAAGAAGTTATCTGACGGATGGGCAGCTAGATCAGCTGATAAGAGAAGCTGCTTATCAGGAAGTTCAGATTTTGCTGGTTGAAAATGTGATGAGAGATTGCGTAAATGGAGGGAAAAGATGTATTATAGATTCAGATAAGTGTGAAATTTAAAGAATGTTTGAATACCAGAATCTTATGCAGGTGATGGCATATCATTTTTGAATTTGAGGTTTGAGAATGATGTAAAGATATATGGTATTCAAACAGCCGCTGCGTCTTCGTAGGTAAGAATTTTGTTTGAGAATGATGTAAAGATATATGGTATTCAAACTAACATTCTTTGCGGTCTGCGTAGGGCTGGTTTGAGAATGATGTAAAGATATATGGTATTCAAACCAATGGCTTCATTACTCATGCCCGGCTGAGTTTGAGAATGATGTAAAGATATATGGTATTCAAACTGGAGCAGCAGCCGGGTGTAATTCATCAACGTTTGAGAATGATGTAAAGATATATGGTATTCAAACCGCGGTTCGATCACAATGTTCTTCATGTTCGTTTGAGAATGATGTAAAGATATATGGTATTCAAACAGACATAATGTTTCGATCACTTAGTTCCGGGTTTGAGAATGATGTAAAGATATATGGTATTCAAACGGAAAGTGTACCTCATACAGTCCAGAATTGTTTGAGAATGATGTAAAGATATATGGTATTCAAACTGCCTTTCACGGTCTTCCATCCGCTTTTGAGTTTGAGAATGATGTAAAGATATATGGTATTCAAACTAAACAGTATAATGATTTTGTGCCATTTATGTTTGAGAATGATGTAAAGATATATGGTATTCAAACGATACTAACAATAGTAGCGCTAACGATCAAGTTTGAGAATGATGTAAAGATATATGGTATTCAAACACATTTCTATTATATCCTCCGATGGATTAGTTTGAGAATGACGTAAAGATATATGGTATTCAAACAATATAAACTTTGCCAGATGGAGCAGAACGGTTTGAGAATGATGTAAAGATATATGGTATTCAAACAGCCGCTGCGTCTTCGTAGGTAAGAATTTTGTTTGAGAATGATGTAAAGATATATGGTATTCAAACTAACATTCTTTGCGGTCTGCGTAGGGCTGGTTTGAGAATGATGTAAAGATATATGGTATTCAAACCAATGGCTTCATTACTCATGCCCGGCTGAGTTTGAGAATGATGTAAAGATATATGGTATTCAAACTGGAGCAGCAGCCGGGTGTAATTCATCAACGTTTGAGAATGATGTAAAGATATATGGTATTCAAACCGCGGTTCGATCACAATGTTCTTCATGTTCGTTTGAGAATGATGTAAAGATATATGGTATTCAAACAGACATAATGTTTCGATCACTTAGTTCCGGGTTTGAGAATGATGTAAAGATATATGGTATTCAAACGGAAAGTGTACCTCATACAGTCCAGAATTGTTTGAGAATGATGTAAAGATATATGGTATTCAAACTGCCTTTCACGGTCTTCCATCCGCTTTTGAGTTTGAGAATGATGTAAAGATATATGGTATTCAAACTAAACAGTATAATGATTTTGTGCCATTTATGTTTGAGAATGATGTAAAGATATATGGTATTCAAACGATACTAACAATAGTAGCGCTAACGATCAAGTTTGAGAATGATGTAAAGATATATGGTATTCAAACACATTTCTATTATATCCTCCGATGGATTAGTTTGAGAATGACGTAAAGATATATGGTATTCAAACAATATAAACTTTGCCAGATGGAGCAGAACGGTTTGAGAATGATGTAAAGATATATGGTATTCAAACAAGTTCTAAAAAACAGTCGGTTTTAAGTATGTTTGAGAATGATGTAAAGATATATGGTATTCAAACAGGCGCTACACCGTGTCAGCCGAACAAACAGTTTGAGAATGATGTAAAGATATATGGTATTCAAACAGAATTACATAATTTATACACACAGCTTAAGTTTGAGAATGATGTAAAGATATATGGTATTCAAACTTTTCTAACTGTAGTATAATTCCAATTTATGTTTGAGAATGATGTAAAGATATATGGTATTCAAACTATATTGACGCCGCAAAGACCGCCAGAAAGGTTTGAGAATGATGTAAAGATATATGGTATTCAAACGAAGCTTGAACGGATGGAGGACTAAAGACGGTTTGAGAATGATGTAAAGATATATGGTATTCAAACAAAGGAAAATTCCGGGCATACACAGCAAGCGTTTGAGAATGATGTAAAAATTATGGTATTTAAATTGTTATCAACAGAGAAAAGAAATCCTAAATGTATGGATTGAGATTGTGTGGCAATTTATAATTTCATAGCGGTAAGTATTAGAGGAAGAGGTGTACGGATGCGTTCTCAACATAGCAAAATTGATATTGATAATGCAAAAAGGATTGCGAGAGAATATTGTATTCAACATGGTTTAAATATCAGATCGCTTGAAAAGCAGCTTATATATGTAATAAATGGAAAGACAATATTTGCGCAGCCATCGCAATGTAGAGCAAATGGATTGAGAGAGGATCTGGATACACAGCCTAAACCAACACTTATTGTTGAAAAGTCATCGAGAGGATACATTGTGCATACAACGGAATATACAAAATATGTTTTTGGGGCAGGTTGAGTTTGAGAATGACGTAAAAGTATATGGTATTCAAACGAAATCAAGCTATATGCATTAAAAAGGTGATCTGTTGGGAACATCGGTTAATTTGCATACTACGAAGAAATATTTCATTTACTAAAAAATAAATATAAAATAATAATGCATATGATCGACAAACCTGTTTGATCATATGGATAATGCTGTCAAATCCCCCGAAAATCTGGTGAAAACTCCCAAAAAATATTAAGAAATTAACGTTTTTTCTTGAAAAACGCCACTTACATTTTGTGAGATAAAGCGTTAGAATAGCTATGCTATAAGAATACTTTATACATATTTAATAATTTATTAACAGAAAGGGAGTATAGATATGGAATCGTATTCATTTTTACTGTTCTTGGCGATCATTATGATCTCAACCAAGATTCTGGGTTTATTTACCCGCAAGATTCATATGCCGGCGGTTGTCGGTGCATTAGTTGCAGGTGTGATCTTAGGACCGTCCTGTCTGAATTTGATTACATTGACCGGAGATACCGGCGTCTTTCTTGAGCAGATGGCAGAGCTCGGTGTTATCCTCCTGATGTTTAACGCAGGACTGGAGACGGATCTGTCCGAACTTAAGAAAAATGGTGTGGCATCTTTCGTAACAGCATTGATTGGTGTGGTTGTTCCGTTGCTTGGCGGATTTCTGGGGTATGCATTTTTCTTCCACACAGACTTCAGCGATTATGATGAGGTGTTAAAGGCAGTGTTCGTCGGTGTTGTACTGACAGCAACATCTGTAAGTATCACAGTTGAGACACTGCGTGAGATGGGCAAGCTGAAAGGAAAAGTCGGAACGACAATTCTTGGCGCTGCTGTTATCGATGATATCATCGGTATTATCGTACTCACAATCGTAACCAGCTTAAAGGATACCAGCGTAAGCCCGATCACAGTTGTGTTAAAGATTGTACTGTATTTCGTATTTATTGCAGTATTGATCTTCGTGCTTACAAAGTTAAAGGTATTTGTGGAAGAGCAGGATGAGAAGAGAAGAACCGCTATCATCTGTGTAGCGCTCTGCTTCATTCTTTCCTATATCTCAGAGGAATACTTCGGTATTGCAGATATTACCGGTGCTTACTTCGCAGGACTGATGCTCTGCACGATGAAAGTTGGACCGTATGTTGCAAGAAGATGCGAGATCCCGTCTTACCTGATTTTCTCACCGGTATTCTTTGCCAGTGTAGGTCTTAAGGTAACACTCGGCGGAATGGATGCCAGCATCTGGATCTTCGCAATCATTCTGCTTGTTATCGCCATCTTAAGCAAGGTTGTCGGATGCGGACTGGGTGCAAAGATATGCGGATGTACCGGAAAGGAAGCGTTCCAGGTCGGTATCGGTATGATTTCCCGAGGTGAGGTTGCACTGATTGTGGCGCAGAAGGGATATGCAAGCGGTATGTTAGATGATGTCCTGTTTGCTCCGATCGTTCTCGTTGTTATTGTAACGACGCTGATCACCCCGATTCTCTTAAAGCTTGTCATGAAAGACAATGATTCTGAGAAAGCTGCTGCATAAGGGCATAGAACAGATATTATAAAATCAGGATTTAAGAAGCCGTCACTTTTGTGGCGGTTTCTTTTTTCACTCTATAGGCTATGTGAGTTTATTGCTTCTTTTGCAAAAAACAGTTAAAATAGACACAGAAAAAAGAAATGAGGAGATTGCAATGTTACGGGATCTGCAGGAAATATCAGATGGAAAAATATATGGCTGCAATGATATGGTTCGGGCGGCGTGCGGAGACTGCGCGGGATGCCATGCCTGCTGTGAGAAAATGGGGACATCCATTGTGCTTGATCCCTGTGATATATGGCGTCTGACGACCGTGACCGGGAAAAATTTTGAGCAGTTGCTTGCCGATACGATAGAGCTGCAGGTAGTGGACGGCGTGATTCTTCCGAACCTGAGGATGGACGGAGAAAAAGAGCAGTGTGTGTTCTTGAATGAACAGGGAAGATGCAGGATCCACGCAATGCGTCCCGGGTTGTGTCGTGTATTTCCACTTGGCAGAATCTATGAGGAAGGCAGAATCCGCTACTTTCTGCAGATGGATGCCTGTCAGAAGCCCGGGCGCAGCAAAGTGAAGGTTGGGAAATGGCTCGATACTCCACAGATGGAACGATACGAACGGTTTCTGCTGGACTGGCATGCCATACGGAAACAGTTGGAGAAGCAGATAAAAGACGGAATTGGTGAACAGGAGGCAAAGACGATCAATATGTTTTTGTTAAATCTGTTTTTTATAAAACCATATGAACCGGAGCGGAACTTCTATGAACAGTATGAGGAGAGAAGAGCGATGGCCGGTCAGGCAGGGTTAAAATAAACTGCGGATAATGTATGGCAGGAGATGGAAGTATGATAATCGACAGAGAATTGGATCAGAAAGGGACAGATGAGAATATTGGAACCAGCCGCGTTAATCTCACGCAGCGTTATGTGGAATCCGTCAAATACAACGGTCTGGGGGATTTTACCGAAGAATTGCGTGAGGAAGCAGACTACCGGAAGCGCATTGAAAAGATTTTCTCGGAAATTCATATGACCGGGGAGACGTATGCGGATCTACAGCCAGAGGCATTGATGGAAGCCTACTGGCAGGGGGAGGAAATGATATCGCGTTACTACTGGGCAAAGAGGCGGGACACGGACGACATTATCTGGGTGCGTGTGGACGTGAGGATTGTACCGCAGCTGGATACGGGAGATTTGTTTGCCTTTTACAATAACTGGGATGTCACGCATGAGAAAAACCGTGACCGTATGATGCAGCTGATCATTGAGTTCGACTATGATTATGTGGAATACATCTGTCTGCAGAATGGTCATTTCGAGATTATGGCGCAGGAAAAAAGTTCCATGTGTCCGAGCGCCAGAGGAACAGACTACGATGCGGATATCCGTGATTATCTTACAAGAGTCGCAGTGACGGATCAGCTGGAAGCACACATCCGGGCAATGCAGACAGAGGAAATCCGTCGTAACCTTGAGGCAGAGCCACTTTACATACAGGAAATTGATGTGAGAGAGTCTGATGGCTCAGTGCGGCGTAAAATGATCCGTTATACCTATATGGATAAGCAGATGGGGACGGTATTCAAAAGCTGTGTGGACATCGAGGACATCGTAACGGAGGAGAAGAAGAAGCAGGAACGTCTGGAGCGGGCAATTGAAGAAACGGAGCGGGCGAATTGCGCCAAGAGTGAATTCCTGGCCCATATGAGTCATGACATCCGGACACCTATGAATGCGATTATCGGCATGACATCCGTTGCAAGGCAGGAATGTCAGGATGAGACGATCTGCGGATATCTGGATAAGATTAAATCCTCAAGTGAGTTTCTGCTCGGACTGATCAATGATATGCTGGATATTTCACGCATAGAGAGCGGCAATCTGAACCTGAAGTCGGAGCAGATGAGCAGAAAGACGTTTGGAACGGCAATCAATACCACGATCGGCCCGCTGATAGAGCAGAAAAACATTACGTTCCAGTGTGATCTGCAGCATATGGAAGAAATGATATACACTGATGCGGTGCGGTTCAAGCAGATTTTCTTCAATCTGCTGTCCAATGCAGCAAAATACACGCCAGAGGGCGGAAATGTGTGGCTTCTGACCGAAAGGCTACGCACGGAAGAAAACGTTGAATGGGTGCGTTTTACGGTGCGGGATAGTGGAATCGGTATGAGTGAGGAATTCCTGGAGCATGCGTTTGAACCGTTTTCACAGGAGGGTAACCGCACGCTTGCCCTGCAATGGCAGGGAACCGGTCTTGGACTTGCGATCGTAAAGAAACTGGTGGTCATGATGCACGGCACGATTGAAATTCACAGTAAATTAGGAGAGGGTACCGGGGTAATCCTCGATCTGCCGCTTACGATCTCGGGCGTCGATGCTCCGGAAAAAATGCCACAGGCAGTCATGGCAAAACAGAACCTGGAAGGCAGACGGGTGCTTCTGGCAGAGGACAATGAGATCAATACTTTTGTGGCCAGACGTATTCTGGAATCAAAGGGAATTATTGTGGAACATGCGGAAAATGGAAAAAGAGCGGTGGAAATGGTGGAGCAGAATCCGGAGGGATATTTTGACGCAATCGTGATGGATATCCGGATGCCGGTGATGAGCGGACTGGAGGCAGCCAGACAGATCCGGGCAATGAGCCGGACGGATGCACAGACTGTGCCCATAATTGCCATGACGGCCAATGCCTATGAGGAAGATGTCAGCCAGTCGTTGGCGGCCGGGATGAACGCTCATCTTGCAAAGCCGATCGAACCGCAGGTGATTCTGGATACACTTGCGGGGTATATAGGCAGTAAGAACTAGAAAGTTGCACTGTAAATAGAAAAAGAAAGGCATGCATTTCGTCGGAATGTCGATGTAAAAGTTGTGATACTGTTGCTATAATAAGTTCCGATGAGAGGAGACGGCAGGATGAAGCATTTGAGACAATTTTTGATTATTTTACTTTTTTCATTTCTTGGAGAAGGATTAAAGGCATTGCTTCCACTTCCGGTACCGGCAAGCATCTATGGACTGGTATTGTTGTTTGCGGCACTGGAGCTTGGAATAATAAAACTCTCTGCAGTGGAAGATGCAGGGAAATTTTTGATAGAGATCATGCCGGTGATGTTTATTCCGGCGGGGGCGGGGCTGGTCGAGTCCTGGAGCGCTTTAAAGCCGATCTGTGTGCAGGTGGTTGTGATCATGTTTGTATCCACGATTGTGGTTATGGTGATTTCGGGAAGAGTGACACAGTTTGTAATTCGCAGAAACAGAAAGGCATAAGGAAATGAGGGAATTTTTAAATCAGTCTGTATTTTTCGGTGTGGCAATCAGTGTATTAACCTATGAACTGGGAGTATTTTTGAAAAAGAAGCTGAAGTGGCCGATATGTAATCCACTTTTAATTTCGATCGTCGCGGTGATCATTTTTCTGGTCGCGTTTGATATTCCTTACGAGAGTTATAACGCGGGAGCAAAATATCTGAGCTATCTTCTGACGCCGGCAACGGTCTGTCTGGCGATCCCGCTCTACGAGCAGGTGGAGCTTTTGAAAAAACATTCCAAGGCAATCGTGCTTGGATTGATCTCCGGTGTGATTACGAGTCTTGTGTGTGTGCTTGTACTGGCACTGTTGTTTCATTTTGATCATGCGCAGTATGTGACGCTTCTGCCGAAATCCATCACGACCGCGATCGGCATGGGAATATCGGAGGAGCTTGGCGGTTATGTGACCATCACGGTTGCTGTGATTATTATTACCGGAGTGATTGGCAATATGCTGGCGGAGACGGTCTGCCGTATATTTAAGATTGAGGAGCCGGTGGCAAAGGGAATTGCAATCGGAGCGTCATCCCATGCGGTTGGTACAGTCAAGGCGATGGAGATAGGAGAGATCGAAGGTGCGATGAGCAGTCTTGCCATTGCGGTTGCGGGACTTCTGACAGTTGTGCTGGCACCGGTATTTGCAGGAATTATGTAGCATGCGGTCTGCCTGCCCTATATGCAGATCATTATGCACCAGGATCTTATATCTGACATAAGATAAAGAGAGAAAACAAAGAAGTGGAATCTTTATGTATTGTCAGAATAGAATGGTACACACCGTGCAGGAGGGGGATTCACTGTATCGCCTTGCGAGACAGTACCACACAACCGTCACGGAACTGATACTCGGAAATCCGGGGGTAAACCCCTACAACCTGCAGGTAGGAATGAAGCTCTATGTTTGCCCGGGGGAAAGCTACGTACCGCCCCAGGGAGGCAGCGCAAACACCGGGAACACGGGAAACAGCGGAAGCACCGGGAACACCGGTAATGCTGGAAATGGTGGAAATACCAGTAATGCCGGCGTGGGCGGAAACATCGGTATCGGAGTGGTGATTCCGGGTGGACAGCGCCCGGGCGGAAATCAGACAGCGGGAGAGAGACAGAATTCAGTGAATCAGCTGTTTGAGACAATGCGTTTGGCGTGGCTGGAACTGATCTACTGGACACGGATGTATATGATGAGTGTGGATTCCGGGGCAGATGCAAAAGAGCAGTATGCAGTGGAGGGACGCCTGTTGGAAACTGCAGATGCAATCACGGATGTTTTTGCAGAGCGGCTGCCGGTAGCTGTCACAAGACAGCTGCGCAATCTGCTCGTGGAACATGTGGAGATGACGGGGCAGATCATCCGCACGTTAAAATCCGGGGATAAGGAGAATTATGAACAGCAGATCCGGGAGTGGTATGCTAATGCGAATCAGATCGCAACACTTCTCGCTG
>ERZ857629.4400-NODE-4400-length-10964-cov-3.776881_pt1 | contig 10964 bp, 6 predicted proteins | sample MGYA00519700_ERZ857629 | MGnify/ENA primary metagenome ERZ857629 (study PRJEB31778, sample SAMEA3449351) | human gut metagenome | biome: human gut; feature: human-associated habitat; material: faeces | place: United Kingdom | collected 2010/2012 ... | reverse complement strand
ATTAATTATTTGATTTAGATTTTGAATCAACATATTTTTTTCTAATAATTATAAATAGAATCAATAATAAAATTAATGGAATTATTGAGTATTTAATTATAGACATAAAATTAATATTTTTCGTATCTTCAATTTCTTCATTATTTTCATAAGATACTAAATTATCAACATTATCTTTCACTATAGTATTATTTTCTTTATTGTCTTTATTTTCTTCTTTTTCAATATCACTATTAGCTGATACAATTTCTTTATCTTTACTATCTAATGTTAATAAACTTTCCTCGTCATCTGCCATTATTTGAACTGGTACTTTAGGTAACTCTGTACTTCCTTGGCTTATTTCTGGAGTATTTGGCTTTGTCTCTATAGGCTCTTGAGTTACCGGTGTATCTGGTTTTGTCTCTATAGGCTCTTGAGTTTCAGGTGTATCTGGCTTTGTTTCTGGTTTTATTTCTTCATTAACTTCTTTGGATAATACTATTATTTTTCTTTCAGTTATAGTAGTATTTTTATCACTATCTGTTACTTTATATTCTACAAAATAAGTTCCTTCAGTTAAACTGCTTAAATCCATAACAGGTAATTCTAATGAATTTGTTAAATCACCATCTTCTAAATCTGTTACAGTTATTCCTTCAAGGAAATCAAAATCATTACCTTCACCTTCATTTATAACTATATCAGTTAATCCTTCTATTACTGGTAACTGATTTGTAACTGTTATTACTCTAGTTATTGTTGTAGTATTTTGGTCGCTATCAGTAACACTATAAGTTAACTTATAATCTTCATTTGTTCCTGCTTTTGGCTTTCCTATTTCTCCAGTTACAGATATCTGTAATCCAGTTGTATCAATGTCATCAATATAGCCTACTCCATCCATTTTATCGAAGCTATCAACTTGTCCTATTTTAATTGTTATATTATCTGCCCCTGTTATCATTGGTGCATCACTTGCTACAATATTAATAGTTCTTTCTTCTTCAATTATATTTCCATCATTATCAGTAACTGAATATTTCACTTTATGAACTCCAGCATCTAGAGTACTTAAATCTACAGTTGGATATACTATTTTATTAGTTATATCTTTATCTTCATAATCATTAGCTGTTACTTTATCTTTTAAATCAAAGTCAGTTCCTTTTCTTATAGTAACATCATGAAGACCTGATATAACTGGAAGTTGATTTGTTACTGTTACTATTCTATCTGCAGTTGCAGTATTTCTATCACTATCAGTTACACTATATGTTAAAGTATAATCTTCATTTGTTCCTGCTTTAGGCTTTCCTATTTCTCCAGTTACAGATATCTGTAATCCAGTTGTATCAACGTCATCAGTATAAGTTATTCCATCCATCTTATCGAAGGTATCAACTTCACCAACTCCTATTTCTATATCTTTCACACCATGTATCACTGGAGGATTTGATTTGTCTGGAGCTTTTCCTTTATAGAAGCTTCCATCTGTAGATAGCATATTAAGTCCTATTTCTTCATTAATTGCACGAACTTCTACTACATACTTACCTGTACTTCCCATATTTAGTGTAATTGAAGGTTCTCTTAGGGAACCAGATAATTTAACTTTTTCCCACTTGCCTCCATTTACTCTAATTTCAACTTCAACATCTTTAGTTACATATATATTACTTTCTGTTCCTTCAAAGCAATACATAAAGTAACCATTGCTTGAATTATAAGTTGCACCATTTACATAAGCACCATTAGTTTCTTTTTTCCAATCACCCTCATATTATATATAACTTGAGTTTTGAGCAATTACATTATTTACATTACTCTTTGTACTTACTTTTACTTCTGCAACTATTGTTATATCTCTATTATCTCTATTATTTAACGCTTTAACCATTAAATATCTAGCTTTTGTTTGTGGTAATGGAATTGTTAAATGCCATGGTGCATTAGAGTTACCGTTTCTTGTATAATCAGATGCTATTTGTCTCCAATTGGTATTAGCTCCGTCATATTCATCTGCTACATAAATTTCATAATCTCCAATTATTCCTACCCCATCAGTTTTACGTGTAAATACTTCTAAATAGTTAAAAGATTTTAATCCTCCTAAGTCAATTATATACTCATGTGGAAGAGGTGTTTTATTATTTGGGTCATAAGAGGAATGGAAATATGTATTTAAGTCTCCATCTACTATGCTTTCTTTATTACCTTCATTAGCAGAGTTTGGATCACCATTAAAAATAACCCCCTGTGGAGTACTAATAACTTCTAATCCTTTTATGTAATTTTCAGCTCCTGCTGCTAAATATGATGGTCTAACATACTCTGGCTCTGGCATTGTAAATGTTCTATCTGTAACTTTACCTACATCTTGTAAATCAAAATAAACCTTATTTATTGATTTCCAACTAGTATCTCCTGAAGTCTTTCTTATATTTACATCAGCCCATCCAATACCTCCAGTATTTTTAGCTATTAATGTATATGAATAAGGCTTATTAGCTTCTAAATTCACAGTAAAACTAGTTGATTTCGGTCTTTGCTTGTTATCAAGTACTTTTGAAAGTGCATAGGCATCATCTGCATTTTTTGCATAATCATTAGTTATAGATTGAAGAGTTGTACCATTATCTAAATGCAATTGAAAAGCAGCTCTATCATCTCCAAATGTTTGGAATTCATATTCACCATCTTCATCTACTAAGAAGTATGAATTACTTCTAGATAATCTATCATGTTCAGCTGAATCAAACCTCATACCTGTTGATGTTGAACTTCCATAAGGGCTAGCCTTTTCTAAATCCTCTAAAGCCTCATAAATATCCCACTTACGTATCTCGAAATGTTCAACTAAGCTACCATTGTATTCTAATGCTATAGTACAATTTAATTCAGTTTCATGAGATATTCCATCTTTTTCAACTCTAACTGTTAATATAAATTCATCTAATGCATTATCAGGCATTGATTTATTAACTATATAATCATATTTCCCATCACTTCTTAATTGTAAAGTTCCATACTTTGGCTGTGATACACCAACCACAGTTACATCTCCAGGTGAAACTAAACTGTTATCAAAATCAAATGTATATCCAATAGATGGAATATAGAATGGTCGTCCTGTTTCTCTTCCTACTTCCCCCATTGCATAAACACTTTGCACTGGAATAAACTTATCATAGCCAAGGCTTTCTATTTTCTTAATAGTTTCTTCTTTTATTGGCCAACGTAATTCATTTTTCATATACCATGTATAGTCTCGTCCACCAGCTACACAAAATCTATAGGCCATATCATCATATCTATCTAAATATGATTTTTGACCATCACTTTCAAGCTTATAATCATATGCAGGAATATCTATGCCATTAAAAGTGCCACCTTCATATGTTGATTTAACAACTTTAGCAAAAGTTAATGGACCTATTTCATGAGCAAATGCACTAAACATAAAGTTACCTATATTAGGCTTACCAGGATAGTATGCATTTCCTTCAAATATTTGTTGCTTTAAACTACTATATGGATCAGCAACTTTATTCCAATCCTGAGTTCCCTCTTCACCTCTATAAGCTGCAATATTGGTATATAAAATATAGGATAGAGTACTTAAGGCATTATTAGTAATTTCTCCAAAATTATCTCCAAGGCCCCAACGATCACCATAACCGCTATATCTTCCTTGATAGTGATGATTTATTTCGTGAATTATTCCCCAGTTTCCTGATTTTATTAATTCATCATAATCAAATGCATTAGTTCCCCAGGATGGTGGTAAGTTACATGTCCATCCCCCTACACTAGCATAAGCAATACCTACTGTTATATATTGATCAAAAGTAAGTGTCATAGGTGTAACTCTATTTTGGAGTCCCATTACGTTAGCACTTAATGCTGTTGCATTTGTCCAAAATACTGCTGCTTTATATGGATCTTCCACATGACGAATAAATTTAGCAGGCAATATAAATCTCAAATAAGGTGTCCTTATCTCTGCAAATATACCTGGTGCATCTTTTGCTACCTTCCATTCTTCAGCAGTTGTTTTACCTAAATCATAATATGGAGTATCAACAACACCTTTAATATCAACTTCAATATTTGCACCAGAAGGAATTGATTCTGATATTTCTATAAATACCATTCCTCCAAAAGGTGTCCCTACTTTAGTCTCTCTTTCAGTAACTGAAAATCTTTTTCCTAGATATGGCATACGATTTTCATCTCCATTATTATGAGAGAATTCAACTGCATCAACCATTGTCATACCTACACTAATTTTTATAAGCCCCTTTTTAGCATAAGATAAAGCTTCATCATTTAATGTTACAGTTGCTATCTCTCCAGCTGGAACATAAGATGCTAATGAATGTGTTCCTTTAACATTTGTATTAATATATATTTTCTTTTCCACACCTAATGCAGAATCTGGAACAGAATCATAAAATTATCCATCAGCTGCTATATGTTTTTTTAAAGTTCCATTTTTAATATCCTCTTCTACTCTCTCCATAAGTTCCTTATTTTCTGCTTTTATTAAATCAAAAGTAGCTTCATCTGGAACCTTATTTACCAATGGAATTGGATAATAACTTCTATCATAAAGTCCTGTAACTTGCGGCAAGTTACGTGGAACATCAGTTTTAGTTATTATTACACTATCTGTTGAATCAAAGACAAAAGTATCGTCAATACCTTCTGAATATATTGGATTACTATAATCATAATTTTCATCCGCATAAGTTATTATGCTGGCATCTAAATTAAAAGTAATTCCAACTATAATAATAACTATTATTGAAATAAATTTAAGTATTTTTTTCTTCATATTTACCCCCTGTTCATAATTTTTCATCTGTTAAGTTATATGAACATTACTCTTCTAAGCTTAAAGAAGTACAATAAGTTAAATAAAACTAATTATCTTCCTGGAAAGTAGGCAATCTAAGACTTATTAAGCTTTTTTCATAAATTCTTAACATTTTTAATATTATTTTTATACAAATTTAGAATACTATGTGATTATAATATATATTTATATGAATTTAAATATATATTACAAATTTTTCACAAATTCTTCTATATTGTTTGTAATTGGAAATAAATATATAAGAAAATAGGAAGGTTTAATTATTAATAATTATCCTCACCATAGCACATAATATTTATGAATAAGTATTAATTACTATAAAAGAATACAAAAGTAGAAGCTCTTAACGCTTATGAATATCAAAAGGGAAAATATATTGAAGTAACAGAAGAAAATTTTAATACTAAATAGAGTGTAATATGCTTCTATCCTGCAGATTTCACTTTTGTTTGTCCTTCCAAACTTGAATATTTACAATCTCAATATGAAACTCTGAAATCTCTTGGAGCAGAAGTTTATTCTGTTTCAACAAGTACTCACTTTACACATAAAGTATGGCATGATATATCTGATGAAATTGGTAAAATTGACTATATAATCATTGGTGATCCATCACATATAATTTTAAGAAATTTTGATGTTCTTATTTAAAAGTCTGGTCTTGCTAATAGATGTACCTTTATTATTGATTCAGAAGTAATAAGTATGTAACTATTTGAACTGCCCTCTGTAAAGTAGACATAAGGCAGTTCGGTTTTAAAAAGTACTAGCTTATTTTTATTATATTTTGGCAAGTTACGATATGCCTATAATAATCATTCCTTTATAGTCCATTTTATAAAATAATATACGTGTGCTCAAGAGGACCTCTTCCTGCTCCTATATCTAACTTTGCTTTTATGGCTCCTGTTAAATATTCTTTTGCATTTCTAATACTTTCTTCTAAACTTTCTCCTTTTGCTAAGTTACAAGCAATTGCTGAAGATAAGGTACAACCAGTTCCATGAGTATTTGAATTATCTATTCTTTTGCTCTTAAAATATGTTATCTTTTCATTTTCATATAATATATCTATTGCATCTTCACTTAAGTGTCCACCTTTTATTAATACTGCTATATTTAAATCTTTTGCTATTTCCTTTGCTGCTCGTATCATATCTTCTTGGTTCTCTACTTTAAAGCCACATAAAACCTCTGCTTCTTTTAAGTTTGGTGTTATAACCTTAGCTAAAGGCATAAGTTTATTTACAAGTACATTTATAGCTTCATCACAAATTAATTTACTTCCACTTGTTGATACCATAACTGGATCTAAAACTATATTTTTAGCATTATAAAACTTAAGCTTTTCTGCTATTGCTTCTATTATTTCTGAATTAGAAACCATTCCTATTTTTACTGCATCTGGCTCTATATCTTTAAATACACAATCTATTTGATTACAAACAAAGTCTTTTGATGCTTCTTCTATTCCATAAACTCCTGTAGTATTTTGAGCTGTTAAAGCAGTTATAACACTCATAGCATACATTTTATGAACTGTTATTGTTTTTATATCTGCTTGTATTCCAGCTCCTCCACTACAATCTGATCCTGCTATAGTTAATACTTTTTTCATAAATTATCTTTAGTGAGAGATTGTTCGTAAGATCCCTCACTAAGTCCCCCTTTCTTTCTTATTATCCACTTTTTAGTATCTAATAAGTTATTTCATCTTTCTTTTTTCTTCTAATATCCTAAAAGCATTTCTTTTGCAATTTTTAAAAGTTGCTCTGCCGATTCTTTTATATTTTCTTTTGCGAATATAGCTGATACAACAGCAACTCCATCTATTTTACTTCCTTTTAGCTTTATGATATTTTCTTCATTTATTCCACCAATAGCTACTACTGGAATACTTACACTTTCACATATATTTTTAAGTTCTTCTATACTTACAGCATCAGCATCTAATTTTGTAGATGTACTAAAAATTGCACCTACTCCTAAATAATCAGCCCCCATAGCTTCTGCTATTATTGCTTCTTCTTTATTTGTAACTGATACACCAAGAATCTTATCTTTTCCTATAATTCTTCTTGTTGTCTCTGCATTCATATCATCTTGTCCAACATGTACACCGTCTGCATTACATTTAATTGCAATATCTACATTATCATTTATTATAAAAGGTACATTATACTTCTTACAAAGCTTACTAATATTATTAGCCTCTTCTAAAAATTTATCTTCTTCTAATTCTTTTTCTCTTAGTTGAAGTATTGTAACTCCACCTTTTAAAGCTTCTTCTACATCATTTTCTAAGGTTCTATTAAAAAGCCATGATCTATCTGTAACTGCATAAAGCAATAATGAAGATTTATCTAATTTCATATTTAGCATCTCCTTCTAAGCTTTCTTCTGTTAATTTATATATTTCATCAATAAGATAATTTCTATAAGAAGAGTTACCAGAATCATTTTTTATCATTATTTCATAAGCTTTTTCTCCAGCTATTCCCATAGTGCACATAGCTGCAGCTGTTGCTTCTAAATAATTATCTTTATTTGCTGCTACAAAAGCTGATATCATTGTAGTTAACATACAACCACTTCCTGTAATATTAGCCATCATCTTATGTCCATTTCGTATTACATAAGCTTTATTTTCATCACATACTACGTCTATAGCACCTGAAATTGCTATTATAGCCTTTGTTTTTTTAGAAAAGTCTTTTGCAAAATTTATAACTTCATCTAAGTTTTCTTCTGTTACAATGTCTGAAATATCCGCATCTACACCTTTTGTACTTCCACTACCTAAGGCTAATGCTTTTATTTCTGATATATTTCCTCTAATAACTGCAAATTGAACTTCTTTTAATAATCTTTCTGCTGTATTATTTCTTAACTTAGATGCTCCTACCCCTACTGGGTCAAAGGTTACAGGATGAGAAAGCTCATTTGCTTTTTTACCTGCAATAATCATTGATTCTATTGTTTCCTTATTTAAAGTTCCTATATTTATATTAAGTCCAGTACATATAGATGTTATGTCTTCTACCTCTTCCTTTTCATCTGCCATAATTGGTGATGCTCCACAAGCAATTAAAATATTTGCACAATCATTTACAGTTACATAATTAGTTATGCAATGTACAAGAGGAGATTTCTCCTTAAGATTTTTAAATATTTTATTTAGCATTATTAATTCCTCCTTTAATTTTCCCAATAATTGTTGTTATTAAAATTATAATAATCATAACTGGAATTGTATTTCCTATAGGTGTATCAATCTTCATAAATAAACGGTAAATAATAAATCCTATAAGCCATAAAATTAAATTAGCATAATCAAAATCTTTATTTACTATATTTTTCTTTAATATAAAATTATCTGCAATTTGTATTGATATCATTGGAGCAAACACTGATCCTATAAGATATAAGAAATTTTCATATTGAGTAATTGGGGTAAATATAGCAAGAAGCATTCCAATAATACAAACTACTATAGATGTCCACTTTTCATTAAACACTTTTGAAATACTGTTTAAACTTACTCCAGCAGAATAAACATCTAAAAATGTTGTGGTAACTGTAGATACAATTATTATTATAAGTGCTGCTATTCCAAGCCCTGCTGCTGCCATTATTTTAGATATATCTGATTCTCCTGTATAAATGGCTGCTCCCATGCCTATGATATACATCCATGAACTGGCTACAAAATAAACTATAGAACTAACTACTATAGATTCTTTTGGTTTTTTAGCATCTTTAATATAATCTGACACTAATGGCAACCACGAAAGAGGCATTGCTATGCTTAATTCAACTGCAGCTCCAAAGCTTATTGTTTCACTAAAAACACTTAAATTATTTCCTTTAAAAATAATAAAACTTAAAACTATTGTCAGTATAAAAAGCATAATCATAGCTATTGTATTTAGCTTACTTAATTTATCAATATCAATTAAAACCCATATTATTATTAAAACTGATATTACTACTGCCCATATTTTACCTCCTCCAAAGCTAAATAAATTATTTGCTGCTATTGCTCCACTTATTATCATTACAGCTGTCCATCCAACTAATTGTAATGCATTAAGACTTGAAAATAATACAGATCCCTTTTTTCCAAAGGATAATTTAACTGTATCCATTGAACTTAATCCTGTTTTAGCACCTATAAATCCTGAAAAATAGAAAAGAATACAACCAATTAAATGCCCTAGTAATATTGCAAATAATCCCTTATTAAAACCAAGAGGTGCAATAAGAGTTCCTGTTAATATTTCTGCAAGTGATACTGCCGCTCCAAACCAAATTAGACCTTGTCCAAATGTTGATATTTTAGATTTTTCCATAATACATCTCCTTTTCATAATCATGTCAAAAAGGATAGTAAATATAATTTCTTAAGTAACAAAAAAAAAGGAAATACCCTTTGGCACTTCCCTCATATAAGCAAACTATATCACTTCCTACGTTGGCATTACCCAAATCAGGTGTAAGGGTCGAAGTTTGATTACTTCCTCTCAGCCTGCTACCACAAGCTCCCCTGATTATTTTTAATCTTAATTTATTATATCAACTCTTCTATTTTTTGTAAATATATTGCCTTTATTTATTTTAAATTTTTAAAAGGATGTGTTTTACAAAAAGAAAAGCTCTGGGATAACTATCCTAAAGCTTCTCTTAATTCACTTATACTATATAGTTTTTGAGACAACCTCCTCTTTATATACAGGGCGTTTAGAAAATATTGACATTAGAGCACCAGTAACACATCCTACAGCAATTATGATAAATGACATAGTGTAGCTTCCTGTGTTAGCAACAGAGGCAACAGCAATTCTTGGCCCTATAATACCACCAATACCATAGGCAAGAAATATAAGAGCATAGTTTGTACTATAATACTTAGGTCCGAAATAATCCATAACAATTGATGGATATGATCCCATCATAGCACCGAAACAAACAGCTAGTCCACCAATTCCTATTGCAATAAGGCTAAAGCTTGTCATAAAGCTTAATGATATAAGAAGCACTGTATTTATTACATAAATTATTGTTACAACTCTTTGTGCTCCAAGCTTATCTGAGGCAGCTCCACCTACAAAACGTCCTATGGTATTAGCTATTGATGGTACACTTACAATGGCACCTGCTTCTATTGCTGTTAAGCCTGCTATCTGTTGACTGATAGGAGAAGCGTGTCCAATAACCATAAGTCCTGACATATTAATAAATAAATACATTATAAGTAGGAACCAATATTGTATAGTCTTTACCATCTCTCCAGATTTAAAGTTATGAACAGCAACAGCTCCATTTTTAGTCTCTGGAGGAGTCCAACCTGAAGGTTTATATCCATCAGGAGCAGCCTTCATTAATGGTGCACCTATTGCTATACCTATAATAGTAATAATTGCTTGAACAAGAAATGTTTTACTTGGACCTATTGATGCTATAAGAGATGTACAGATTGGAGCAAAGATAATTGATCCTAATCCAAAGCCAGCTACTGCTAAACCAGAAATAAATCCCTTCTTATCTGGAAACCATTTTACACATGTTGCAATTGGTACTCCATAAATAAAACCTACGCCTACTCCTCCTAAAACACCAAAGCCTAAATAAAGAAGAGGTATAGTTGTGGCAAAGCTTGAAAGAACTAATCCTAAGCTTAGTGAAACAGCACCAATCAAAGCAACCTTTGTTGGTCCTAGTTTTGGTAGTAATTTTCCTGCAAAAATCATAATTATTGGTATTAGTAGTGTTGTTATAGACATAGTTAGTGAAACACTACTCCTTGCCCATCCAAATTCCTCAATTAAAGGATTTACATATATGCTCCAACTATAAAGCATACCTGCACAGAATTGACATATAATGCCACCTATTACAACCCTCCATCTTAATGTGTTTTCCTTGTTGATTTTTATACTAATTTAAATTATTAGCTTTTCATTTATTTTAAATGAAAATTTTAATAAATATTTTTTATTAATAAAAAATATTTATTAATTAATAATTTTTATATACTTTAGAGAATTCTATCATAAAAAGGTTTACATTGCAATAATAAAAATCATTCTCATCATTTTTTTCT
>ERZ857629.4398-NODE-4398-length-10965-cov-2.942071_pt1 | contig 10965 bp, 4 predicted proteins | sample MGYA00519700_ERZ857629 | MGnify/ENA primary metagenome ERZ857629 (study PRJEB31778, sample SAMEA3449351) | human gut metagenome | biome: human gut; feature: human-associated habitat; material: faeces | place: United Kingdom | collected 2010/2012 ... | reverse complement strand
CGCAGGATGGTACAAATCAAGGTTATGGCCATTATGGAACCGGAAAGCAATTTGACGAGAAACATTGTACCATTGATGCATGGCCCGATGTGAGCGAGTATGAGAAAACGTATGAGACTTCTTTCCGTCATGCCGACGGAAGAAAAGCACGTGTATTCAGCTCTGCGGACAAGTCTACTGTTGATTTGCATTTCAAGTGGATGAAAGATTACGGAGTGGATGGCGTGTTTGTACAGCGTTTTGTGGACTATACCCGTGGAGATCAAAAGAATTCGGTGCCTAACCGTATCCTGGAAAATGCCTTGGAAGCAGCTTCCAAGTATGATCGTGCCATCGCTGTGATGTATGATCTGTCCGGTTTGAGAAGATCCGGTGAAGACTGCTCCATGATAATAGAAGACTGGAAGAGGCTGGTGGACAATCAGAAGGTGACTAATCAGTCCGGTGCGAAAACTTATTTGCACCATAACGGAAAGCCGGTAGTGGCTATCTGGGGTGTCGGTTTCCCCGACCGTCCTTACAATATCAGGAATATCGGCATGGAGCGCTTGATTGACTTCCTGCAAAATGATCCGGTATATGGTGGTTGCACGGTAATGTTGGGTGTTCCTACCTTCTGGCGCACTCTGGAATCCGATTGTATGAATGATCCTTATCTGCATACATTGATCCGAAAGGCGGATATCGTTCTGCCGTGGACTATCCAGCGCTTCTCTCCGTTATTGCACAATGATATGGATCGTTTTCGTGACCTGGTTATTGGAGATATCCGCTGGTGCAAAGAGAATGGAGTAGATTATGTTCCCGCCGTAACTCCTGGGTTCAGTTGGCATAATCTCAGCAAACTGGAGTTTCCGGATGACGTAAAGCCTGTAGGCAGTATTCCCCGTCAGGGAGGACGCTTCTATTGGCAGCAACTTTCTACAGCGATGATGGCAGGGGCGGAAATGATTTATGTAGCCATGTTTGATGAGGTGGATGAAGGTACCGCTATCTTTAAATGTACGGGCGATCATCCGGTTAGTGACATTGCCAAGTTTATCGATATGGATGGCCAACCTTCCGATCATTACCTGTGGTTGACTGGTGAGGCGGCCCGTATGCTCAGGAAAGAAATTCCATTGACATTTAAGATGCCCGTAAGAAATTAAACAATGAAACGATATCAGTTAATAATGGCTCTGTTTGCATCCTTTCTGCTTCTGGCGGAAGGGGTGCAGGCACGTATTACAATGCCGTCTTTCTTCTCTGACGGAATGGTGTTGCAGCAAAAAAGTGCGGTTGCCATTTGGGGAAGCAGTGACAGGAAACAGCAGAAAGTAACTGTAAAGACTTCATGGAATGCTAAGAAATATACGGCAGTTACCGATGAATCGGGTAACTGGAAAGTAAAGGTAGAGACACCCGTGTATGGTGGTCCCTACAGCATGGAGGTGAGCGATGGTGAGTCGGTACATATCAATAATGTATTGATCGGTGAGGTATGGCTTTGTTCCGGCCAGTCCAATATGGATATGCGGGTAAGCGGACGTTATGGTGATCCGGTGATTGGTTCGTTGGATGCCATTGTCACTTCCGGAAATCCCGAAGTTCGTATGTTTATAGTAGGAAGCAAGATGACGTCCGAACCACTGACTGACTGTGAAGGTATTTGGCAGGAAGCTTCTTCTGAAACAGTCCCCGAGTTCTCGGCTGCCGGATATTTCTTTGCACGCAAACTGAACCAGGTGCTCAAGGTACCCGTAGGTATCATCCATGCGAGTTATGGAGGTTCGCGGGTGGAAGCCTGGATGAGTAAAGAAGGGATAGAACCTTACAAAGAATTGTCGGATGTACACAATGCTTCTATTCTTTATAATGGCATGTTGAGTCCCGTAGTCGGTTATGGCATACGAGGCTGTTTGTGGTATCAGGGAGAAGCCAATGTAGATGTCCCCGACCTGTATACGCAACTGTTTCCTTCGTTGGTGAATGACTGGCGGAAACAATGGGGAATAGGGGAATTTCCTTTCTATTATGCTCAGATTGCTCCATTCAACTATAATAAGGGTGAGGGGAAAGGACAAAACTCGGCCTATTTGCGTGAGGCTCAGGCAAAATGTCTGGGTATTGTACCTTCTTCCGGAATGATAATTCTGACTGATATCGGTGATGCGCGTACCATACATCCTATGGAGAAGGAAACCGTAGGTAATCGTTTTGCATACATGGCCTTAGGACTAACTTATGGTAAGAAGGGTTTCCCCGTAACCGGTCCGTTGTATAAGTCTATGCAGATAGAGGGAAATAAGATCGCAGTATCATTTGATGAAGTAGGTAAAGGTTTGACTACATATCGCCAACCACTGACAGGTTTCGAAATAGCCGGTGAGGATAGGGTGTTCCATCCTGCCAATGCGCATTTGGGTAAAGATGCTCAAACGGTGGTCGTTTCCAGCCCGGAGGTGCCGCATCCGGTGGCAGTGCGATATGCTTTTAAGGATTATGTGAAAGGCTGTCTTTATAATATGTTCGGTCTTCCGGTATCTTCATTCAGGACAGATGATTGGTAACAAAAACATAAACATATATAATTTTATGAAGAATAAACTCTGCATGCTGTTGTTGGCCTCAGGAATCGGATTGTTTTCCTGTGCAGAACAGGATCTCCCCAAGGAGTATACCGATAGCGTGAATGTATTTATAGGGACTGGTGGACATGGTCACACTTTCCCTGGTGCAACTTTACCTCATGGAATGGTACAGTTGAGTCCGGATACCCGTCTCTTTGGCTGGGATGCCTGTTCCGGCTATTATTACGACGATACTTCCATCATGGGCTTTACCCATACCCATCTTAGTGGAACGGGTATTGGAGATTATGGCGATATACTCTTTATGCCCGTAGTCGGCGAGAAACCTTTGATTGCCGGGACAGCAGAAAACCCGGATGAAGGTTATCGTTCTCGTTTCTCGCATGAACAAGAGAGTGCCCGGCCGGGATATTATCAAGTACTGTTGCAGGATGATTCTATCAATGTGGAACTGACCGCTACTTTGCGTGCAGGCCTGCATCGGTATACTTACCCTAAGGCAAGTGATGCCCGTCTGATTGTGGATATGGAACCTACCATTCATGGTCATCAGCATCCTGTTACTCAGATTCGTGTGGTGAATGATTCTACCATAGCAGGAATGAAATATACTGTTGGTTGGGCTAAGCGTCACTATGTATATTTCTATGCAGTGTTTTCCAGTCCGTTTGATTATAAATTGTATTCGGGAACTGAGTATCAACCGGATAGTACATCTGTAACAGTCAATACCGCTAAGGCAGTGATGAGTTTTAGAAATCTCCCTGCTGACGGACGTGTATTGGCAAAGGTAGGTATCTCAAGTGTGGACGAAGAGGGTGCCCGATTGAATGTAGAGGCCGAAATCCCCAATTGGGACTTTGAAGGTGTCATGAAACAGGCGAATACTGCCTGGAATGAAGCCCTTGGAAAGATTGATATCGAAACTTCGGACAATGATAGCCGTACTGTATTTTATACTTCACTGTATCATGCATTTATCCAGCCGAGCCTGGCATCCGATGTAGATGGGCGTTACCGTACAATGGGACATGAGATTAAACAGGATGCTTCTTATACAAATTATACAGTGTTCTCTCTCTGGGATACTTTCCGTGCAGCTCATCCTCTCTATACCATCGTTACACCAGAGCAGAATCAGGCTTTCATTCGTTCACTGCTTCGTAAGTATGATGAAGGTGGCATCTTGCCTAAATGGGAACTGGCTTCTAATGAAACAGGTACTATGATCGGTTACCATGCCGTTTCTGTCATAGCCGATGCTATGATGAAGAAACAATGCGATTTTGATGTAAAGAAGGCACTGGAAGCGTGTATACGTTCATCGGTATATGATACTACGGGTGTTACGCCGATGATGGATCGCCAGATTCTGAATGGGAAACTGATGCCTGTATCCATTAAATATAAGAATGAACTGGGATATATTCCTTGCGATAAGGTAGGTGGTTCTGTTTCACAAGGACTGGAATTTGCTTATAATGACTGGCTGATAGCCCAGATGATGAAGGAGCATAATCGTAAAGACCTTTATGATAAATATATGGAGCTTTCCAGGAACTATCGGAACTATTTTGATCCGGAAACTAAACTGATGCGGGGACGTCTGAGCGATGGCAGTTGGATTACTCCTTTTGATCCGGCATCCGTGCAACGTCCCAGTAATTACGTAGAGGGAAATGCATGGCAATGGGCATGGTTTGTTCCACAAGATGTAGAAGGACTGATGGAACTGGTTGGAGGACAGAAATCTTTCGAGGCCCATCTGGACACTTTATTTACTACAAGTTCCGAACTGACGGGTGATCCGAACGCCGCTGCTGATGTTACCGGAATGATTGGCCAGTATGCACATGGCAATGAGCCAAGTCATCATATTCCGTACCTTTATAATTATGCCGGTGCACCTCGCAAGACACAGGCTTTAGTAGACCATATTCTTCGTACACTCTACCATAATGATCCTAACGGGCTTTCCGGAAACGAGGATGTTGGACAAATGTCTGCTTGGTATGCATTGAGTGCTATGGGATTCTATTCGTTCTGTCCGGGCCGCCCGGTTTATGAAATTGGCCGTCCGATATTCGATAAAGTGACTATTCATTTGAGTAATGGGAAAGATTTTGTAATCCAAGCGAAGAATAATAGTGTGGAAAATAAGTATATTCGCTCCATGAAGTTGAATGGTGAAGATTTGGCGGAACCGAGATTCTCTCATTTCGACTTGATGAAGGGTGGAGAACTAATATTTGAAATGGAAAACTAAAAAGATGCTATGAAAAGAAGAATCGCTTTATGTATTGCTGTATCGCTTTGTGCGGGTGTGTATGCGGGTAATAATCCCGGTATATATAAGAAAGGCTGGATTGATTTTAACAAGAACGGTGTGAAGGATATCTACGAAGATCCTTCGGCACCGATAGAGGCAAGAGTACAAGACCTGCTGTCGCAGATGACCTTGGAGGAGAAAACTTGCCAGATGGCTACCTTGTACGGGTCCGGCCGTGTACTGAAAGATTCTCTTCCTACTGAGAAGTGGAAAGATGAAATCTGGAAGGACGGTATAGCCAATATAGATGAACAGGCCAATGGCTTGGGACGTTTCGGTTCTTCTTTATCATATCCTTATGTAAATAGTGTAGAAAATCGGCAGACCATTCAGCGATGGTTTGTGGAACAGACCCGTCTGGGAATACCTGTCGATTTTACCAATGAAGGAATTCGCGGACTTTGCCATGACCGGGCCACCATGTTCCCTGCCCAATGCGGACAGGGGGCTACCTGGAATAAGGAACTGATCAGTGAAATAGCTCAGGTCACCGCTGAAGAGGCAAAAGCGTTAGGTTATACTAATACCTATTCTGGATATTGCATAAGATTCGCGTTGGGGACGTGTAGTAGAATGTTATGGAGAAGATCCTTTTCTGGTGGGAGAACTTGGAAAACGGATGATTAAAGGACTTCAGCAAGAAGGGCTGGTTGCCACTCCCAAACACTTTGCAGTATATAGTATCCCTGTTGGTGGGCGTGATGCCGGTACCCGTACCGATCCACACGTAGCACCGCGCGAGATGCGGACTCTTTATATCGAACCTTTCCGTAAGGCTTTCTGTGAAGCCGGAGCATTGGGAGTCATGAGTTCGTATAATGACTATGATGGTGAACCGATTACCGGAAGCTATCATTTCCTTACTGAAATACTTCGCCACGAATGGGGCTTTAAAGGCTATGTAGTGTCTGACAGTGAAGCGGTAGAATTTCTTTATTCCAAGCATCAGGTGGCTGCCGATGCTGTAGATGGAGCTGCCCAGGTAGTAAATGCGGGACTGAATGTGCGTACTAACTTTACTTTGCCCGAGAACTTCATTCGTCCGCTTCGGCAGGCTATTAGTGAAGGAAAGGTTTCCATGCAGACGATTGATAGCCGTGTAGCAGATGTGTTGCGGGTAAAGTTTGGGATGGGGTTGTTTGATAACCCTTATAAGGGAGATGCCAAACATCCTGAAAAGGTGGTACATAGCAAGGAACATCAGGCAGTATCCATGAGAGCGGCTTTAGAATCTATCGTTTTATTGAAGAATGAGAATAATATCCTGCCACTCTCCAAAGATTTGAAGAAAGTAGCAGTGATTGGTCCTAATGCGAATGAAGTGCAGAACCTGATTTGTCGTTATGGTCCGGCTAATGCTCCGATAAAGACGGTATATCAGGGAATAAAAGAGTATTTGCCTGATGCAGAGGTTCGCTATGCAAAAGGAACAGACATTATTGATAAATATTTTCCGGAGAGTGAGCTTTACGAAGTACCATTGGATCAGGAAGAACAGGCTATGATGGATGAGGCTGTAGCCTTGGCAAAGGAATCGGACGTAGCCATCATGGTACTGGGAGGAAATGAGAAGACGGTGCGTGAGGAATATTCCCGTACCAATCTGGATTTGTGCGGACGACAGGAAAAATTGTTGCAAGCTGTATACGCAACGGGCAAACCTGTGATCTTGTTACTGGTAGACGGACGCGCCGCCACCATCAACTGGGCTGAGCGTTATATTCCGGGTATTGTACATGCTTGGTTCCCGGGAGAATTTATGGGAGATGCTGTGGCACAAGTACTTTTCGGTGATTATAATCCGGGTGGTAAATTGGCGGTAACCTTTCCCCGTTCGGTAGGGCAGATACCTTTTGCTTTTCCTTTTAAACCGGGTTCCGATTCAAAAGGTTTTGTACGTGTTACCGGTACGCTTTATCCCTTCGGATATGGTTTGAGTTATACTACTTTTGCTTATAGTGATTTAAAGATAGAGAATCCGGTCATTGGTGTACAAGGTAGTGTGAAGTTGAGTTGTAAAGTGAAGAATACAGGAAAAGTAGCCGGAGATGAAGTCGTTCAGCTTTATCTGCATGACGAGATGAGTTCTGTGACTACATATGTAAAAGTATTGCGTGGCTTCGAACGTATCCATCTGGAATCGGGCGAAGAAAAAGTGATTGATTTCGTGCTTACCCCGCAAGAGTTGGGATTATGGAATAAGGATAATCATTTCGTAGTAGAACCGGGTACGTTTGCGGTAATGGTGGGAAGTTCTTCACAAGATATAAAGTTACAAGGAAAATTTGAAGTGAAATAGTCATTTTAATTATTCTCCGGTTCATTTGTCATTTAGATTATTCTCTATTGCTCCAAGAATTGAGTACGGCTCTTCCTTCTGCTTTTGATTTTAAGGAATATTCAGTAGAATATTGAATTGATCATAATAGTTCAGAAGGAAGGTGTCCGTAAGTCTTTTTGAATGTTTTAGTAAAGTGGGAATTATTTTTGAATCCCGTTTTATAAACAACTTCAGAGACATTAAAGTTACCTGATTCTAATAATTCTTTAGCTCGTTTCATCTTATAGCAACGTATAAATTCGGATGCTGACTGGCCTAAAAGGGCTGTAAGTTTTCTGTGTAATTGCATACGACTTGTTCCAATCTCCTTACAAATATCTTCTATATTGTAATCCGTTTCTTCTAAGTGTAATTCTAACCAATTATTAAGCTTGTTTATAAATTTCTGTTCTCTTTCGTCTAATGCTATATAATCTTTATTTTCGTTAGTGTCATCATCATTCGTATTAAGTGTATTTCTCTCTTGATATTTTTTGAGTGAAATCATATTTCTTACCTGAAGTATCAGGCTATCCGGGTTGAAAGGTTTGGTGATGTAGATTTCAGCTCCACTCTGATATCCCTTTAATAAGTCTTCTTCTGCTGCTTTGGCGGTAAGTATAATGACAGGAATATGACTTGTGTGGAAATCGTTTTTAAGTTTGTTACACAATTCTAATCCATTCATTCCAGGCATCATGATGTCGGTAATGATTAGATTCGGGATATATTTTAATGCTGTTTCGTATCCGGAAAAAGCATTATCTTCGGTTAATACCTCGAAGTGTGGGGAGAGATATTGATGTAAGTATTTACGCATATCATAATCGTCTTCTATGACCAGAATGATTTGTTTGGAGGCAGAAAGCTGTACAGGTGATTCTTCCTGTAAAAGATTTGATTGTTGTTCTTCTTGTATATGTGATTGGTTGATTTCTTCTTCCTTGTAATAATGTTGAGTGATAGGAATAGAAACATTAAAGGTTGTACCAACTTCTATGGTGCTCGTTACTGATATTTTTCCGTGATGCAGTTGTATTAGTTCATATACAAGCGATAGTCCAATGCCAGTTCCACTCGATTGTTGAGTACCGCATTGATAGAAGCGGTCAAAAATGTGTGGAAGATCTTGTTCTGATATTCCACAACCATTATCTTCAACTGTAAAGAAGATATGATCTTCTTCTTTGGCGATAAAGACGGTTATTTGATGTCCTTTTTGAGTGAATTTAATAGCATTGGATAATAGATTATTTAATATTTTGCTCACCTTGTCTCTGTCTATCCATCCTTGTATTTCAGAAGAGTCTGAAAAATACTGAAAATTTATTCCTTTTTGTTCTGCCAGAGGTCTGAAGCTCTCCAGTATCGCTTCAAATAAATGTGCGATATTTGTCTCTTGTATAGATAATGGAAGAGCTTCTTTGTCTATTTTTCGAAGATCTAAAAATTGATTGATTAAGTTGGATAGGCGGTTTGTACTTTGCTGAATAATCTGAAGTCTGGAGATTATGAATGTATCATCTGTGGGATGCTTAACCAACTCCTGTAAGGGAGCACTGATAAGAGTGAGCGGCGTTTTTATTTCGTGCGCAATATTGGTGTGAAATTTTAGCCTGTTGTCATTCATCTCTTTATCATGTATTCTCTCTAATTGTTCGATGTGTAGTTTGTATTTTAGTTTTTCTTGTCTCTTATAATGTATGACAATGATATAAATAATGATAATTCCCAGTAAAGTATAGGTGAGGTATGCCCACCAACTGGCCCATGGAGCAGCTAGGATTTCAATATCCAGTGTTCGATATTCATCCGCCCATACTTGGTCACTGTTGGAAGCTTTGATACGCAGTTGGTATTTTCCGGGAGCAAGATTGTTGTAAGATGCAGAACGGTTTTCAGCACCTCCATATATCCAGTCTTTGTCATATCCTACTAGTTGATGCGCAAATTTATTGGATTGTGGATTATTGAAGTGTATTCCTACATAATTGATAGTGAAATTATTTTCATTGTGCTTTAAAGTTATTTCTGAAGTTTCAAGAATTGATTTTGGTAATAGAACTCTTCCATTCTTTTTCTTCCCTATTTCTACTTCTTTATTGAATACTTGCAATTTGGTAATCAGTACTTGAGGCTTAATTGGATTGCGTGTTATTTCGTCAGGGTGGAAATAGGTTATCCCATTTATGCTGGCAAAGTAAATAATCCCATTGTCATCTATCTGACTGGTTTCCATTAAAGAATTGTTTGATAAACCATCTTTGTAGTAAAAGCGGTTTATCTCATTGGTGGTAGGCGTGAATTTGATAAGACCTTTGCTGGTAGCCAGCCATAAAGCACTATTTGTGTCTTCAATAATGGATAGAATCTTGATATTTCTCAATTGGCTAATGTGATTGAAGCTTTTTATCTGAATCTTTCCACCAGAGAAGTCGATGCTGTTCAATCCCGCATCTGTACCAATCCATATTTTATTGGAACTGCTTTGGGTTACTGCCCATACATGGTTACTGTTTATCTGTTCGTTATGATTATCCGATAAGTAAAATCGTGTTTGATTAGTAATGTTACTTTGCTCATCAAGTTCAAACATAAATAATCCAAAATCTCTGGTGCAAGCCCATAGGTGGTGAGTACCCTTTTCAAAATATAGGTTATTGATATTAATCTGACTGTTTTTCAGATTGAATTTATTGTATATTTTGATTTCAAATTTATCCAGTTTCGTCTTTTTTATTAGTATGAGCCCATTTCTATATCCTGCCCATATATTACCCTTACTGTCAGATTGAATTCCTCTTATGTTTGTAATTTTTTCTTTGTGAGATGTTTGAGTGGGAATAACTGAACGTGGGTGCTGGAAGTTATTTTTTTGTTCCAACATATATATATTATCTGTGGTAGAAATCCATATATTACCTTCGTTGTCTTCAGTAATAGAATTGGCTGTTTGCGGTAAAGTAACAGGGATTGGATTATTCTGTTTTTCATTGATATAAAATAATGATTTCTGCTTAATTTGTATCCACATCCTATTCGCTCTATCCTTGTAGAAAGCTCTTATGAAATTCCTGTCTTCTTTTTTGACATCAAAAAAACGGTAAAAGTGGGGAGATAAAAGATTCAATCGTCCGACTCCATTTGTTCCTGTTCCAATCCACAGATTTTGCATATTGTCAATGAATATGGCTTTTATGATTGATTTCTCAAGATATTCGTTTTCGTCTGTGGCCAACTTTTCTATTCTATAGCTTTGTTTCTGATAGGTTAGGGTTAAAATCCCTGCATTCTCTGTACCGATTAGGAATGTATCTTCGCTTTGTTTTCTAATGGTATGAATACGTTCCAATTGTTGGTATGAGGTTAGTATCTTTTCTATTTGATGTGTATCTCTATGATACAAAAATAATCCTTCATATCCTCCTAACAATAAATGTTTGTCATCTAAAGTTTCTATGGCAAAAATGGATGAAGTAATATTGGGCAATTTTTGGGGAAGAATATGTGAATGGGATGGAGGTGTATTGTTGGGATTTAGGGTGTAGAGCCCTATAGTGGTACCTAATATCATTTCATCTTTTGAATTCCTGTATATGGCACGAACATTAGTCATTTCTTCGAAATTAGATACGATGGGAGTGATTCGGAGCTCTCTATTTTCTGGTGAGTAATTTAATTTATATACTCCACAGCCTGTGCCTGCCCATAGGTTATGCTCATTATCTTCATATATTGAATAT
>ERZ857629.4394-NODE-4394-length-10974-cov-10.803096_pt1 | contig 10974 bp, 12 predicted proteins | sample MGYA00519700_ERZ857629 | MGnify/ENA primary metagenome ERZ857629 (study PRJEB31778, sample SAMEA3449351) | human gut metagenome | biome: human gut; feature: human-associated habitat; material: faeces | place: United Kingdom | collected 2010/2012 ... | reverse complement strand
AGGCGGGCGCGGCCGGCAACGCGGTCGCGGGCGCGGTGCATATCATGGCGGCGTATCCCGTGGGCGTGGCGCGCTGTGTCAATCCGGAGGCATTTGCCGGCGGAAGCGACGAGGAGAGCGACGAGAGCCTGCGCGAGCGCATCCTTGCGAGCTTCAGACGCCTGCCGAACGGCGCGAACGCGGCCTTTTACGAGCAGGAGGCGATGCGCTTTCCGAACGTGGCGGCGGCGAAGGCGGTGGGCCGTGCGCGCGGCATCGGCACGGTGGACGTGTACGTTTCGACGCACGCGGGCGCGCCGGAGGCGGCGCTGCTCGCCGAGATCGCGGCGGTCTTGCAGAAAAAGCGAGAGATCGCGGTGGATGTGGCCGTCAAGGCGCCGACGGAGAAGACCGTGGATGTGCGCGTGGAGCTGACGGCGGAGCAGGGCTGGACGATGCAGGAGGCCGCGGACGCGGTGAAGGCGGCGCTGCAGGCATACTTCACCGGCGAGCGGCTGGGAGAGCCGGTATATACGGCGAAGCTGGCAAGCCTGCTCTATGGCGCGGAGGGCGTAAAAAACTGCCATCTGCTCGCGCCCGCCGCCGATGTGAGCACGGCGGCGACGGAGCTGCCGGTGCTCGGCACGGTGACGGTCACGGAGATCGGGGCTGGTGAGAGCGCATGACGGGGCATTACGAGTATCTGTGCCGGCTGCTTGAGCCGATGCGCATTTACCGCACCGAGCGCGGCAGCATCAGCGGCAGCGAGCTCTACGCGGCGGGAACGGCGCTGGACGGGGCGCGGGACGCCGTTGAATACGCCGGACGCGAGGGCATTCTGCCGTGCGCCGAGGGCGAGGGACTGACGCGCAGAGAGCGCCTGTTCGCGCGCTGTCCGGTGAACGTGTCGACCGCGCTGCGGCGAGAGGCCATCGCGGCGCTTACGCGCATCAGCAGCGACAGTTTTACGCTGGGCGACATCAATTCGGCGCTCAGCGGCTGCGGCATCCGCGCGCTGGCCGAGGAGACGGAGAAAAAGGGCGTCGTAAAGGTCTGGTTCCCCAATACGGTGGGCGTGCCGGAGGAGTTTTCGCAGGTAAAGAGCATCATCCTGGATATCATCCCGTGCCATCTGCTGATCGATTTCTACTTCCGCTATCTGACATGGCGGGAGTGCGCCGCACAGGGCATGACATGGCGGAGCGTGGAGACGGCGGCGCACACCTGGGAGAGCTTCCAGAAGGCGGTGGCGGACGAATGACGGAGCGGGAGACGAACGCAAGGCTCGCCGAGACGGAGCAGCGCGCAAGGGCGAACACGCGGCGCATCGAGACGCTGGAACAGCAGCAGAGGGACCTGAATAAGCTGGTAACGGCGGTGGAGGTGCTCGCCTCGCGCGAGTCGGGCGTGGAGAGCGACGTGAAGGAGATCAAGGCGGACGTGAAGCGCATGACGCAGAAGGGCGCAAAGCGCTGGGACGCGATGATCGACCGAGTGCTGTATGTGCTCATCGGTGCGGCGATCTCGCTTCTGATGACGGGAGGGAGCCTGTGAGGAAAAGAAAGGCGGGCTTTTCCAAGCGGCTTTTGATGCTGGAGAGCGCGATCGTGCTGTATACGACCTATGAGGGCTTTGCGCTGGCAAGGCTGGCGGTGGCGGCGGGCTTTACGGGGACGCTGCCGTGGATCGCGGCGATGGTGACGGCGGCGTGGGGCGCCTACGGGACGAGCGCGGCGTGCTACTATGGGAAGGCAAAGGCGGAAAATACGGCGGGCGGCGTGGTCTATGAGGCGGCCTGCCGCGGGATCGACTGCGAGGAGTGAGAGAATGGAGCAGCTGAAAAAAAGGATCGCAAATCTGCTGAGCGTGAAATCGCTTGTGACGATCTGCCTGACGGTCACGTTCTGCGTGCTGACGGTGCAGGGCAAGGTGACGCAGGAGTTCAACACGGTGTATCTGATGGTGATCGCGTTCTACTTCGGTACGCAGAACAGCAAGCCGCAGGAGGAAGCGTGATGCGCCACAGCAGGGACATTGATGCGCTGCGCGCGGACGTGGCGGAGAATTGCAGAAGACTGCTGGCGCTGGCGGAGCGGGAAGGGCTGCGGGCGCTGGTGACCGAGACGGTGCGCGACGCGGCGTATCAGCGGTGGCTCGCGGAAAAGGGCTACGCCGCCGCGGGGGCGACGACGCCGTCGTTCCACGGGGAGAACGCGGGGCTGGCGTTCGATATCTGTAAGGACGAAAAGGGGCACGAGTATGACGATCCCGCGTTCTTTGCGCGCATGGGAGAGCTTGGCAGACAGGTGGGCTTTTCGTGGGGCGGGGATTGGACGTCCTTCCCCGACAGGCCGCATTTTCAATGGGACGCGGGCGGGGCGTATACGGGCGCGATGGTGCGCGCGGGACGCTATCCCCCGCCGATGCCGCCGTATGAGGAGGATGAGATGACACAGGAGCAATTCAACGCGATGATGGAGCGCTATCTGCGCGCAAAGGCGCAGGAGGAGGGCGCGGCGTGGAGCGCCGCCGCCCGCGCGTGGGCCGAGGAAACGGGGCTGATCACGGGCGACGAGTCGGGCAACCGGCAGTATCGCAGTTTTGTGACGCGGGAGCAGCTGGCGGTGATCCTGCAGCGCTTTGCCGCGGCGAACGGAGCGGGAAAGCTGTAGAAAACGGCAAAAAGAAAGCAGGGCTGCGGCGTATGCCGCAGCCCTGCTTTCATGTTCATTTCCGCTTTTTGCCAAGGTACGCTTCCTTGACCTGCTCGTTGGCGAGCAGCTCCTCGCCGGTGCCGGAGAGGGTGATCTCGCCGGTCTCCATGACGTAGGCGAGGTCCGCGATCTTGAGCGCCATGTTGGCGTTCTGCTCGATCAGCAGCACTGTGACGCCGCGGCGGTTGATCTCGCGGATGATGGCGAAGATATCCTGCACCACGAGCGGCGCGAGGCCGAGCGACGGCTCGTCGAGCATCATCAGCTTCGGGCGCGACATCAGCGCACGGCCGACCGCGAGCATCTGCTGCTCGCCGCCAGAGAGCGTGCCGGCGAGCTGCCAGCTGCGCTCCTGAAGGCGCGGGAAGAGCTCGTAGACCCACTGGATGTCCTGCTCGATCCCGTCCTTATCCTTGCGCAGATACGCGCCGATCTTCAGGTTTTCGAGCACCGTCAGGTCCGCGAAGACGCGGCGGCCCTCCGGCGACATGGCGATGCCGGCGGAGATGATCTTGTCGATGGGCTTGCCCAGAAGCTCCGTGCCGTTCCAGAGGATGGAGCCGGAGCTTGCCTTGACAAGACCGGAGATGGTGCGCAGCGTGGTGGATTTGCCGGCGCCGTTCGCGCCGATCAGCGTGACGATCTTGCCGTCGGGCACCTCCATGCTGATGCCGCGCAGGGCCTTGATGCCGCCGTAGGCGACGTGCAGGTTTTCGATTTTAAGCATCCTCGTCCACCCCCAGATAAGCGTCGATGACGCGCTGGTCGGCCTGGATCTCCGCAGGTGTGCCCTGCGCGATCAGCTTGCCGAAGTCCAGCACGTAAATGCGGTCCGCGCAGTCCATGACAAGATCCATGTGGTGCTCGATAAGCAGGATCGTCTTGCCAAGTTCGGAGCGGATGCGGGAGATGAAGGCGGTGAGCTCGTCGGTCTCCTGCGGATTCATGCCGGCGGCGGGCTCGTCGAGCAGCAGGAGCTTCGGCTGCGCGGCCAGCGCGCGGGCGATCTCCAGACGGCGCTGCTTGCCGTAGGGAAGGCTGGTGGCCAGCTCGTTCGCCTCGGCCTCGAGGCCGACGATCTTCAAAAGCTCCATGACCTCGGCGCGCTGAGCGTCATCTTCCTTTTTGTTCAGGCGGAACGTGGCGGAGAGGAAGCTGCTCGACGCGCGGCAGTGCATGGCGATGAGAATGTTATCGAACACGGTCTGCGTTTTCCACAGGCGGATGTTCTGGAACGTGCGCGCCATGCCGAGCTTGGTGATCTTATCCGGCGTGGGGGCGAGAACGGGCTCCTGCAGGTACTTGTCGGCAAGCGAGCCCTTATACTGCTTTTTCATCTTGCCCTGCGGATGGTTGCGCACGATCGTTTCGCCGAGAAAGGAGACGGCGCCGTTCGTGGGCTGGTAAACACCGGTGATGACGTTGAACGCCGTGGTCTTGCCCGCGCCGTTGGGGCCGATCAGGGCGACGATCTCGCCCTCGTTCACGTCGAGATCTAGACCGTCGACGGCGACGACGCCGCCGAACTGCATCGTGACGTTCTCAACGTGCAGAACGTTTTTCGCTTCGCTCATTTCGCCGCCTCCTTTGCGCTTTTCTTATGGCCGGAGAGCTTTGCGCGGATGCCGCGCAGCACCTCCGGCAGCTCGCGGTCGCCCATGATGCCCTTGCGGAAGAAGAGCACGACGATCATGATAATGACCGAGAAGACGACCAGACGGAAGCCGTTGCGGAACACGCCGGGGGCGTTGATGCCGAGGAACTTGCCCATGTCGAGCCCGCGCAGCCACCATTCGGAGGCCGAGATGAACAGCAGCGCGCCGATGACGCTGCCGGAGATGGAGCCGATGCCGCCGAGGACGACCATCAGCAATATCTCATAGGTCATGGCGGCCTTGAAGTTGTTGGCCTGCGCGATGGAGAGCACCATCGCCATCATCGCACCCGAGACGCCGGCGAAAAAGCAGCTCGTGCAGAAAGAGAGCATCTTGTGCCTGGCAAGGTCGATGCCCATGGCCTCGGCGGCGACCTCGTCATCGCGGATGGCCTTGAAGGCGCGGCCGTAGGTGGAGTTGACGAGCAGCACGATCAGCGCGATGCAGATCGTGGCGATCAGGACGGGAACGAAGGTGGAAAAGCTGAGCGTTGTTTTGCCGACGGTCAGCTTGAAGGTGTTGATGCGGGCGAAGCTCTTTAAGAGGTTCGAGCCGTTCGTGAGGGGACCGAGCTTCTTCCACTGGAAGATGGCGCGGATGATCTCGGCAAAGCCGAGCGTGGCGATGGCGAGATAGTCGCTCTTGAGGCGCAGCACCGGAAGGCCGATGAGGTACGCGAACAGCGCGGCGACAAGGCCCGCCAGCAGCACCGAGACCGTGACGCCCAGCACCGTGCCCACAGGGCCGAGGGCGCTGCCGAGCACCTCGGGGAAGGAGATGCGCACCGCGGCGGTGAAGTACTGGTACACCGTGTCGCGCGCGTCGGACGGGATGGAGAAGATCGCATAGGTATATGCGCCGATGAGCATAAAGCCCGCGTGGCCGAGGGAGAAAAGCCCCGTAAAGCCGTTGAGCAGGTTCATCGATACGGCGGCGAGGGCGTAGACCGAGCCCTTTTGCAGCACCGTGAGCAGCATCGACATGCGGTCGGTCGGCTTGATGACCTGATCGAGCACGAAGACGAGCACGAGGAAGGCGAGCACGGCGATCAGGGAGATGATATTCTGGCGCTTTTGTTGTTCCTTGTTCAGCATGATGCTTCCTCCTTCCTCAGACCTTATCCGTCTGCTTCTCGCCGAAAAGCCCCGTGGGCTTGAAGACGAGAACGACGATGAGGATGATGAACGTCACCGCGTCGGAAAACGTGGAGAGGTCGATCTGCTCGGCGATGACGCCCTGCGTGAGAAGGATCGTATCGAGACCCTTGACGATGCTCTCGCAGATGCCGATGATGAACGCGCCGACGACCGCGCCGGGGACCGAGCCGATGCCGCCGAACACCGCCGCGACGAAGGCCTTGAGACCCGGCATACCGCCGGAGGTGGGCACGATGCCGCGATAGTTCGTGAAGAACAGGAGCGAGCCGACGGCGGCGAGGAACGTGCCGATGATGAACGTGACGGAAATGACCGTGTTGATGCGGATGCCCATCAGCTGCGCGGTCTCAAAGTCGCGCGAGACGGCGCGCATGGCCATGCCGATCTTCGTGTGGTTGATGAGCATGACGAGGGCGAAGACGAGCAGGATCGTCAGAAACGGGGTGATGACCGTCACGCGCGTGGTGGTCGCGCCGAAGACGGTGATCTTGTCCGAGATCCAGGGGATCTCGGGATAGTTCTGGTTCAGGCCGCCGGTGATATAGAGCGCGAGGTTCTGCAGAAGGTAGCTCACGCCGATGGCCGAGATCATGACGGACATACGCGGCGCGGTGCGCAGCGGCTTATAGGCCACGCGCTCGATCGTAAAGCCGAGCAGAACGGTCAGCAGGATCATCAGCGGGATGGCCGCGTAAAGCGGCATCGCCGCGGCGAGGTAGACCATCAGAAGGCCTGCGACCATGAACACGTCGCCGTGGGCGAAGTTGATCAGGCGCAGGATGCCGTAGACCATCGTATAGCCGATGGCGATGAGGGCGTACTGCCCGCCCACCGAGATCCCCGACAGGAGATACGGCAGGACGGTGCTGAATAAACTCATAAAGATTTCCTCCCTTGCGTTTGACGCGGGCGGAGAGCGCCCGCATACGGTTTTCCGACCGCGTCGAAAAGGCCCCGCACGAGGCCTGGGACCCTTTCGATGCGGCCTGAAAGAAAACACAGCGGCTGGCGGGAGCGATGCTCCCGCCAGCACGGATACTGCGCTGGTTTGTCTTAGCCGACGCGCGCGACCGTGACGAAGTCCCAGGTGCCCGTCTCGGTGTTGCACTCCTTGACGACTGCGCTGTCGCGCACGGCGTCGCCGGTGGAATCGAGCGCGATCTCGCCTGTCACGCCGGTCATGGTGACGTTCGGCAGAGCCGCGAGCACGGCGGCGGGATCAGCGGAGCCGGCGGCCTTGAGCGCCTCAAGCGCGAAGTAGTAGGCGTCGTAGCCCATGACGGTGACGGCCGCGAGCTCATCGTTGCCGCCGTTGTTGGCAAGAGCGGTGGAGTCGCTGCGGATCCACTCCTTGATGCCGGAGTCGAAGCTGGGATCGGCGCCCTCCTGATAGAAGGTGGTCACGCAAATCTGAACGTCGGTGCCCTTGGCGGCGTCAAGAATGACGTTGGAGTCCCACGTGTCGCCCGCAAGGATCGGCATGCCGAGGCTCTGGTCGCTGGCCTTGGCGATGATCTGCGCGGCGGCTTCGGTGGAGACGGGGGAGAAGAAGACATCGCAGCCCTGATTCTGGGCGTTGGTGATGTAGGTGGAGTAGTCGGACGTGCCCTCGGGGAAGGTCTCCTGGACGCAGTTCTCAGCGCCGAAGGCCTGCACGAAGTAGTTCACAAGGCCGCCGGAGTAGTCGTCGCCCTGCTTGGACAGGCAGTAGGCCTTTTTGGCGCCCAGCTCGCTCTTGGCGTAGTTGGCCAGCGCCGTGCCCTGGAACGGATCGAGGAAGCAGATGCGGAAATAGACGTCGCAGCCGGAGGTGACCTGCGGGTTGGTGCAGGTGACGCCGACAGCCGGAACGCCCGCGGCGGCAAAGGTGTCGCCCGCGGCGATGGACACGCCGGAGCCGTAGGAGCCGAGGACGATGGACACACCGCTGGAGATCAGCGTCTGCGCGGCGGTGGGCGCCTTGTCGTTGGACGAGGCATTGTCGGCGTAGACCAGCTCGACCTTATAGGTCTCGCCGCCGATCTCGACGGTGGGCGTCAGGGAGTTGGCATACTGCATACCAAGGATCTCCTGCTTGCCGCCCGCGCCGTTATCACCGGACTGGGGCTCGAACACGCCGATCTTGACGATCTTTTCGCTGCTGTCATCGCTGCCGCCGTCGCTGCTGCCGCCGCAGGCGGCGAGCGAGAGCGCCATGACGAGCGCCAGCATCATTGCAAGAAACTTTTTCATGATAAAATCCTCCTGAATAGATTGGACTTATTGCGATGCTCTATATATTACTCTATCATGGTACTGGCCGCAAGCAACAAAAATGCCAATCTTTTCTATGAGACCAAACGGCAAAAATGTCGGATTTTCTTTACACACAGGCCGTTTGTCCGCGACAGAAAAACAAACAAAAGAGATGCGGATGCTCCGCACCTCTTTTGTTTTTGAAGAAAGGACAACTGTTTCTGGTTAAAATGCACAACGCGGGCGGCGGAAAATAGGAAGACCTGATGAAAACGGGAACGATATTGCCGTCAACCCTCCGTTTTGGGCGCGTTATCGGCAAAAACGGCCTCAAATTCCTCCGCGCTCATCGTCTCGTGCGCGAGCAGGAACTCGGCGACGGCGGTGAGATGGACGCTGTCGCGCGAGAGAATGTCCTCGCAGCGCTCATAGGCGCGGTCGATAATGGCCTTGACCTCCTCGTCGATGAGCGCGGCGACCTGCTCGGAGTACGACTTCGCCTGCGCCATGGAGCGGCCGATGAAGATCTCATCATGGCCGGATTCAAACGAGATCGCGCCGAGACGGTCGCTCATGCCGTAGACCGTGACCATGCGGCGGGCGATCTGCGAGGCACGCTGGATATCGTTTGACGCGCCGGTGGAGATATCGCCGAGCATCAGCTTTTCGGCGACGCGCCCGCCAAGGAGCGAGACGATCTGCTCCTCCATAAAGCGCTTGGACTGATACGAGCGATCCTCCGCGGGCAGCGAGATCGTCATGCCGCCGGCACTGCCGCGCGGGATAATGGTGATCTGATGGACGGGGTCGTGCGTCGGCAGGGCGTGCATGACAATGGCGTGACCCGCCTCGTGATAGGCGGTGAGTTTGCGCTCGTGCTCGCTGACGACGCGGCTCTTTTTCTCGGGGCCTGCGATGACCTTGATCTCGGCTTCGGAGAAGTCGGACATCGTGATGAGCTTGCTGCCGCGGCGCGCGGCGAGCAGCGCCGCCTCGTTGCAGAGGTTCTCAAGGTCTGCGCCCGTGAAGCCCGGCGTGCCCCTGGCGACGGTGGAGAGATCGACGTCTTCGGCGAGGGGCTTGTTTTTGGCGTGGATCTTCAGGATCTCCTCGCGGCCGCGAATGTCGGGCAGGCCCACGTAGACCTGACGGTCGAAGCGGCCGGGGCGCAGCAGCGCGGGATCGAGGATGTCGGCGCGGTTGGTCGCGGCCATGACGACGACGCCCTCGTTCGTGCCGAAGCCGTCCATCTCGACGAGCAGCTGGTTGAGCGTCTGCTCGCGCTCGTCGTGTCCGCCGCCGAGGCCCGTGCCGCGCTGGCGGCCCACAGCGTCGATCTCGTCGATGAAGATGATGGCGGGAGCGGCCTTTTTCGCCTGCTCAAAGAGGTCGCGCACGCGGCTCGCGCCGACGCCGACATACATTTCAACAAAGTCGGAGCCGGAGATCGAGAGGAACTGCACGCCCGCCTCGCCCGCGACGGCGCGGGCAAGCAGCGTTTTGCCCGTGCCCGGAGGGCCGACGAGCAGCACGCCCTTGGGGATGCGCGCGCCGAGGTCGATGAACTTCGACGGCTCCTTGAGGAAATCGACGATCTCCTGCAGCTCCTCCTTTTCCTCGTCCGCGCCGGCAACGTCGGCGAAGGTCGTGGGACGCTTGTTGTCCCCGCCGGTCTTGAACGACGCCGTGCCGAATTTTGCCATGCGGTCGCCGCCGCCTCCGCCCGCCGAGCGGAGGGAGAGGAAGTACCAGATGGCGAAAATGCCGAGGATGGCGAGCACATAGGGCGCGAGCAGCGCGACATAGTTGACGGAATGGTCGGCGGAAATATCGTAATCCTCGATGATGCCGTCGGCCTTCTGCTGCTCGATGAGCGCGCCGAGATCTTCATAAAAGAGCGAGAAGCTGAAAAGATCCTTTGTAAGCTCGGTCTTGCCGTCGACGGCCTCGCGGAGCTTTACGCGCAGCGTGGTGTCCGTCACGGTGAACGACTGGACCTTTTCCTGCTCGAAAAGCGCGCGGATCTCGGCATAGGACGGCTCCGGCTCGGCGGGGCGGTTCATAAAGCCGTATGCGCCGACGAGCAGCAGAAGGATCAGCAGATACGGGATCAGGCTGGGACGCTTTGTTTGCTGAGTCAAGTGGGTGTCCTCCTTGCTTGCAGATTATTTGCTGTACACCTCAGGCTTGAGCACGCCGATGTAGGGCATGTTGCGGTACTTCTGGGCGTAATCGAGACCGTAGCCGACAACGAACTCGTCGGGGACCTCAAAGCCCGCGAGATCCGCGGTGATGGGCTTGCAGCGGCGGGCGGGCTTGTCGAGCAGCGTCACGATGGTGACGCTCCTGGCGCCCTTGGTGATGAAGTAGTTCTTGAGGAAGTAGAGCGTGTTGCCGGAGTCGAGGATATCCTCGATGACGACGAGGTCGCGGCCGGTGATGTCCTGCTGGAGATCGTGGGTGATCTGCACGACGCCGGAGGACGAGGTCGCGTTCTGGTACGAGGAGACGGCGATGAATTCCACATCGCTCTTGATCTGGCAGGCGCGCACGATGTCCGCCATGAAGATGAAGCTGCCCTTCAGCACGCCGAGGAACAGCGGGTCCTTGTCCTTGAACTGCTCGTACAGCGTGTCGCCCATCTCCTGCACGCGCGCTTTGATCTGCTCCTCGGAATACAGTACCTTCAGGATGTCCTGATCCATGTTGCTCTTAGCCATAGCGTTTCTTTCTCAACTTTCTTTATTTAATGTAATATTTATCAGCACGGCGAGGCGTCGCCGTGAAGCGTACAGAAGTCCTGTGCGGGGGAAACGCGGATGAAGCAGCGTTCGCCGCCCTGCGTGGGGGAAAAGGAGATATCCGCGCCCAGCGGCCAGACGGCGGCGAGCCGCCCGTTTACGTAGAACGCGGGCAGCGTATCGCGCACGGAGGGCGGGATGCGGCGGTCAAGGCACAGGCGCTTGACGCTGCGCGCGCCGTTCGCGCCCGCGAGCGTGAGGAATGAACCGGCATCGCAGGGCAGAACGCGCAGCGTTTCGTCTGGCAAGAGCGCGCGGAGGGAAAGTCCCTCGCCGTCGGGCGCGCTGAGCAGCGTGAGCGCATAGCCGCCCCAGCGCGCGGGAACGTTCGGCAAAAGCGGCATCTCCCGCGGCGCGGCGGGGGAAAGCTCCACCGTCAGCGCGCCGTCAAGCGTAAAGCTGCCGCTTGCGGTGCGGACGAGCGACGCCATGG
>ERZ857629.4392-NODE-4392-length-10985-cov-2.493596_pt1 | contig 10985 bp, 6 predicted proteins | sample MGYA00519700_ERZ857629 | MGnify/ENA primary metagenome ERZ857629 (study PRJEB31778, sample SAMEA3449351) | human gut metagenome | biome: human gut; feature: human-associated habitat; material: faeces | place: United Kingdom | collected 2010/2012 ... | reverse complement strand
GGGTATGAAACACGAGTGTTCTCTGTTACGCTCTTGTCTGCGAAGTCAATCTTGCCTGCCTCGTCAACTGTAACGTTCTCCAAAAGGGCGTCCTTGCGGATTGCGTTGTAGATGTCAGGCTCAGACTCTTTGTCGAGGTTGATGACCTTTGCGTAGCATCCGCCTTCGTAGTTGAAGACTCCCTCGTCGTCCCAACCGTGCTCGTCATCACCGATGAGGAGTCTCTTAGGGTCAGTTGAAAGGGTGGTCTTACCTGTTCCTGAAAGGCCGAAGAAGATTGCTGAGCTCTTGCCTTCTTTGTCTGTGTTGGCTGAGCAGTGCATTGATGCGATGCCGCGGAGCGGGTTGAGGTAGTTCATTATTGAGAACATACCCTTCTTCATCTCACCGCCGTACCAAGTGTTGATAATCACCTGCTCCTTAGAAGTGAGGTTGAAGACAACTGCAGTCTCTGAGTTGAGTCCGAGCTCCTTGTAGTTCTCAACCTTTGCCTTTGATGCGTTATAGACAACGAAGTCAGGCTCACCGAATGAAGCAAGTTCCTCTTCTGTCGGACGGATGAACATATTCTTCACGAAATGTGCCTGCCAAGCAACCTCAACGATGAAACGAACCTTGAGGCGGGTTGCAGGGTTGGCACCGCAGAATGCGTCGACAACATAGAGCTTCTTGTTTGAAAGTTCCTTAACTGCGAGTTCCTTGAGAGCCTTCCAAGTCTCAGGGGTAACAGGTTTGTTGTCGTTCTTGTATCCCTCTGAAGTCCACCATACGGTGTCCTTGCTGGTCTCGTCCATTACGAAGAATTTGTCCTTAGGCGAACGTCCCGTATAGACGCCTGTCATCACGTCAACGGCTCCGAGTTCAGTGAGTTTGCCCTTCTCAAAGCCCTTAAGCTCAGGGTTAAGCTCGTCCTTGTACAGGCTGTCGTAGGACGGATTGTAAACGACCTCAGTCGCACCCGTGATGCCGTACTTGCTCAAATCAATTTTACTCATAGTGTAAAATAGTTTATAAATGGTTTATAATAAATAATATCAATCTTTGTTCGTCTTTTTGGTCTATATTCCTTTTCCTTGGTCATATACACCTGGTACACTCCCGCGTCCAAAAGAAATCTATCCTCAAAAATCCTTCACAAATCTTTTTTCTTAATTCTTATTTCAACCTGCAAAAATACAAATTTGCAGCCGACTTTCAAAACAAAAAGTAAGCCGAAAAGAAGTGAAAGTTTCACACGTGAAGAAAAATGTATAATTTTGAAGAAAATTATTTAGATGTCGCGGCTTTGTGGCCAAGAAGTATGGAATTTGCAATCGCTGCCGACGATAGAAGTATTGAAAAATATAATACATATATGATTGAGAAACATAAACTTATATCGGAATCAGACGGATTGGAAATATCCGTACTGACTTGTGTTGATGACGTCGCTCCGAAGGCCGTGTTCCAGATTGTGCACGGAATGTGCGAGCACAAAGAAAGGTACGTTCCGTTCATGGAATTTCTCGCGTCGAAGGGGTATGCAGTGGTTATTCACGATCATCGCGGACACGGCGAAAGCGTCAGGTCGGTCGAGGACCTCGGCTATTTCTACGAAGGTGGCTGGAAGGCGATGATTGATGACATCCGCCTCGTCAACCGCTGGGCGCACGACCGCTGGATGGGACTTCCTCTCGTTCTTTTCGGTCATAGCATGGGCTCTATGGCAGTGCGTTCATACACAAAGAGATATGACGACACACTCGACGCCCTCTTCGTCTGCGGCTGTCCGAGCTTCAACTCTGGCGCCGGCGTTGGCAAGGCGCTCGCGAAGGCAATCGGTGGCCTGAAAGGGGAGCGTCACCGTCCGAGGCTCATTCAGAAAATCGCTTTCGGCAGCTATTCCCGCAACTTCAAGGGTGAGACCTCGCCGAATTGCTGGGTCTGCTCCAACCCTTCTATAATTAAGGAGTACGACGCCGACCCGCTCTGCAACTATGTCTTCACCGCAAACGGCTTCCGCAACCTCTTCGGCCTCATGCAGGACTGCTATTCCACCAAGGGCTGGAAGGTCTCACGCCCGTCAATTCCCGTTCGCTTCATCTCCGGTGCAGACGACCCGTGCCTCATCTCTCCCAAGGCCTTTGAAAGTGCGGTCGAGAATATGCGCAGGGTTGGCTACAGCGATGTCTCAGGCCGTCTCTACCAGGGAATGCGCCACGAAATTCTCAACGAAACTGACCGTCAGAAGGTCTGGGACGATGTCGTGGCTACAACGGATAAAATAGTAGAAGGGATGGCGTAGTGGCCGATGTGGCGAGGGTAAGTCCTCTCCCCGAGGGAGCTGACGCCAAGTTGAGTGCAATCAAGCTCGCTTGAATTGCCGAAACGCGAAGGAAGATGCTCGATAGAGCTGACGATTTAGGAGAGGGGTAACGTGGACAGAAAAAAGTGCGTGGGACTTGAGAGTTTGATAAAAGAGATAAGTTTAATATTCGCAACAAGTTAGAAGACTTGCGAAACTTGAATTAAGATAATAGAGTATGCGCAATTCAACAATTATCACCATTTTCCTGTCCGTTGCCGTCACATTGTCATTCAACGGCACGGCATCGTCCCGGAACAAGGAAAAAACATTTAGAAAAGGCGTGTTTGCAGGAGCCGAAGTTTCAGCCGGTGCGACAGTCGGAGCGGAAATGCTGAAGCCAGTCCGCAACGAAACGGGCAGACAATCCGGAGCAGCACCCCGGATGCCTGACTATGAGTTAGGGATGTTCTGCGGCTATCGTTTCCTCCCGCAGATTGCAGTGGCGGCCGGCATCGGAGGAAGCAACTCCATCGTTACCGGCACTACGTCCATGCCTGTTTTCCTGAGGCTTCGGAGCGACATTCTTGACAGAAAGGTCTCCCCTATGGTCCAAGTCGATGTCGGCTATGCCTTTCAGTTCGCATATTCCAAACATGGGACTTCTGAACTGTCATACAATTCAGATCCGTTTCAGGAGCGTTACACCTCCCTTGGCTTCAACAGTCAGGAAGAATATGTCGATGCACGCCTCGAGGAATTCATGGCAAGGTTCGGCAATCTGAGCGAGAATGAAGCCTCCCGTCTGAGAGAGGAGGAACGCGGCAGGATAATCAACAGTCTCCGCTGTTTTGATAACGGACAGCGCAGCTACCTTCCGTCCGACGTCATCGAGGAGTTGGGCAATTTCTCTCAAGACGGCTTTTTCGGCAGCCTGACGGCAGGACTCAGCATTGGGGTCGGCAAAGAACAAAGCCGAATCTCGGCAGGAGTGTCCGTCGGAGTGGCCCAATACTCATACAGCATTCCGCTTCGGGCTCCGGACAACAGTTTCATAAACATGTCCGTCCCAGCCTCCCTTCCCGACGGAACACCTGTCATCATCGCCCGTACATCCATAAAAGACAACCCCATCCGCCTCAATTTCCGTTTACGTGTCAGCTGGGAATTCTGAGTTCGACACGTTCGAGCCGGACGCACACAAAAAAAGCTTCAGCGAAATCTCGTTGAAGCTTTTTTGGCGGTGCGGAAGGGACTCGAACCCTCGACCCCCGGCGTGACAGGCCGGTATTCTAACCAGCTGAACTACCGCACCAAACTTGTCAATTGCAACCATTTTTCTGAATTGCGGATGCAAAGGTACGCATTTTTTCATATTCTCCAAATATTTTTTCGTAATTTTGTAATCTTTTCCGACAAAAACATCATTTCAGCTTGAAATCGACACATTTCTTGCTTCGACGATCTTCTGTAATGGGAAATGTTCGGGAAGGACGGGTGCAGTGGTTTTCATAGTTTTTGTTTTATGGCGACAGAAGGAAGCATAATCATACGGGGCGCAAAGGTCAATAATCTAAAGGACCTGACAGTCGAGATTCCTCGGGGAAAATTTGTCGTAATCACCGGCATATCCGGCTCCGGCAAGTCATCGCTCGCGTTTGATACACTTTTCGCCGAAGGGCAACGACGGTTCGCGGAGAGCCTTTCGTCGTATGCCAGACAGTTTCTCGGCAGGATGTCAAAACCTGATGTCGAGGCCATCGAGGGCATACCGCCGGCAATCGCCATAGAGCAGAAGGTGAACATACGCAATCCGCGCTCCACTGTCGCGACGACGACGGAAATATATGACTATCTCAGACTCATATTTGCAAAAATCGGAAAGACATATTCCCCCGTTTCAGGAAGGCTCGTCACGGCAAGTTCCGTCGGAGACGTTCTCAAATTCATTGAGTCCATAAAGCCGGAGGGCGACGCAAACATACCGGTCTATATACTGGCAGACATCAGCTGGGCAGGGCGCGACGACAAAGTGGAACTGATGCTGGCGCTGAAGGAGGAGGGATTTTCGAGGTTCTTCACGGACAGGCAGGTGAGCATCGAAGATGTTATGAGGCTTTCGGAAAGCGGAGACTTCCCGGAGAAACTTTCTCTGCTCGTTGACCGTCTTAAACTTGGTGCTGCCGGGATTTCGGAAGAACTTGCAACCCGCCTGCACTCCTCGGTTCAGACAGCGTTTGACAAGGGAGAAGGACGCATTTCCGTGTGCTGGCAGGATGGGGACGGACTTCACAGCGAGGAATTCTCAAACAAGTTCGAGATGGACGGGATAAAGTTCAGACAGCCGGACGAGTATCTTTTCAGCTTCAACAGCCCGCTCGGAGCCTGTCCGGTGTGCGGCGGACTGGGAGAAATCATCGGAATCAGCGAAGACCTCGTCGTGCCGGACAAAAGCCGGACAATCTACGATGACGCGATTGCCTGTTGGAGAGGAGAGAAGATGGGCTGGTTCAGAGACTTGCTGGTGAAGAACGCGGCGAAGTTCGGGATTCCGATTTTCGAGCCGTACCACAACCTCACGCAGGAGCAGCGGGACAAAATATGGAACGGATGCCAGGCTGCGAACGAGGAGGACTCGATTATCGGTTTGAACGAGTTCTTCAAGTGGGTGGAACAGAATAAGTACAAAATTCAGTACAAGTATATGCTGAGCCGCTACAGCGGGAAAACCATCTGCCACGAGTGCGGAGGGAGCCGTCTTCGCCGGGAGGCGCTGTACGTGAAGGTCGGAGGGAAAAATATCCACGAACTGCTGAAGATGAACGTCGGACAGCTGGCTGAGTTTTTCAAGAATATAGATCTGAATGAATATGACCGCAGCGTCGCAGGAAAGGCGATAGAGGAAATTCTGGACAGGCTCGACTACATCAACGACGTGGGACTGGGCTACCTCACGCTTGACCGCCGTTCCAACTCGCTCTCCGGTGGCGAGAGCCAGAGAATCAATCTCGTGGCGGCTCTTGGAAGTTCGTTGGTTGGTTCGCTCTACATCCTTGACGAACCGAGCATCGGACTGCACCCGCGCGACACGGACAGGCTGATCTCCGTGCTGAAGAGGCTTCGGGACATAGGGAACACGGTTGTGGTGGTGGAGCACGACGAGAACATAATGAAGGCGGCGGACCTGCTGATTGACATCGGTCCGAAGGCCGGTGTGAACGGCGGGGAGATTGTGTTTGAGGGACGGCTTGAGGATGCTGTGAAAGCGATTGAAGGTGCAGACTCAGACAATGCTGCCTGCAAGTCTTTGGAGCATTCTCTGACCCTCCAATATCTCACCGGACGCCGTTCACTCATAACTCGGCAGAAGCGCAGTTGGAACTACTCCATCACCATCGAGGGTGCGATGGAACACAACCTCAAGGACATCGACGTTAAGTTCCCGCTCGGAGTCCTCACCGTCGTGACAGGTGTGAGCGGCTCCGGCAAGTCCTCGCTCGTTGGAGACATACTCTATCCGGCCATATATCGAGAAATCAACCACGCCGGTCCGGTGCCGGGAACTTTCCGCGGTCTGTCCGGCAACACCGACCGCATCACCCAAGTCGAATACGTGGACCAGAACCCAATAGGACGCAGTTCGAGGAGCAACGCCGTGACATACCTGAAGATATATGACGACATACGCAAACTTCTTTCGGACCAGCAGTACGCGAAAATCAACGGCTACACCCCGTCGTTCTTCTCGTTCAACCAGGACGGAGGACGCTGCCCGGAGTGCCAGGGCGACGGATTCGTAAAAATCAGTATGCAGTTTATGGCCGATGTAACGATGGTCTGCGAGGCCTGCGGCGGTAAGAGATTCAAACCCGACATACTTGAGGTTCGCTATCAGGGCAAGAATATAGATGACATCCTGAGCATGAGCGTGGAGGAGGCTATAGAATTTTTCGGCACACAGTCAGACCCGACGGCTCAGAGAATTGCCGCAAGGCTTCAGGTACTCGTCGATGTCGGCCTGGGCTATATCACTCTCGGCCAGAGCAGCAGCACGCTCTCCGGCGGTGAGAGCCAGCGAATCAAGCTCGCCTATTTCATGCTGATGAACGCCGAGCAGAGCGGCAAGGCCAAGGAACAGAAAATCCTCTTCATCTTCGACGAGCCGACAACGGGACTTCACTTCTATGACGTTGAAAAGCTCCTCAAGTCATTCGACGCGCTCCTCGCAAAAGGCCATTCGATTGTGGTTGTCGAGCATAACGCCGACGTCATCCGCGCGGCCGACTGGGTCATCGACCTCGGTCCTGAGGCAGGCGACGGCGGAGGCCACATTGTCTTCGCCGGCACTCCGGAAGACCTGCGCGGCTGCAAGGAATCCTACACGGCGAGGTATATATAAGCACATCAATAAGTTACGTTCGCCTCTCCTCACTTTTAGACGATTTCATCAAAGCCTCCGCATTTTTTCCAACGACTTCACACGATTTCGCTGCACTTTTTCGGACGACTTTCACCAAAACCGTTTCACTTTTTCCAACGACTTTCATCGAGGCCCCCGCATTATTCCTAATGGGTCAGGCCTTGTCAAGGACATTCTTCTTGAGCACCGGCGTATGCGCAATCCAATAGACGCAGTGCTGCGGAAGAAGGCTGCAGAAGACCACGGCGAGTTTGGCGATGACTGTCGGAACAAGTATGCGACGTCCATGAAACATTGCGGTGAGGGCCTTGCGGACAAGAGTCTTCGGATAAATCATCAAACCGAGATTGTGGGCGAGTTTGCGGAGGTTAGGCGCAAGCTTTATGAGCGGAGTGTCAACGGCAGACGGGCAGATGGTGGTGACCGTCACACCGTAGTCGCGCATCTCGTGCCAGAGAGAAGTGCCGAGACTCTTGAGATAAGCCTTTGTCGCTGAATAGACTGAGATTGTCGGATAGGGCAGATAGGCAGAAAGCGACGCCATGATGAGTATACGTCCTACCTCTCCCCTCTTGAGACGGCCTGCTCTGCGTGCCCTGCGGCTTTCCGGCTTCGCTCCGGCTGCAACGGCTGCAGCAACGCGCTCTGCAGAGAGCTTTTCTGCACGCTCCTTCATGTCTCCTCCGAAAAGCCTGCAAAGATGGGTGGTTGCGAGACAGTGCACTCCAACAATGAGGTCAACCATACGAGCGGGGGTGTTGAACAGTTTGTTGAACACCAGCATTCCCGCATTACTTACCAGTATATCAACCACATATCCATTTTCCTTCGTCCAATCGTACAGAGCCTGTGAACTCTCGGATTTCGACAGGTCCGCATAGTACGGAACCGCTGACACTCCATATTCAGAATGTAGCATTTCGGCGACCTTACGGTTGTCCTCATCCCTATTGCTGACAACCAGGATGTTATGTCCTTTTGCCGCAAGTTGTCTCGCATATTCCAGCCCCATTCCGGACGACGCTCCGGTCACGAGGGCAAATGTGTTCTGTGATTTTTCCATAATTTCGTGCAAATCCTGCCGGAGAAAACACGCGCCCCGACAAATAAGGCTGCAAAAGTACGAAAATATTTGCGAACATACGATGCAAAATCACTAACTTCGCAGGTTGAGGCTGATTGATTCGGGCTTTGCCCGCCGACACATATCACGATGCCTCAAAATAATCGAATGTAAAACATAAGGATATGAGAAATTTATACATCACCGACACATTGTCTCGAAAAAAGGAACTTTTTGAGCCGATTCATCCGGAGCGCGTTGGACTGTATGTCTGCGGGCCGACGGTTTATGGGGAGGCGCATCTCGGGCACGCGCGTCCGGGTATAACATATGACGTCCTGGTGCGCATGTTCAGGCATTTGGGATATAAGGTGCGGTATGTCAGAAACATAACCGATGTCGGACACCTTGTCGGAGACGCTGATGAGGGCGAGGACAAAATTGCAAAGAAGGCAAAATTGGAGCAGTTGGAACCGATGGAGGTTGTCCAGAAATACACGCTTGCCTACCACGAATCAATGCGTTCGCTGAACGTCGCCCCGCCGTCGATTGAACCGAGGGCATCGGCACATATCATTGAGCAAGAGGAACTTGTGCAGAAAATTCTCGATTCTGGATATGCCTATGAAAGCAACGGTTCCATTTATTTCGACGTCGTCAAATACAACCACGACCACCGCTACGGCATCCTTTCCGGACGTACTCTCGACGACACTCTTGAGGGAACGCGCAGCCTCGACGGGCAGGACGACAAACACGCCGCATACGACTTCGCGCTGTGGAAGAAGGCGGCTCCGGAACATCTGATGAAATGGCCGTCTCCATGGGGCGAAGGCTTCCCGGGCTGGCATCTGGAGTGCTCCGTGATGAGCGAGAAGTATCTCGGAAAGGAGTTTGACATACACGGCGGCGGAATGGACCTGATGTTCCCGCATCATGAGTGCGAGATTGCGCAGAATGTGGCCTCAAGAGGATGTGTGGGCGTGAAGTATTGGATGCATAACAATATGATTACCATCAACGGCAAGAAGATGGGCAAGTCGCTCGGCAACTTCATCACTCTCAGCGAGTTGTTCGCCGGCACACACCCGCTTCTCGAGCAGGCCTACAGCCCGATGACCGTGCGCTTCTTCATTCTTCAGGCACACTACCGCAGCACGCTCGACTTCAGCAACGAGGCGCTTCAAGGCGCTGAGAAGGGACTGAAGAGAGTGATGCAGGCCTACCGCGACCTCTGCGCACTCTGCAAGGCTGCCGGAGTGGAGCATGTCGTGAAGGGCGAAAATGGTGACGAGGCCGATGCGCTGAAATACGGCGAGTTCATCACCGACATCGCACCTGACTCATTCAACGGATGCGGATGCTCCGAGGCTGTTGCGAAGCTCTGCGAGGGAGTCTATGAGGCTCTGTGCGACGACCTCAACACGTCAGTCGCGCTTTCCGGAGTTTTCGAAGCCGTGAAGATGATAAACACGGCAAAGACAGCAAAGGAAGGCCAGCCTGGACATCTCACAAAGGCCGACCTTGAGACATTGCTCCGTTTGTTCGATGACATCGTATTCGGCGTGCTCGGACTCAAGGACGAGGAGGTCGAGGGCAGCGGAAAGTCAATGGAAGTGATTGAGGGATTGATGAATATGGTGCTGGAGGAGCGCAAGGCGGCTAAGGCGGCTAAGGATTGGACCACGAGCGACCGCATACGCAACGAGCTGAATGCGTTGGGAATTGCGATTAAGGATACAAAGGAAGGCACCGAGTGGAATGTGATGTGATGCGAGCAAAGGAGCGGATTGCTTCGTTACCCGTCTTACTGAAATCCTCACAACCATAAGGTTGCTGCGGTTTCAGCCGCGCCGGGTGCCTTGCACTCCATCTCCTTATCTCACATCACTCTAAACAAGTATTTTAAATTGTATGATAAAATTCATTTCTTGGAATGTCAACGGGCTGCGGGCCGTGTGCGGAAAGGGATTCGCGGAGATTTTCGCAGAGTTTGACGCTGATTTCGTTTGCATACAAGAGACGAAATTGCAGGCGGGACAGATTGACCTTGAGTTCTCCGGCTACCATAGCTACTGGAACTATGCCGACAGAAAGGGATATTCCGGAGTCTGCGTATATACGAGAATGGAGCCGCTGGCGGTGCATTACGGCATCGGACGCGACGAGCACGACCACGAAGGGCGCGTCATAACCCTTGAAATGCCGGACTTCTACCTTGTCTGCTGCTACACACCGAACTCCCAAAACCCGGACACTCCGGGAGAACTGCCGAAGAGGCTCGACTACCGTATGGAGTGGGAGGATGCGTTTCGAAAATATGTGAACGCATTGCATGACAAAGGTTTGGCAACTGTGGCCGAATCCTATGAGGCCGCGGTGAATGCCGCTTCGGGAGCAGAAAAGGGGTTGTTTGCCCAAACAAAGGAAAACTCGCACGCAGCTGGCGGCACTTCCAAACCGGTCATCATCTGCGGCGACCTCAACGTCGCCCACAAGGAAATTGACCTCAAGAACCCCAAAACCAACACCAAGTCGGCCGGATTCACCCCACAGGAACGTGAAAAGATGACAGAACTTCTCGAAAGCGGCTTCACCGACACGTTCCGCCACTTCCACCCGGACGTGACAGACGCCTACTCTTGGTGGTCCTATCGTATGAACGCCCGCGCCAAGAACGTGGGTTGGCGCATCGACTACTTCCTCGCCACCGCCGACCTCACCCCACGCCTCGTCTCCGCCTCCATCCTCCCCGACATCATGGGTTCAGACCACTGCCCTGTGGAGCTGACAATACAATAATTAAAATATGGACTTTTTCTTCATCCAACTTTAAAGTCTGCCTGACTCCTCGAAGCTGCCTACATTGCGGCGCGGGGCGACAGTCTTTCCGAAATTGTAGGTGAAACCAAGGGATATGCCGCGGTTGGAGGTGAGGTCTATCATCTTCATCGTCTCCACATCGCCGTCCCATAGGCTCAAGTTCTGGTTCATCGACTTGAAGATGTCATTAACCCGAAGCGTGAGGTTGGCGCGGCCGTCGAGGAACGACTTACTGATGGAGGCGTTGAGCGACCACATTCCAGCGACAGTAAAATAGCCGGCGGTCACTGGGGTCATGCCCCAACCATCAATGCTGAACTTGAACTCCTTCGGGAGATAGAAAGTCGTCGAGGCGTAGCCGTTGAACGATTGCGAGGACTTGCTGTAGTCGTTGA